>Ga0137403_10002436_pt1 | contig 22725 bp, 23 predicted proteins | sample CZOMad2_1_16fung_FD_122057 | JGI IMG/M metagenome (GOLD analysis project Ga0137403, IMG submission 122057) | Vadose zone soil fungal communities from Angelo Coast Range Reserve, California, USA - CZOMad2_1_16fungal (Hybrid Assembly) | ecosystem: Environmental > Terrestrial > Soil > Vadose zone...
GAAACAAAAAAAAGGCCGGGACGATGCCCGGCCTTTCCTGCAGCAACTTTGCAAATGCCACTTTAGTCGGCATAGACGCCGGCCTTCTTGATGATCGGTCCCCATTTGTCGATCTCGGCCTTGAGATGGGCGTGCAACGCCGCTGGCGTGGCGCGGTTTTCGGCGACCGGTTCGGTGCCTAATTCGGCGAAGCGCTGCTTTACGTTATCGTCTTTTAACGCCATATGAAGAGCATTGGTCAGCTTGTCGATCACCGGTTTCGGAGTGCCTTTCGGCGCGTAAAGACCATGCCAGACCGAAACTTCGAAGCCCTTTAACCCTGCCTCGTCCATGGTCGGCACGTTGGCCAATGAAGCGATGCGCTTCTTGGTCGTAATACCATAGACCTTGATCTTTTCAGCTTTGATCTGACTGGTCGTATTAGTGGTTTGGTCGCACATAATGTCCACTTGGCCGCCCAGCAGGTCATTCATGGCTGGCCCGGTTCCATTGTAAGGAACCGTGGTGAGATCGGTTTGGATCGCGCTCATAAAAAGCATACCGCATAGATGCGACGCCGCGCCGACGCCCGCATTGGCTAAATTGATCTTTTCCTTGTTCGCTTTTACGTATGTGATCAGTTCCTTAAGATCCTTGGCGGGAAAATCTTTTTTAGCCACCAGGGTCATCGGCACTTCGTTTATCAGGCCAATGGGCTCGAAGTCATTGATCGCATCATAAGGTAGCTTGTGATACAGAGCCGGCGCGGTGGACATGCCGATGTGGTGGATTAAAAGTGTGTAGCCGTCAGCTGCAGCCTTTGCCACGCGGTTGGCCGCGATCGTCCCGCCAGCGCCTAGGACATTCTCGACGATCACCTGCTGCTTGAGAGTCTTGGACATAGGCACCGCCATCAAGCGAGCCACGGTATCTGTCGGTCCCCCCGCAGCGAAAGGAACGACCATGGTAATCACCTTGTTCGGATACTCTTGCGCACCGGCCGGTGTTACGCCGAGCAGCATTAGCCCTGCGATGATACCGAGAAGCCTCTTGTTCATAATCTCTCTCCTTTATGTCGTGTTTCGATTCACCATGGCCTCCGATTAGACGAGCTGAACGTCATTATCCCATCAGCGGGGGCTAATTCAACGGTTAATTTCGCCCCTGTTTTGTCCTGTCTCCAACTGTAACAGCAACGCCGATGCCATAGAAAAGCTTGATCATTTGTCTCACCCTCAGCGAAATTTTTCCCAAGAATTGGAAAAACGCGCGCTGTTTGCAATAAGTTACTGTCATTGACGACAACATCGGGTGCGCGATAGAAAAAGCAGGGTCAATCGACCGGATGGATCGTTGAGAGGAGTCATGAAGAGCATCACAACGCACAGCTCAAAGATCGCGGCGTCAAATCTGATGGTATTCGGCTTACTGGTGCAATTGGTCCTATGTCCATCAACCCATGCCCAGGAGCTCAAAAAAGTTCGGATGGGCTATCCCGCCTTCAGTCTGACCTTTCTTACGTTCTTCGTTGCCAAAGACGCGGGCATTTATAAAAAGCATGGCCTCGACGTTGATATGGTCCAGTTGGCCGGCGCCGTGCAAACATCGGCTCTGGTCGCAGGCGAGATTGACTACCTGACCGGCATTACTAGTCCGCTCGTCGCCGCCGCGCGGGGCTTGCCCTTCAAGGGCATCATGGTCACACACGAGAAGACGCTTTTCTGGATCATCGCCCGTCCGGATATCCGGCGCATGGAAGATTTGATCGGCAAAACTATCGCAGTGGACCGGCTGGCAACACTGCAAGACATCGTCGCCCACGATCTCGTAAAGAGAAAAGGAGTTAATCCCGACCAAGTGACCTTCATTCAAACCGGCTCGGTCTCTAACAGTGTTCAGTCACTGAGCCAAGGAAGCGTGGCCGCTGCTCTGCTCTCCTTGCCGCATAATTTCGTGATGACACAAAAGGGTTATCGGGAACTCGCCTCGGCGCTGGAATTCAATCAGCGCTCAGCCTCCGGCGGAATTGCGACCCGTGAAGCCAAACTGAAGCAGGACCCCGCTCAAGTCAAAGCCGTGATCCGAGCGACCTTCGAGGCCATGGATTTTAACCGTAAAGAAAAACCCTGGATGGTCAACTATATTCAGAATAAATGGAAGCTCACACCCAAAGTCGCCGAGGAGTCGTATCGCACTTGGTTGAACGGTTTTACCTCGGACGGCAAGATTCCGCTCAAAGATCTCCAGGAAATTTATGATACGGCCCTTGCGTCACAATTGATTCCGACGGCGGTCCCCGTGCCGAAAGTAATGGATTATACGTTGCTGGAAGAAGTGTTAAAGGAAAGAAGATGACTTGGGGCAAAAAAAGAGTGCGATATGGCAAGCCAAGCGTTTGTTGATTCAGTGATCAAGGGAATCATTCAACCCGGTGTTGATCAACGGATGATTCTGCCCTATTTCACCGAGCTGCGCTCCAGCAAGTTGCCGGTACGGCTGCAACGATGAGCGCTCCAGCACTATATCTGGAGTAGAGAAGGCCGGAAAATTTGAAGCGTTGGAGTAATGGAATGACGAGTATCGGAGTTTCAGCTCTCCAAGCGCCCTTCACTGCAGTATTTCAGCATTCCATTATTTCCATTCCCCATACGCGGCCAAGCGTTCACGACTTCCGATTAGATTCTTTCACTTAGAATCCGAATATTTCTCGTATGCGAGCTAATTAATCGAGCCGGCTCGCCATGGCTCCCCGCCATCCTGGCACTTTTGACCGAATATCTCGGCGACGCGAGAGAGCCGGTCGCCGCTGCACCCGATCAACCGCGCATTCTTCCTGACAACAAATGACAGGCGATACAATCTGGCCGCATTAATCCCCCGGCATGGCTTCTGCTCTCTAAGAGAAACACCCGACGGAAGTTCAAATATCGCGTTGACGAGCGAAAGATGATCGATGACGGGACTGTATGTCGGATGAATAGATTGATCGTCTAAAAAAGAAAAAGTAAGGAGGGACGGATATGAATCAGACAAATACGGAATTAGGAAAGCCGAGTTATTGGCAGCTGATTTTTTTGCAAAGCAAAGTGAACGGCGCAGCATACAACGGTGAAAAACTTCCCGGACGCAATTGGGATTGGCCGAAAGACACTTACTTTCAGCGTCGTTTGCAACGAGTCAAATTTTTCCAGCCTGCTGACGGCTACAAGGTCAATTAGCTAGCCGCTTCCCGCGCTGCCTCCTTCAGCACAGCTCCCACGGGATAGCGGCTGCCACTGAGCCCCCCGTCATGCTCAGTGGCAAGAGGCCAGACCCCCAAAAGTCTGGCCTCTTTTTTTGCCCGGACGTCTCGACCAACTTACCCGCAACTTGATTGAGGTGCAGTTCCATTAATTTGTAATCGGCGGCGACCCAGATCAGCGCATCAACTGAATAGTTCTTTCTGCCATTTTTTTAGTAACGCCTGCTGCCGCTCGACACTGATCTCGGCAGCGGGTGGAAATCTGTCGCGCCACTCAAAGGGCCGGCAAGCGTCGATGATCATGCGTGAGCTAAGGCCTTTGCGCTCACGCGGAATGATCGGGTCCAAAGGACCGCTCCAGCAGCGGCGCAGAATCTCGGTAGCGTCCACCGGATCGGCGCGGCTGCACATGGCCCACAACACGTCGTTGATGTCGTAGGCGTCGATATCCTCGTCGACAACCACCACATATCGCCCCAAATAGGCTGCGCCTTGACACTGGCTTGCGACTAAACCTGCTTGTCGTGCATGGCCCGGGTAGCGTTGGCGAATCGCTATGACGGTTAAAAAACGCCGGAAGTAACTAGCGACGGCTTTTACATCCGGCACGCCGGCCTTTTCCACTTGATCGCGAATGTATGCGGCCCGCAGCAGCTCGTAACAATGCTCGGCGCGTGCGGTCGGACGATATTCCGGCGATGCAGTGATGATCGGATCATTACGATGATAAAGCCGGTGCACTTTGATGAGCGGCTCGAACTTTTCGCCGCTGGCATAATAGCCGGTCCATTCGCTGAACGGTCCTTCCTCTTTGCCCTGGTCTGGAAGAAATTCACCTTCGATCGCGATCTCAGCGTATGCAGGAATGGGCAATCCGGTGAATTCTCCTTGAACAACTTCCACCGGTTCTCCCTTAATGCCGCCGACGGCGTCGAATTCGCTTCTGCCGTAGGGCTCTGGGCGGGTAGCGATCATGTGCAGTAATGGGTCAACGCCGAAGCAGGCGACTACCGGGCATGCTTTGCCATGATCGAAATATTTTTGGCGGTGCATCCTGCCGTGTTTGCCCGGAGAAATATTCATCCCCATGGTGGTACGGTCGTGAACCATGACCCGATAACAACCGACATTGACCCAGCCCTCTTCGGGATCGCGCGTGATCACCACATGCCCTGTGCCGATGTAGCGGCCGCCGTCGCGCTCGTGCCAAAACGGGACGGGAAATTTGAAGAGATCGACTTCGTCGTCTCTGAAAACATTTTCCATTACCGGCCCCGAAGAAACGGTCACCGGTGGTATCGATACGGGCTTCGCTAACCGCTCGCGCCAGGCCTGAATGAAGCCCTCACGCGTAATATCGAGCGGCAAATTCGTAGTCAGCGCCGAGCGTTTAAGACTTTCAAAAAAGCCGACGAGAATTCTGTAGCCGGCCGGATAGTCTTTGATGCGGTCGAAAAGCAGCGCCGGGCTATTTTCCCTATGCTTTGACGCGAGCACCGAAAGCGCACCGATCTCGAGATGCCAGTCGGCGCCTTCGACGACTTTGAGCTCGCCCATCTCGTCGACTCTTTGAATCCATTCTCTAACGTCTTTGTAAGCCATCGCTTCCCTCCGGTTCGAAAGAACTACGAATTTGTCCTCGGCTTTGCAAGCCCGCAGCGAACGGCCATTGACCGGTCTCGCCACCAGCGTCGAAAAGATACAGAAAAATCCGCGGCAGGTACAGCGCATGGTGCGCGGCTTCCTGCGCGCCACCCGCGCCTTGAAAAGCGAAAAGGCCGGTTTCATCGCCTTCGCCCAAAAAAAATACGGCTACTCCAAAGATCTGCTGGAAGAGGCCTATAAATATCTGGTTGACGCTTTATCGCAGGACGGCTTCGTCGACGATAGGGCGCTACAAGCCGCCATCGACGAAGCCAAAACGCTCGCCAAAATCACCAAACCCATCAATCAGTCGGAAGTCGTCGACTACAGCTTCTTGCGCGCCGCGGTGAAAAAATGAGCCTCGAATTTTGCATTGCGAGTTAATTTGAAAGCTGACCAATTTATTTCATCGCTTCGACGGCTAGCGAAAAATCAAAAATCTTTTCCGTGGGAATGGCCTCTTTGATTCGTAATGCTTCCCGGCCAATTTCGACAATCTCTTTCGCCGCCTCCGCGCTCAAGCGACCGCCGGGAAGCACAAACGACGCGTCGTCGTCGTACATCCGCCGCGCCAGTTGGGCGTCTTTGAAGCCGAGACGTTTCTGAATATAGGGAATCATAATCTCGGGATTATCCTGATAGAATTTGAGCCCGCGGTTCCAAGCTCGAAGGAAGCGCACGAGCCTTTCTCGGTTCTGTTTGATGTTGCTGTCCGTGGATACTACGCCCGTCTGCAAATAACGCATGTAGTCGCGCCCTCGACCAAATAGCTTGTAGCCTTGATCAAGAGCCAGGTACACCGACGGAGGCGCCATCATCGCGCCGGCAACCCTGCCGGAATATAGCGATTGCAGACGCGCCGGCGTATCCATGCTAAGTAACGTGACGTCTTTTTGTGCGTCAAGCCCCTTGGCTTGAAGAATCCGCCGGGTCATCACTGCGGCGGTGCCGTCCAGCGAACCGACGGCGATTGATTTTCCTTTCATGTCCGCTGGATTTTGGATCGCCGCGTTAACGATCAGCTCGTGTACTGGCCGCTCCCGTGTGACGGAGATGATTTTGACCGGCACGCCGCGTAGAGCCGCCGAAAAACCGCTCCCGGCATGACAGGTTACATCGATTTCGCCCGACATCAGGCTGCTTACGCCGATGATGCCGCGCACCACTAAAACTTGCAGATCCAAACCTTCTTGCGTGAAAAATCCTTTCTCGTGGCCGTAATAGAGCGGAACGTAACTCAACGTCGGTCCGGGAATGCTGATATAGAAACGATCCGCCGCGCCGACATGGCCAGCGATCAAGGATAAGACGAGCAGAACAGCAGCAAAGAATTCCCGACTGCGCGTCATAGTGCCTCCAATCATACCGGGATAGCTAATCCCGTCCTACTTGCGTTGTGACTCTGTAAAGGGTGCGACGGCATAGACAATGCGTCCGCCAACCAGGGTCAGCATCGACTCCAGCGAACCGATCTGGTCTTCCGGGACAGTGAGGTAGTCCCCGTTAAGTACCGCGAGATCGGCCAACTTGCCGACCTCGATCGAGCCCTTCCGCCCTTCGTCGAAGGTAAACCACGCGCTACCAATCGTGTAAAGCCGCAGCGCCTCCTCGCGAGTCAAGTTTTGACTTTGGTTTCGAATCTTCGAACCGGCAACGGTCTTGCCCGTGATCAGCCACCATAGTGAAAGCATCGGCGAATAACTCGCCGAGCGAAACGCGTCCGTGCCGGTGCCTATTGCAATACCAGACTCGATCATCGTGCGCAGCGGGGGCGCGTTGCGCGCCTTGTCCAATCCCCAAAGCTCCACCGTGCGCTCGCCCGTCAACGCCATGCGATCTTGCACCGCGATGCCGCCGCCGAGTTTTTTTATCCGGGTGATCGTCGCCGACGTCGCATCCTCCAATTGCACAAATGCGATACGCTGGGGCGATAAGGGCGTTGCGGCATTGACTTCCTCGAGCACATCGAGCAACTGCCGCGCCGTGTTGTCCTCGGCCGCTCGAAGATGAAAGCCGTATCTCTCCCCGCTGAATAATCGTAACATCCCGCGAATCTTTTCCTTCGCTTCAGCCGTGATCGTCACGCCCATCGGATTGGGGGTCAGTTCGGGGTTGCCCACAGCACGAACAAATCCGTCGCCAAATCCGACGAAGCGAAACATATCGCTTTGCTGGAATTTCTTGATCTCGTCGGCCGTCATCTTTAGCTGCTCAAGTTCGTCGCCGTCGTCGGCTGCGAGGTAAATATTTACCCGCAATGTCAGATCACCGGAGCGCGCCATCTCAGCGAGCAATCGCCTGTGGGCGAAGCTCACATTGCCGGTTTGCAGGTCGCCGACGGAAGTGAGGCCCACGCGATTGAGCTCGCGAAAACAATTACGAATGCTCTGGTGAACCTTGTCGAGAGAGAGACCGGGGATTTTATTGTAGGCATATTCCCAAGCCGCCGCGCCTTGCAACCATCCGGTAAGCTCGCCGGTGTTTGGATTGCGTTCAAATTTTCCGCTCGCCGCGGCGGGTGTCTTGGAGGTAATTCCAACCGCGTTAAGAGCCGCGCTATTGAGCAGTGCGCCCTGGTCCAAGTACTGAACGTAGACGGGGTGGTTCGGCGCGAGCTCGTCAAGCTCGGCGCGACTGGGAAAGCGCCTCTCTGCGAACTGCGTCGGCACCCAGCCACCACCGACGATGATCCAGCTTCCCGGCGGTTTTGTTTTCGCCGCCTCAGCAATTTGTTTCAGTCCGGTAGCGAGCGAGCGTATACGTTCCCAGTGCACTTCGGCGTCCCAGTTCAAACCGGCCTCGGTTGCATGAATATGCGAGTCAATTAATCCAGGAATGACCGTGCGTCCGCCAAGATCGATGACCCGCGTGCGGCGAGCAGTCAAAACGCGCACGTCACGGTCACTGCCAATCGCGACAAAGCGCCCATCCCTGATGGCGACCGCCTGCTTGATCGAGAAGTCACGGTCAACTGTAATAATTTTCCCGTTGCGCAATACCAGATCGGCAGGAGCCGGCACGGCCAGGGAACGCTCAAAGTCCACTTCATGGCTGCCGCTACAGGCTGCGAAGGCTAGCAACAAAAGCATTTCAGCGAGTCGTTTCAAGCTTGGTCTCACTCGTTTTTCTCGAGAACAGTCGGATTCTACCTTCGGCCGGAGCCCATTGCGAGAGCCGCGAATAATTTTGCAGATGAGATTGAATCACTGCACGAACGATTTCCCTATGCGGAAGTCGATACGCCGCCTTTCGGTTGCTTTGCCCCGATGATTGAAGTTATAGTCCAAGAAAATTTAGCGACTTGCTTGCCAAGACAATGACGCGCGATCGTGAAAACGCTGCCGTTAAATTGAGGTGAATGATGAAACCGGTGCAACTTTTTTGCTGGCATTTCATGGCCTATCCTTATCTCGCCCGCGATTTCGACGAGAAAGAATACACCGGCTGGGTCACCGTGCCCAACAGCCTGTGGGACAACAATAAGGCTCGCGGTTTGTATCAAGAATACATTGACCAGTTAGCCTACGCCGATGAGCTGGGCTTCGACGGCATGGTGCTCAACGAACATCATCAAAATATTTATGGCTTGATGCCCTCTCCCAACATCATTGCTTCGGCGCTAACCCAACGATCTTTGCACGGCAAAATCGTCATTCTCGGCAATCTCCTGCCGCTACACATGAATCCGATGCGCGTCGCCGAAGAGTACGCCATGCTTGATCAGATGAGCAATGGCCGTTTGATCGCCGGGTTCGCGCCCGGCGGCGGACCCGAGACTTTTAATTACGACGTGCCCTCGGCCAATACGCGGGAGAAATTCTGGGAGGCCGCCGATTTAATCGTGCGCTCATGGACGGAGGACGGCCCCTTCGCACACGAGGGCCGCTATTTTCCGCTGCGCTACGTCAATCTCTGGCCCAAGCCATTGCAACAACCCTTCCCGCCCGTCTGGATTCCTGGTTCGCGCAGCCCGTCGACGATGGCCGAGGTGGCCAAGCGCGGTTACTGTTATTTTCTTTCCTCGCGCAGCCATGGTGGCGAAACTCACAGAGCGCAGCAGGAATTCGCCGCTGTGCTGGAAAAACATGGAGACAAGTACCACCCGTTCCGCTTTGGCATCTTGATGTCGACCTATGTTGGCGAAACGGATCAGCAAGCGCGCGAAGAATGCGAAGAGGGAGTCTGGTATTTTCTGAAGAATTGTTTGAAAGGCCATCTGCGGCGTCAAGGCCGCCAACTTACTTACGGCCCCGGCGTTCCCTATATCCCGGCGGCCGCCTGGCGAGAATATCTGAAGGATTATAAACCGGGCCGCAAACTTTTGGGCGACGTGGAAAACTGGGAAGAGCTCGACGCCTCGCAGTCGATCATCGTCGGCAGCCCGGAGACCGTTACCCGGCGCATTCAAAATCTCATCGAGAAAGCCAAGGTTGGCAATCTCTTGATTCAATTCCAGCTCGGAAACATGCCGGATCATCTAGCGCGCAAGAGCATGAAGCTGTTTGCTGAAAAAGTCGCGCCGGCGCTGCGCCATGACTCTCTGAAGCAGTTCACGACAGAGTATCCCGGCGTCAACGTCGAATCATCGGCGGAGGCACTTCATTGAGCGGGCGCGTCATCGATGTCAACGGACGTAAAGTCTGGCTTCTGGAACATGGCACTGGCGCCCCTCTGCTCTATCTCCACGGATTCGCCGACGTTCATTCGGTAAAAGAAAACTGGCTGCCGTTTCATGACAAATTGGCGCAACACGCCCGCGTCATCGCGCCGGCTCACCCCGGCTGCGGCCAGACCGATGAAAACAAGGACATCGACGTCATCGAAGACGTTGCCTTTCACTACCTCGAAGTTTTGGATGCGCTGCAGCTTACGCAGTTCGATCTCGTCGGCAGTTGTGTCGGCGGTTGGATCGCTGCCGAACTTGCCGTGCGTCATCCGGAAAGGATCCGCAAACTCGTTTTGATCGGCGCGTCCGGCCTCTTCGTCGAAGGCGCGCTCATCGGCGATGTCTTCATGATGGCGCAGCCCGAATACGGCCAGAGCTACGCCTCTTTGCGCCAGATGCTTTTTGCCAGCGCCGATCAAGCCAACGCTCTGGAAATGTTTCCCGACGGCAAAGGCGATCTGGAAGATGAAGTGCGCCGCTATCAGATGCTGCGGTTAAGCTCACGCATCGGCTTCAAGCCACCCTACTTCTATAACCGGCCATTAAGAAACCGTCTGCATAGAATCACTTCCCCGGCCCTAGTCATCTGGGGTGAAAAAGACAACTTCGTGCCGCACTCCCACGGCGAAACCTACGCTCGCTCAATCCCCGGCACAGGAGAATTGAAAGTGGTCCCCGGCGCCGGTCACAGTGTACACGTGGAAAAACCCGAAGAGACGGCGAAGTTGGTTCTCGATTTCCTCGCGAAGTAATCTTTTGATTTTGTTGCTGTAATCCATGCGGTCTGTCTGCCATCCCGATAACGCGAGGGATGTGGGCTTGCTCCACCGCATGGTGGGTATCGCTTCGCTCCACCCACCCTACAAGAATACAAATTCGGAATCAGATGCCACCGTAGGATGGGTGGAGGCGCCTTGTGCCGATACCCATCGCTGACGCTGATTCGATTGCTCTCACAAAGCAAACCATGGACAACTCAGCACCATCCACTTGTGACTTCCCGTCGTTAACCGGGACACGAAACGCCAGACCGAGACTCTTTGCTACTTCCCCCAAATCTTCTTCACGAAACCTTCGTCCTCAAGCCGCTTAAGATATCGGTCGCTCACATAACTCTTCGCGTCGATACCTCGCGCTTTTGCGTTACTCTCCGCAATCTGATCGACCACGGCTTGCATAGCTGCTACGGACGGATAAGGTACCGGTTCGAGCTGCTTGATGAAATAATCGTAGCCTTCCTGGACGGCCTTGAGATTTTGTACGCGCGTAAATTGCGCGAGCGCTTTGATCGAATATTCTCGTTCGGTCTTGAGAACTTTGATCGCCTCCAGATAGGCGCGCAGAAAGTTCATCACCTTGGCTTCCTGTTTATCCAGGTATCGCTTGCTGCCCAAAAGGCCCGTGTTGAAGAATGGGATATCCATCTTCACCGAGTCGGCGACAACGTTCAGTTTAAGTCTTTCCGCCTCGGTGCCGAAGGGAGCATTGGCGACGGTGCCGTCGATGTTCCCGGATTTGATTGCGGCAATCCGCGCCGGCTCGTCGCCAATCTGCAAGATCGTCGCTTCTTTAACGGGATCGACGCCGACGCGCTTGAGCATCGCGCGCATGCCGAAGTCGGCGGAAGAGCCAAATCGGCTGACGCCGAATTTTTTTCCCTTCAATTGTTCCACGCCCTTAATTTCAGGGCGAGTGATCAGCTGGTAATTCAGCTTGTCGAGGAGCCCAAGAAAATAAACGAGGTCTGCGCCTTCAAGATTGGCGGCGACCCCAGGGGCGCCGCTAAGCTGTGACAAATCGAGACTGCCTGAGACCAGTACCTGCACGTTAGTCGTGCCACCCGGGATATAGACCACCTCGGCAACCAAACCGTACTTGGCAAATAGTCCGCGGTCTTTGGCGATGTGCATGAGTCCCGATTGCAAGCTGACGGAGCCCTGACCAACGCGAATCTTTTCTTGCGCGTTGCCGGCCCGAATGGAGCCGCAAAATACTAGACATAAAGCGAGTAAAATGGAGTTTCTCATGGCGTCCTCCTATCATAAGCACAACTCCACCGGCAACGCTCATCGGCTGCGATTGGAATTAGACAGTAAACCGTTGAACCGTTTCGTCCACTGTGCGATGTTCTTCGGCATAATCCACCGGGGAGGACTATTATGGCTGACGTAACGATAAAAGCTCTCAAAGACGGGCCTTATGAAGTTGACGGGGGCGCGAAGGTTTTGGATAACACGGGAAAAGAATACGCAGAGAGTCAGTTTCCTCCACTCTATCTTTGTCGCTGCGGCCAATCGAAGAATAAACCCTTCTGCGACGGCAGTCACAAGGATGCCGGCTTCAAGTCAGAAGAAACGGCAAAGTAACGGCGTTCATTCGATCCGATATTCCATTACTCCCTCCATCACTCCAATTGGGGCGGGCGGACAAACTGGAGTATTGGAGTGATGGAGTGTTGGTCTCGGAAAAAATCAAGACCGCAATCGATCGCCGCAATTTTCAGGGGAGGAGAAGCCGATGCAAGATGAGGTTGTAATCATCACGGGCGGAGCCAAAGGGATCGGGCGTCACGCGGCGCACACGCTCGCTAGGGCCGGCGCGAAAGTCGTGCTTGCTGACGCCGACGTTGAGCGCATGCACAAAACGCTCGGCGAGATTCGAGATTTAAATACCGAAGCAGTCGCCGTACCGACCGACATACGCGATGAGAAAGACGTGCGCCGGCTGGTTTATGATGTCGCCGACCGCTTCGGCCGGATCGATGCCTTGATCAACGACGCGGGCATCGTGCCGCATTTCAACTGGGGCATTCCGCGCTGGCCGCGCGTGCGCTATTTGAGCAAAGATTTTTGGGACAGCGTGATTCAAACCAATTTGGGCGGCACTTTCCTGTGCACAAAATACGTGGTCCCATTCATGGAAGAGCGGCGTAGCGGCAACATCGTTAATCTCTGGGGCGGCGGCAGACCGGAGAATCACGGCGCATCGCCGTACGTCGTCAGTAAAGATGCGATCCGAACGTTCACCCGCTTCGTCGCCGAGGAAGAGCGCGAGTGGAACGTGTGCGTCGTCGCCTTCAGCCCCAAGCAAGCCATCGCCACCGAAGACGCGCCGGACGAGGCGCGCAAGCGGTTGCCCGGGCCGGACATTCTCGGCAACGGTTTCGTTCTCGCCGCTCAGGCAGGAATCGAGATGACAGGCAAAACCGTAGAACATCGCGACGGAAAATTGGTGGCAGTGGATTAGCGAAGTATTGGTTTCATATTTTGCTCGTCGTTTCGTGATGCGACGGAATGAGGACAACCTCGCGGCACCAGATATTCACAAGGAGGCAATTATGGAAGCAATCGCGTTAACAAACCACGAACTCGAAATCGAGGACGTCGAGTATCTTCGCCACGGCGACAAGCCGCTCTTGCTTCGCCTGCTCAAACCCTCCGGGCAAGGGCCGTTTCCTCTCATCGTCCAGCTTCACGGCGGTGCCTGGTGCCGAGGAGACCGCACAAACGACACGGCCATTAATGAAGCGCTGGCGAGAAGCGGCGTAGTCGTGGCGGCGCTGGATTGGCGCATGCCGCCCGTTGCGCCGTACCCTGCCGCTCTCGCCGACATCAATTACGCGGTGCGCTGGCTCAAGGCCCATGCCGGAGATCTACGCAGTCGCCCCGAACTATTCGGACTTCTGGGAAACTCGAGCGGGGGGCACCAAGCGATGCTGGCAGCGATGCGGCCCCGGGATTCGCGCTACTTGGCGCTGCCACTTCCCGCCGGGGCTCCGCAGATCGACGCGAACGTACGTTGCGTCGTCATGTGTTGGCCGGTTATCGATCCGCTGGGGCGCTATCACTATGCAAAGAATCTCGAGAAACGCGGCGGATCGCATGCGGAGTTTGCCAACCGCGTGCTGCCCAGCCACGATCAATTCTGGGGAAGCGAAGAAGCCATGGCCGAAGGCAGCCCCACACGCGCGCTTGAACGCGGAGAGCGAGTTGAATTACCTCCGGCGCTCTATATTCAAGGCACCGCCGACATGGCGCATCCCAAACCCGATCGCGAGCGCTTCGTTGAAAGTTACCGCAAAGCCGGCGGCCACGTGGAGCTGGAACTATTCGAAGGCGAAGCCGAGGGCTTCATAGGGAGAAACGCGAACTCACCCAACGCCGCACGAGCAATGGACAAAATCATCGACTTCGTGCACAAACAGCTCTGTTGAGCGGCCAAGGCACAAGCGATGGGCCGAATATGGCGGATGGGTATATCAGCACTTAACTGAATTACGAAACGGAGACGCTTATGTGGAAAGGTTACAAAGTCATCGACGCCGACGCGCACATGCATGAGCCACAGTATCTTTGGGAGCGCTATGTGGAGCCTAAGTATCGCGATCAAGTCCCGAAGGTTGCGTTCATGGATGGCAACTTCATGGTTTACGAGCCCGACGGAAAGTTTGTTCCTAAGGACGAGATCCAGGCAGCGCCGCCGGAGAGCGCGCGGCGCGCGATGGAAGAAAAGTATGGCGAAGCATACCGACAATGGTGGTCAGCGGATATTCGCCTCAAAGACATGGACCGCTACGGCTGGGACATTCAGGTGCTGCTCCCCACGGGCAACAACGGCAACTTCGCCTATCGCGTCGCGTTGAAAGATGTCCAATTGGGCGCTGCCATGTGCCGCGCTTATAACAATTGGTGTCATGATTATTGCCGTGTCGATCCCAAGCGCCTCAAATTTGTCGCCGTGTTGCCGGGCTCGGATGTCGGAGAGATGGTGAAAGAAGCGCGCCGCGCCGTCAAAGAGTTGGGCGCCGTGTCGGTGCGAAATCTCTTTCTCCCGGACGGCAAGTGGCTGCATGAACCCGAATACGACGCTCTATGGAACCTTGCTTGTGAGCTGGACTTCCCCATCGCAGTACATGGAGAATACCGCCAGCGCCGTTTTCAGCCGTTCAGAAAACTCGAAGCAGAAAGACACGAAGATATTCAATTGGCGCTCAGAGGGCTGGACCACGCGCTGGGTTTTCCCTGCGACAACATGGCCACGCTTGGCCACTTTATCTTTACCGGTATCTTGCAGCGCTTTCCGAAACTGCGCCTAGCGATTCTCGAATCCAACGCGGGCTGGCTGCCCTTCTGGCTAGGCCGAATGGATGATCACACTCACGGACGAAACAGCGTGATGGGCAAATCCGAGAATCTTCGGATGCTTCCCAGCGAATACTTTATGCGTCAATGTGTGATTGCGTGCGACAGCGACGAACGGGAGCTGAAGTATGTGGTCGATCGTCTGCAAGGTGAGAACATCGTGTGGAACACCGACTACCCCCATCCCGACGCCATCGAACCCGCGCGAGCGCTGCCCGAGTTCGATGCTCATACAATTTCAACCGAGGCCAAACGGAAAATTCTCTGGGATAACGCCGTGAAACTATTCGGCCCACGGATCATCAGTTAAAGATGTAGAGGCGACCGGCGGGTCGCCCTTGCTCGAAAGGCGCAATGGACACTAGGGAAACATTAGGAGTAAGGTCGAACAATCCGGACTAGGCCCGTCACAAATTTTGATGAACTACCCTCCCCATGCTGCGGCGTATCAAACAATATTTGTGAGAGTTTTCCAAAAGATGTCACCCCCGAATATTTTAATCGGGGCGTCCAGTCAGAGTTTCGCCTGGATTCCCGCTAAAAACATGCGGGAATGACGGACCTTGAGAGGACTGCGCGTCGCATTAAAGCGGCAAGCCGCGAGGAATTGACATCAATGAGATCAATTTCAATTTGACCACAGCCCGCTTATTTTGTAATTACTACGCTCCAGGAGGTATCTATGATTGCCATAATCGATCAAATGAAGGAACTCGTCGATAACGCATTGGCCAACGGCTGTCCCTGCGTTCTCGCGACGGTCTCCGGCGACGGTGAGCCGGATATCGGCTACAAAGGCAGCATGATGGTGTTCGATAAAGAGTCCCTTGCCTACTGGGAACGGACCAAGCGCCAGCATATGAAAAATGTCAAAGAAAACCCGCGCGTCATCGTCTTGTTCCGGGACACGAAAACCAAAGCTGGATGGCGCTTTCACGGAACGGCGACAATGCACGAGGACGGACCGATCCGCGACCAGGTGATGGCGCGCACCGTGAAGGACGAACTGGACAAGGATCCCGAACGCAAAGGCGCCGCAGTGGTGATTCGCCTGGATAAAATTACCAGCATGGGCGGACAAGTCATCCAGAGCCGCTAGCCTGCGGTCGCTGCAGCGGTCGTGGCGTATGGTGATGGCTCATGGCATATGGCTAATGGCTTATAGCTGATGGCATCTCGCTTGTGGCTATGGGCCATTACCTCAAAGTCCGTTTGAGCGCGTTGATTCTTCTACTCAAGGATTCACCGTCTCTTTTCATTTCGTCTAGGTCGCGCTCGGAAACGTAAGACTGTTTTCGGGCAACAAAAAACATGCGACAGTTTCAAAGGCCGAGCGTAGAGCCGTGTCTAAGAAGTCAGAAAAATCCTTCTTTGTTCCCCTTCCCGAGCCCTCGGCGATGTTCAGAACGATAGAATTGGCAGCACGGCGCGCTTGCGATGCGAGATCGAATCTTTCTTCCGAGGGAAACTTCTTGACTGCCTCATATACTCCAGCCGAAAAATCGATAGCCGCGTGAAAGATTTCTAATCCTTCGAACCGAAACGCCATTCCCTACTCCTGTTCGTCATGCACTCGACCCATAAACCCTACGCCCTATGCCATATGCCACGTGCTATTACCCGCCTTCCCCCGGCTCTTCACGATAAAGTCCCAGCGCTTCCATCACAGGCAAGTCGCTCACCGAGAAGAGAATGGTTTCGTGGTCTTTGGCGCGATTTTGGTGGCTATGCCAGCTCCACAGCGGCACGACGAAGCAATCGCCCTGCTCCCATTCGAACTTCTTACCGTTAATGATTGTAGCGCCGTTTCCGCGAAAGGCGTGATAGATCGCGCTGCAATTATGGCGGTGCGTTTTGGTCACTTCCCCCGGACGTAACATTTGAATGCCGCACGATAACGTCGGCATCGTATGGCCTCCTGCCGCGTTGACGTATTCCAGCGCCACGCCATCGAAAGGGCTTCCCGGACCATCACGGAGACTTTGGAGCTTCTCGTAAGTGTCTTGCCATTTGTAGTGCAAGTTATAAGTGGGACGCTCCGAGGATTTTTCCCATATCGGTCTCGTTGCGCCGACTCGCGGCGCCGTATGCTCAGACAGATGCTTCGTTGGCTGGAGCCCACCGGGGAAAGCTTCCCACGTGATGGCCTGGAGTAAAAAGAGTAAAGGATTATCCAGACCGTCGAGCCAAATCACCGGCTCACCGCCGTTACGGTGGCCGTGCCAGGTCATCGACGGCGTGAGAATCAAGTCGCCCTCCTGCATGGGAATTTTCTCCCCTTCAACCACGGTGTACGCGCCGGACCCTTTGAGAATAAAGCGGAAAGCGGCGAAATTATGCCGGTGATCGTGCGCAACTTCACCCGGCTTTAAGAGTTGCAACGTCATGAGCATGGTATGCGTGGTAGTACGTTGCCGGCGATTCTTCTCATCTTGGTATGCGGGATTGACCAATCGCAGCACTCGCCGTTCCGCTTTGCCGTCCAGACCATGCATATTGGCCACCGTCTGGATCGCCTCGTAGAGCGCCGCCCACTTCCACACGTGCGGCAATACCGTTGTATGCGGGTCTTTACTGTAGGTCGCCAGGTCGGCCTCAGATGCCTGCGACCACAATCCTTCGACGCTTAGACAGCGAAGCTTTTGATCGAGCTCGCGCAAAAGTTCTTCTTCTGACATCTTTTTTCCTTTGTCGAATCCTTCGACGTACGACTCAATCGGCGTGACACTTGGATGTCCGCGGCATTGCGGTCTCCGGAGTGTGGGGAAAATAGTTCACACCGATGTGCTCGCCTATTTTCTGAGACCCAACTCTTTTTGCGCTTCGCGCAAAGGCGCCAGGTCAATGACCTCACTCAGCGCGACATCTCGATTCAGCTTGAGCTCCGCTTTCGCTTGTTCGATGACGAGGCGCAAACCTTCCTGCGGAATATTGCCGTCCGGACTGAAAACTTTCCAGGTGGAATCGTAGGAAGCCGCAGCATGGTCACGCTCCACCTTCCCCCATTCCATCAGGATCCTCACGGCGCCTTCTTTGTCCTCCCGAATGAAACGGTTTGCTCGCACCATGGCCTTTACCACCTTCTTAACCTCGTCCGGTTTATCCTTGATCGTTTTCAGATTGGCGCCAATGCCGATGAACGGGAAACTAAAAACCTCGTACGCCCTGAGCAGCACGTTGAATCCCATCTGTCTTCCCAGGGCATCGCCCGGCGGGGCAATGACTGCTACATCCACCAGACCTTCCTTCAACCCGGCAAGGCGCGCTCGGTCCGGCCCCAAGGCGATAAATCTGAGATCTTTTTCCGTGTCCAGGCCGAAAGATTTCAACATCATGCGACCCGCTACCTCGTCCGTGCCGCCGAAGTTGCCGATACCGACGGTTTTTCCTCTAAGCTCTTTGCCAGATTTGTACTCGGGCCTGGCAACCAAGGCGTGGGTCGAACCATCCAGCAGGCTCGCGAGCGCGCGCATGGGCATGCCCCGAAGCGCGCCGCGCACGACCGAGCCGAAGAGCAGAGTATAGCCAATATCACCGGTCACCAGGGCGGTTATAATATTCGGCACGTTCATGCGGATAATCTCTACGTCCAGCCCCTCGTCTTTGAAAAAACCTTTTTTCAAAGCTACTCCGGATGGGAGAAAGGACATATTCGGGTTCGTTACCGAGATGCGTATTTTGTCCGCGCCTCCAACCTCCTTGCCTGGCACGCAGCTGACTAATAAGATGAACAGCCAAGACCCGATTTTTTTCACGGCAAACTCCTCGGTTAGCTCGCGGCTTTCCAAACATCGCCCATTTGGTTCTTGACGCCGCGCTTGCCGAGCTCTTCTTCGAACATGGCGCGAATCTGTGGATCTTCATCTTCGTATTCGATTTGATCGCCGCCCGTTTTAACGCTCTCCGAAGTTCCCCATTGTTTTCGTAAGCCGGGAAATTTTCGGCTGCTGAAAGGCTTCAGCGCCAGGTATCGAGCCGGTTCGCCGCCGATGTTGAAATGCTGATGAAACCAGCGCTCAGGCGGAACGAGCAAACTTCCCGCCTTCCAGTTGTAGCGTTTAATATCCTCGCCTTCGCGCCACACCATCGAGAAACCCTCACCCCTGAGAATGATGACGTGGGCGCCGGCGCCGTGGCGATGAGCTTTTTTGGAGGTACCGACCGGAAACTGGGAGATATGCGCCGACATGACGTTGTTGGACATCTCGATCATCAGCATCCTGCCGCCGGCGCCGCGCTCTTTTCGTTCCGGCAACTCGTAACTGCGCACGTCGCGAATAAAGTTCGTATCGTGAAAACCTTCTCCGGGGATCTTTGCCCGGCCACTAAAAAAATCCTCTTCGCCGGCGTAGCGGTCAGTGAAACGATAGTCGCAGTTAAAGACGAAGTCGATATTATGATAGAGATTCAACACCGTCGGCGCATTGGTCATTGCCAGAAGCCGCACTGGTTTGTCGCCCTGCCCGTTGAAGTGCTGGTACCAAGCGTTGAGGGGCGGCGAGAAGAGCGCGCCTTCGCCCCACTCGAAGGTTAGTTTCTTGCCGTCCTCTTGCCAGACCGTCGTCGCGCCGCGCCCACTGACGACATAGATCAGCTCTTCGAACATATGCTTTTGCGGTTCTAGAAATTTGCCCGGTGCGATCTCGCAGATGTAGCAATCATTGATTCCCTCCGAGCCATCCAAATTGAGATATACGCCGCGGCCGCCCATCCGTGGCCAGGGATTGAGCTCCACCGCGTTAATGTCTTCGACGTGAAACCCGCGCACCGCCGGCACGCCTTCCCTTTCCAAAAACTTTTGGTACGTGGTTTTTGCGCCCAATTCATTGCCGGGACGTTTCAGATCCGGTGTAATCATGTGATTTCCTTTCGTTAAAAAATTCTGCGGCAGCACGCTGACTCGCGTCCTATTGGCGCTTGTAGTACGTCTCCTTGCAGCGGGTCAAGATGTGTCAAACGCTGCGTTATGCCAATCCAATTCGCTCCTGATGCGCAACTTAGTCGTCATTGTCTCCAATCGGTTGATTTCACCATCGTAGCGCAGTACCTCGCAACGTATTGCGATTCGCAACGGGGCATTTGGAATTTACGCTATACCGGCGCACTCAAGCGACCGAGACACCCCGTCGGAGATTCACGAAGTCACCTCAAGTAAAAATTTTTCTTGACGTTTTTCGGAATTTAAGTACCCTAGGAGCCTATAGTAGATCAACGGGTCCGCCCCCATCCACCGACCGGATCATTGATCTCTCCCGCGAAACGCGTGGCCCCTAAGGTAACAAAGCCGAACTCGCCCAAGCCGCCGCGTAATATTGCGTCGTTGATCCGGCCATTTATTAACCCGTGAAAGTTATCGATCTAGTACAGATGATGATCGATCAGGCTCCCGGATATTATGCTCGTGCCTTGCGGGTCATCGGTCAGGATCTGGCCGATCTGATCCCGGAAAACCTGACGATCGAGCTGCAAGGCGACAACTTCATAGCCCAAGGGTTGTGCACCAAAAGTAGAATCGAGGAGCGGAATCCAGCCTCACCATGGGCGATCCTAAGTAGGCTTTGCAACACGCTGTTTGGCAATATATTTAGGACTTCGGGGCGTGAGCCTGATTTGGAATTTGTGCCTTTCAGCCGCACCTACAATGCCCACGACATCGAGCGCTTAGACAAGCAGGGCACCAGACAGCGGAGCGGCGCCAGCATGCCTGACATTTATAGCCTTGGCGAAAGGCTTCGCACTATTGGCAAGGTGATAGATGCCCACAACGGCCGCATTGTCAGAATCTTCAAAGACTTGCATCAAATCATCTTCGAATACCAAGACGCCGCCGGGACTGCGCGCAAAGAAGAGCTCAGCAATACCGAGCTTTACCAGCTGCAACAACGCTACGCGGCAGAGCGGGGCGGCTCGAATCCGCCTGTCTCGGATAAGGGATAAACCGGCGTGCGCTGCCGCCCTTTATTTTCGTTTCTGGGTCTCTCATTACTATTTTATAAACTCCGGCCGCGCTCATCGACTGCGTTCCCGATCGCGCGCGGCGGCCAGGATGCGACCAAGGTTCCCTATTCGCCTCAAGTCCAGAGCCTATCGGCCGATTACAGACTATTGTGAAACTGTCCGAAACATTCAAGGTGAAGTCGAATGAGCCCGCCGGTTATTACGACCGCGCTCTGAGAGCGATCGGCCAGGACCTCGCCGACTTATTCCCGCAACAGCTCGAAATTGATTATCACGGAGATAATTTTGAGGCTCGCGTTCGTTGCGACCGCAAAAGATCTGAAAAGAAAAGCCCGCAGCCTCAGAAATCAGGGTTGCGAAACGTCTTCCACAAACTCGCGACTTATGAATTAGGTAAGCCGGCGGAGGGAGCCGAAATCGCGACCTTTGCGCGGACCTACAGTCCCGACGACATCACCCGGCTAAACGAAAGCGGACTTCACCGTCGCACACAAGCCGGCAAGATCCCCGATATTCACCAGCTTGGGGAAATACTTCGTACCATCGGCAGGATCATCGACGCCGATGAAGGCCGGCTGATTAAGATCTTCAAAGATCAGCGCCGTATTGCATTCGAGTATGTGGAAAAGAGCGGCGCGACGCGCAAAGCAGAAATGACGCTTTCGGACTTATATAAAATACAAAAGGACTACTATCAGAAGCGCATCGATACCCATAGCGTCGATCCCTGGAAGAGGCACGATTGAATCCGCACAGTGACAGATTCGGATTTCAGCGAAAGAGTATTGGTCAGCGCGGCTGTGCTGTGGCGCGATTTCGATAAGCGGCAGCTCGGAGCGAGAGCTACGGCAGTCGCAGCTTTGGATCGAGGGCGTCGCGCAGCGAATCGCCGAAGAGATTGAAGGCGAAAACCGAAAGACTGATAGCGAGCCCGGGGTAGATCGCCATCCAGGGGGCTCGTTCGGCGAACTCGACGGCGGCGCCGCGCAGCATAAGACCCCAGGCTGCTTGGGGTTCCGTTACGCCGAGGCCGAGGAAGGAAAGCGAGGCCTCCAAAAGAATCGCCTGACCGAGAAACGCGGTCAGCATGATCAGATAGGGCGCCATGACATTGGGCATCATATGGCGAACGATGATGTGCAACGGACCGAAGCCGAGAGCGCGCGCGGCTTCTACAAACGGCATCTCACGCAAAGCGAGGGCGCTGCTGCGCACGACGAGAGCGCAGCGCGGCACCATCGGAACGGTGATGGCGAAGATGACATTCGTCATTCCGGAGCCGAGCAACGAAACAACCACCAGCGCCAAAATGACCAATGGAAACGACAAAAGCAGATCCATGAAACGTTGGAGCACGAGATCGATCTTGCCGCCGAAATAGGCGCTGGTCACGCCGATGAGCGCTCCAAGGGTTGCCCCAAGGAAGGAAGACGCGAACCCGATCCACAAAGCAGTCCGCGAGCCGTAGATGATACGGGTGAATACGTCTCGACCGAAAATGTCCGTTCCAAACCAGTGAAATGAATTCGGTGCCTGTAGCATTTTTCCGTAATCCGTCGCCAACGGATCGTACGGTGAAACCAACCCCGCCAGGACAGCAGCCGCGATCATGATGCCTATAATGGCCGCCCCGACGGCTCCTAACGGGCGCTGACGGGTGAAGCGGGAAGATGCCTCAAGCCACCAATCAAGGCGAGAGACAACTGGAAGCGTAGAGGTCTTAGCGCCAGATCTTGCCATGTCACAGCTCGTTCAATTGTTTCAGATGGTTCGACATGGTCTGAGTTCCTGAACCGTTTGAACGATTTGAACACCTTCCATTTTTGTGTTCCTTCACCGATAACGGATGCGCGGATCCAAATAGGCGTTTATCAAATCAACGAGAAAATTGACGAAGATAAAGACAAACGAAGTGAGCAACACCAAACTCTGCACCATGGTGTAATCCCGTTGGCTGATCGCTTCGACGAAGAGCTTGCCGATACCGTTCAAGTTGAACACCTGCTCGGTCACCACCAGACCGCCGACGAGAAACGCAAACTCAAGTCCGATTACGGTAATCACCGGCAGCAGCGCGTTTTTGAGCGCATGGCGAA
>Ga0137403_10002437_pt1 | contig 22723 bp, 27 predicted proteins | sample CZOMad2_1_16fung_FD_122057 | JGI IMG/M metagenome (GOLD analysis project Ga0137403, IMG submission 122057) | Vadose zone soil fungal communities from Angelo Coast Range Reserve, California, USA - CZOMad2_1_16fungal (Hybrid Assembly) | ecosystem: Environmental > Terrestrial > Soil > Vadose zone...
CGATTCGGCGCGACAACATAACGAATATAGTATAGCCGTCATTCTAAACACGGTTCGCTTGATGGTGGGAAGCGAGTGGAGACCGCAGGAGGTTCAGTTCGCGCATCAGACTCCGGCGCGGACTACCGAGCATAATAGGATTTTTGGTGTGCCGGTGCTGTTCGGCCGTGCGACTAACGCACTTGTTGTCGAGCACGAGTTCATTGAACGGCAAGTACCGGCCGCGGACCCGCGGCTTTGTCGGATTCTGCAGCGATATCTGGAGCACGTGCTGGCTGATATGCCCCGCGAAGACGATGTGGTCGCTTCGGTAAGAAAAGCTATGGCAGAAACGATGCGCGAAGGAGATCCAACTATCGCTCGGGTTGCAAAAAAAATGGGACTGAGCCCGCGAACGTTGGAGCGGCGCCTGAAGGAACGCGGTACTCGATTTAAACAATTGATCGACGATACTCGGCGGCGGTTTGCAATCAACTATCTCAAAGACAACGGCAACACACTTACACAGATTGCCTTTCTATTAGGCTACTCCGAAGTCAGCGCGTTCAACCACGCGTTCAAACGCTGGACCGGTTCGAGTCCTTTGAAATATCGGCAAACCAGATCGTAACCCGGTGATTGCGGATAGGTTCGCCTTGATGCCCGCAACGCAGTGAGCGGTCTGATCAGCGTGAGCCGCTCAAAATAGGAAAGTCACAATTTCCGAATCGAACACGATCCCTTGTGATGATGCTGTGTTGTTAAGATTTTGGGAAGATCCCTCTTTTGAACGAACTCGACAGGTTTATCCTGCTTTGTAACCGATCTATTTACTTGGCGGTCGATGTTCTTAACCTTACCGCCAGCGAGTTCCTTCTGCCGGGCGAGCACTTTGTCCTTTGTCGGTTCCAGAACGCAATCTAACCGCCTCAATACGGTCAACGGTAACATTACATCTTTGTACTGATTCGGTCGGTACGACCCACGGATGAGGTCCGCCACGGACCAGATAAAATTCGCCTTTTCGCTAAAGTTGTTCACTTCGCCTTTGTTCTCCAATTAATTTTGAAACCGTCCCGAAGGTAGTGCGATAAGAACGACAGATTGGCGGGGTCACGACCAACATTCGCTGAATCAGCCCTCGGACTTTAGGCTCCGTGTCAAAAATCGATGTATTCTAGGGCAAATTGGCCCCTCCTGACAAGCATAATACGAACTCCCGCTCTTCTCAGCGCGTTACGGTAGTGCAGCAACTGGCGTAAAGGAACAAAGATGGACGCAATAAAGGCAAGACGGCTTCACCGACTGTTAAAGGAGGCGGTAGACCGACAGCAGCGGTCAAATAACGGCCGCTATTTTTTCTTAGGAGGATTGGTTTTATATTGCCAAGTATCTGGGCGGAAAGTTAAATTTTTAAGCGCCGTCCATAGAGGTTTAGCGCGTAGCCTCGAATTTCCCATTTTGACGAAAGAAAACTTATGAATTTTTTTACTAAGAAAGTTTCACTGATCTGGATAATTTTGGTGCCCATAGTGACATTTATTCTCGGACCGGGCTTCGTCTGGGAATTGAGGAAAACTAGCGTTGAAAGTGGACGGCTGACATTGGAGACAGCCCGCACGTCGCTTGAATTGCGAGAGAAAATGAACAAGATGATGTCGGAAATAATTGCAACTGATCCGAGATCCCCTCTATGGAAATTAGCCGTTGACAATTTAAACGCTACTGAAAAGGGTTTAGCTGGCATAGAAGGCCGACCGCCCATCACTTACGAATTCAAGCTACCCCATCCAGCAGGTGATCTAAAAGTTAGCTAAGGTTATTATTCGTGTGGCAAATCAAGCATTCTTCCTGACGGTTATTCAAGGCGTACTTTGACGCCGAGGCGCTGGCGGCTTAACGCCTGGTCGTTAGACAGCATGATCGAATCTAACCGACACGAGGATTCTAAATTCTCATGCCTTGCGACCAGCCTCTCGGAGAAATGAACGTGTTAGTGTGCGAGTGAGCGCATTGAGCGGACATACGAGTGAGGTCAGCCTCGATGAGATCGAAGTCTTGTCTGACCGGATCATGGTCGCGTGCTCCTGGGGGATTTGGTGAATAGTTTTCCGGTCAGTAACCAACTCGGACCACTGGCGCCCCCAATCGCCAAACTACCGAATGCCTACGGTAGATACCGTGTCCGATACTCGCCGCAGACGTGGACGACTTCAATTGCAGCTCGAGTTCGCCAGTTCGAGACTTCTCCACGAAAACTCGGAACTCACGCCACCGTCTTTCCTGAGAATCCGATCTTTTTTCCATAGCCTCCCACCTCTTATAAGTTATAAACGGGGCAACCCGCCGTATTAAGCGGATAGGCCTTCACCAAGGTTTCCGTTAGCGTAAACGCGCCGATCTGGACCCCGGCTCCTAGCGTAATCTTGCCTGAAAAACATTCGCCAGAGGTTCTTGATGGCAGCGCGCGCTGGCTCAGGATTATCTTTTGCAGTCACCACTACTTGGGAACGTCTGCAAAGTCGGGGGAAGCATCGCTATTATTCGTGCGCTACGTACTTACGGCGGGGACGCGATGCGTGCAACGCGCCTCTGCTCAACAGGAAAAACTTGAGGAAGCGGTTCTGCCCAGATTCAAGAGCATATATTAAGCGAAGAAAATGTCCGCAAATATATCAGTCTGATCCTAGAACAGGCTCAGCAATCCAAGACCGCGCCAAGCGCCGATGAAACAGCCATCGAAATGGCTTTACCGGATGTTGAATCGAAGCTCAGGCGCTGGGAGGAAACACTGGAAGGAGGGCTTCTATCTCTTCAGGATTGCGCAGCTCGCATTAAAGAGCTTCGCCAACAGCGTGAAGCCCTTCTCAAGCGCAAGGTCGAATTGCACAAGAAAGCTCGGGCCGGCGCGAGAATTTTACCGATCCCGACTCGCCTAATGGACGAGTATGTTCGACAGATCCAGATGCGGCTACGAGCGAAAAAAATCGGCTATAAGAAGGAATTTCTCAGGGAAATTTTGAAGGAAGTGAGAGTCAAAGGTAATGCGGTCCGATTAACTTACAAATTGCCCATGACAGTGAGAACTCCGCCATCCGAAGGCGAAAACCCCCGGACGGGGGAGTTCTTTACACTGTATCAAATGGTGGAGCCGATGGGAGTCGAACCCACGGCCTCTAGAGTGCGATTCTAGCGCTCTCCCAACTGAGCTACGGCCCCATAGTCAGCGCGTTGCGGCTTTAAGATACTCCAGCACCTTATCTTTTAGGTCCGGCCTTTTCAACGCGTAGGCGACGGTGGCCCGGACAAAACCGAATTTGTCACCGATATCGTATCGATCGCCGAGAAACTCGCAGCCAAAGACCTTGCGTTCACGCACCAGCTGCGCCAAACCATCGGTGAGCTGAATCTCCCCGCCCTTGCCGGCAGGAAGATTTCGCAGGATCGAGAAAATCTCCGGGCGCAGCACGTAGCGGCCGATGATTGCCATCCTTGATGGTGCTTCCTTTGCCGACGGCTTTTCCACCGTCGCTTCGACTTGATAGAGCCGCTCTCTTATTACATTGCCTTTGATGACTCCATACTGGTGCACCTCCGTCGGAAGCACTTCCATGAGCGCCACCACGGACTCGTTGGTGTCGTGAAAAATTTCCAATAACTGGCGAATGCAAGGCACTTCACTGTCAATCAAATCATCGGCGAGCATGACGGCGAATGGCTCGTTGCCAACTAAATCGCGAGCGCAGAGAACTGCATGACCGAGTCCGAGAGGCTTTTTCTGACGAACCGAGACGACCTCAGTCATCTCAGCAATACCTCGCAGCATTTTGACCATTTCCGTCTGGCCGCGATCGGTGAGAACCTGTTCCAATTCGGGCGCGTCATCGAAATGATCCTCGATGCCGTCCTTGCCCCGGCCCGTCACGAAGATGATTTCTTCGATTCCCGCGTCCACCGCCTCTTGAACGACGTATTGAATCGACGGAATGTCGACGATCGGCAGAAGCTCCTTGGGGACAGTTTTAGTAGCAGGGAGAAAGCGTGTTCCGAGGCCCGCCACCGGTATGACCGCTTTTCTGAGCTTCATGAAGTCGCACCCTCAGGGATCAGACGATCCGCTTTGCCTTGCGTTCCTCGATCTCTTGGCTGGACTTACAGGCGATGCAAAGTGTCGTTACCGGACGCGCTTTAAGCCGTTCGATACCGATCTCCTCACCGCATTCTTCGCAGATCCCGTACTCACCGTCGCTTAGACGTTGCAACGCTTCGTGAATTTTAAAGATGAGCTTGCGTTCGCGGTCCCGGATACGCAGGATCGAGTTTCGGTTCGACTCCATGGAAGCTCGGTCCGTTGGGTCTGGAAAATTTTCATCTTCGTCCATGTTTTCGACAGTCTTGCCTGCTTCTAATCGCAACTCGCTGATGCGTTGGTTCAGGAGACTGCGAAAATATTCAACATCTTTATGGTTCAGAGAACACCTACTTCGCCTGCGCAAATTTAATGGCGTTCATTATAGGGGAAAGCTGATAAACATCAACCGCGAATCTATTTCAAGCATCCCGGCAGCAACTATCTTCCCTGAATCACTCCGCGAAGGAAACAGGACGCGGATGCGCCAAAACAAAAACCTCCGTGCTCTTCGGTAACATGGAGCGGTTTAATGTCAGTTGAGACTGCGCAATCTTTTTGACCGGGTAATGCTCTTTGGCAAACGCCGCAAAAAGCTCGGCTTGCCGGGCTACGTCGTAGTGCATCGGGATGACGATCGGCGGCTTGACCTGATCGATCACTTTCATGATGTCTTCGAAACCGAGATTCGTCATGGCGTCGATGGGAACCATCATCACATCGACCCGCTGCAAGACCTTGACTTGTTCTGGCGTCAACAGGTGGCCGATGTTCCCTAAGTGCGCGAGACACAAGCTCCCCATCTCAAAAACGAAAATTGAGTTCGCGATCGCCCCCCAGCTTTGACTGCGCTGACTAGGAATGTTGACAATGGTGATGTCCTTGACTGAAGTTCGGATTGGGTTCCAGGTCTGCTTGAACGTGATGCCACGAAGAATCACCGGATTGCCCGTCACCGCGCCGGTGTTGTTATGGGTAAAATGATCATTGCTCACTGTCACTGCGTCGGCTTGAATTCCAGGCGTGACGTTGAAGTTTGGATCGGCGACGACTTTAGTTTCACTTCCTGAGTGAATCAGAAAACTCGAATGACCGTACCATTGCACAAAAAACGAACCGAGGGAGGGGCTCTTAACTCCGCCACCCCGTGCTTGAACCAATTGTCTTCCCTGATTGTACAACCAAACCAAAGAAGGATTACAAAACGCGTCGGCAATGCCACGCAGGGGCAAAAGGAAGGCTGCGCCGACCAAACCGACGAAACCACGCCGTCTCATTTTTCCTCCTTGATGATTAAAGCCGTGAAGCTGGAAACTACCGTGTCGGGCCAACGCCATGCGTCTCTCGCCAGATTCGCCTTCATACAGGTTTGCTCGAGAAAGGTTTTCATGTCCCAACCATATTCCGTTGCGACCTGCGGTAAAAGCACTCCTCGCTTGCGCTCCAAAGCCACATGCAGCCCGTGAAGGCCGATTTCAAGAGCTAGCGGATCGTGGACTCGCATCAATGGTGACAGCACCGAAATGTCAATACGAATCTGCGCGAGCTCGTCAGCACCTACCCGCCTTACTCTGCGGTCACGTGTCGCGGCCGCTTCCGTCATCTCAGTCACCGTCTCACGCAACGACCCCGACGGCGTGCAGGTACCGATACAACCGCGGAGCTCCTCTTGATTGAAAAGAGTTACGAAAGCGCCATAGTTGATGTTTTCCAGGTAAGGATCATCGCTGCCGACGTTTGGATAAGGACACCGACGTATGACGGCTTCAAGCGTTTGCCTGGAGATTTCGATCAGCCGTTTCTGCGATGCGGCCGGGATATGAACGTCGGCCATGATGACTTCTAACCCGGCCGAACTTTATCGCCCTCAATCGGGGATTACAAGAATCAAAGACCGGCTATGTCGTTCAAGAAGAGCAGTGCCTACAGGTACCGTAGAAGGCGAGCTGATGAGAAGTAATCTTGAATCCCGCGTGGGGAAGTCTAGCTGGCCTAATCTCGTTGTCCGTGTCGACCAGAACATCGAATACCCGGCCGCACCTTTCACAGATGAAATGCTGGTGGCGCTTGACGAGCGGATCGAAATGTTGCGCACGCCCCAGCATCAACACCTGGAGCTTTTCGTCAGCGACCAATTTTTGCAGATTGCGATAAACCGTTCCAAGGCTCACGTTGGGCAAACGTTCGCGCACTTTATCGTAAACCTGGTCCGCAGTCGGATGGGAATTGTCGCCTTTAATCGCATCCCAGACAACTTGCAGCTGTTTGGTATTTCTTGGCTTCTTATCCACCTTGGACATGGTTACGTCGTTAAATCCTCCATCAAAGATTGTCGCGTGTCAGGTTCAATGGGCGCACTCGCCTGGTAATTCGGATGATCGATGACCAGCTCCGCCTTTTCGCCTTTGACAAATGCCTGGAGCGTCGCCTCAGAAAACGGAAATTTCACGTACTGCACCGCGCTGATTTTGTCTTCCTTGCTGTGGCCCTCTTCAAAGCGCGCATGGATGGAACGGCTTCCGACCTTAAGGTAAACGGTCTCGTCGATGCCTAAAAATTTCAGCAACTCTTCGCGGAGATGGGTCTGATTCTCGATCTCTAAAAAGAGCGTGGCGCTCAGTTCCCCGGTCGCCGGGATGAGTTCATTGTAGACCTCAATTTCCTCCCGAATCTTATCCAGGTCGGAGATTTTTTCCGCCCGCATCATCTCTTGGATTTGAAAGATGACCGTGTCTCGGTTCTCGAACACCAAAGTTACCTTGTCTCCCACAGAAACACGTCTGCGCCGTTTAAGCTCGATAACGCGCTGGCGCGACTTCTCGCGCACTTTTTCATAGGCGGCGTTGCCTACGATATCCTCTAATGCAATCTTGTTCATAAATTGCCGTCTTCCGCTAAACCGTGAGCCAGCCCGAGAACCGGCACCGGGTGGAGCGGTTTCTTTTGGGTCCCGCTTGAGTTCGCTTTCGACGTCCGACTGGTCCCAAAATGCTTTGCTTTCCGTGTCTAGACTCATGATGAGATCCAAGGTCAGGGATGGCAACCCATCCCTGACCTTGCAACAGATCAATCAGCTTGCCGCGTCCGCAGGCTCTCTGCCAGCAATCTTCTCCAAACCTTTGGAGAACCGGCCGGCATGAGATTTTTCGGCTTTGGCCAGAGTTTCGAACCACTCTGCCAATTCCGCGTATCCCTCATCGCGCGCTGTCCTGGCGAACCCGGGATACATCTCGGTATATTCGTAAGTCTCACCCTCAACAGCAGACTTCAGATTCTTCTCTGTGCTGCCGATGGGAACATCGGTAACGGGGTCGCCGACTTCTTTCAAAAAATCTAGATGGCCGAAGGCATGTCCCGTCTCAGCTTCGGAGGTGTCACGAAACAACCCTCCGACGTCCGGATAGCCTTCGATATCTGCCACCCTTGCGAAATAGAGATAACGCCGGTTAGCCTGGGATTCGCCCGCGAAGGCGTTCTTCAGGTTTCCATGGCTCTTAGAGCCTTTTAAACTTTTTGCCATAAGTTCTCCTTCTTTATCAGTAATGATTACTATTAATTATAACCGCGCCTGAATGTCAAGTGCCGCCGTTGCTTTTTTTGCTGCAGAATATTTGATATTTTTTTCGTTAATCGTAGTTCCCTTTCTGACGCGTGAGAAAATCTGTTACAACCTCAACGAAGTGCTCTTTAGCGAACGGCCGCGGAACAATCAACCCATGAGCCGCGAATGCGGCTGATAATGACCTCGAAACCTTCGCGCGCAGCGTCTAAGGTACTTCCGAAGGCAAAAAACTAGAGGGAACCGGACATGATTTCCATCGATGAATTTCGCAAAATTGAACTCAGAGTCGCGACGATCAGATCTGCGGAGCCGCATCCCAACGCAGACAAATTGATGGTCTTGCAAATCGACCTTGGCTCTGAGCAGCGGCAAATTTGCGCAGGGATCAGAAGTCATTACACGGCGGAAGAACTGGTGGGCAGGCAGATTGTCGTCGTTGCGAACCTGGAAACGGCGAAATTACGTGGGTTAGAGAGTCAAGGAATGCTTCTGGCGGCGTCTGACGAAGGACGCGTCATCATTCTGACGCCGGAAACGTCGGTGCAAGCAGGTTCAAAAGTGTCATGATAAGCTTGTTGCGAATTTCTTGGGACTAACAGATGGCTGAAATTCCACGAGGCCGCCCCACACTTTGTTTCATCGATCACGAAGCCCTGCGCTGGAATTTGCGTCAAATCCGATCCAAGGTCGGCGCCGGAGTCAAAATTCTTTCCATGGTGAAAGCCAACGGCTACGGTCATGGCGCCGCGGCCGTTTCACAAACTCTCGCGTCTGTTGGCGGAGATGCTTTCGGTGTAGCAACCTTGGAGGAAGGCGCTGAACTTAGGCAGGCGGGGATTCACAAACCGATCCTCGTCTTGGCCGGCGCGTATGTAGAACAACTCGAACAATTCCTCACGCACGATTTAACTCCGGTGATCCATGAAATCGACGGCGCTCGCGCCTTCGAAGCTGCGGCGCAGCGCCGCGGTAAAAAACTGAACGTCCACCTAAAGATCGACAGCGGCATGGGCCGCTTAGGGGTTCCCGCTGCGGAACCGGACTCATGGATACCGGAGCTCAAAAAGTTCACGGCGCTTGATCTCGAAGGTGTTTTTTCCCATTTCTCGCACGCCGAGAGTGTCGAAGGCGATTACACGCGACAACAGCTCGACATGTTCGAGCGCATGATTCAACTTTTGCGCGCCGAAGGCTTGGCGCCGCGTTTGGTTCACTTCGCCAATAGCGCGGCGACGATTACGCTACCCGCGGCCTACTTCGATATGGTTCGACCGGGTATCATGCTGTACGGCGTTTACCCTTCGCCGGCCATGGCGAGTTACATCACACTGAAACCGGTTCTCTCATGGAAAACGAAAATTCTCCAACTTAAAAAAGTGCCGACGGGCACCAGCATCAGCTACGGTCAGACCTTCATTACCAACCGGGAGAGTATGATCGCGACGCTTCCCATCGGCTACGCCGACGGTTATCAACGGCTACTGTCCAATCGCGGCGAAGTTCTAGTCGGCGGTCGACGCGCTCCAGTGGTTGGAAGAGTCTGCATGGATTTGACTATGATCGATGTTACCGATATACGAAATGTTCAGCAGGGAGATGAGGTTGTTCTCCTCGGTCGTCAAGGCGACGCAGAAATCTCTGCCGACGAGATGGCCGTCTGGGCAAACACCATCTCGTACGAGATTCTCACCTCCATCGGCGCTCGAGTTCCCCGAATTCATTACAATCTCTAGGAGGATTACCGGCAGTGGGCAGGATTGAGCGAGCCCTGATCAGCGTTTCTGACAAGAAAGGCATCGTCGAATTTTCTCGGAATCTCTCGGTGTTAGGCATTGAGGTCGTTTCCACCGGCGGCACCGCGGCTTTACTGCGCGACAATAAGATACCGGTGAAGGAAGTTTCGGACCTCACAGGTTTTCCCGAAATGATGGATGGCCGTGTTAAAACGCTTCATCCGAAAATCCACGGCGGAATCCTCGCGCAACGAGATAACCCCGAACATGTCGCCAAGATGAAAGAGCACGGTATCGTGCCGATCGATCTCGTCGTCGTCAATCTCTATCCGTTCGAGGCAACGGTCGCGCGCGGCGCGACCTTCGAGGAAATCGTTGAAAATATCGATATCGGCGGACCGAGCATGGTTCGTGCCGCGGCAAAGAATCATGAACATGTCGGCGTCGTCGTCGATCCCGAAGATTACGATCCGATTCTTGCTGAATTGAAGGAGAACGGTCGCTCGCTCTCGGCGGCAACACGCTTTCGACTTTTCACCAAGGCTTTTCAGCATACATCGCGCTACGACGACGCCATCTCGAACTATTTTTCTTCTCTCGATGAACAAAAGAAACCGCAGCGCTGGGGGCAAACGGTCAATATTCAAGTCTCAAAGATTCAAGACATGCGTTACGGCGAAAACCCGCATCAAAGCGCCGCGTTTTACGGAACCAAAGGCGACACCGGCCCGTCGATCGCAGGCGCGAAACAGTTTCAGGGCAAGGAGTTATCCTTCAACAACATCTTAGACGCCGATGCGGCGCTCAGTACCGTGCTGGAATTCTCTGACATCGCCACTGTGGCGATCAAGCACAACAATCCGTGCGGCGTCGCGCTGTCGAAGAAGTCCCTTGCGGATTCCTTCCGCAAAGCCAAAGCTTGCGATCCAGTGTCAATTTTTGGCGGCGTCATCGCTTTTAATCGCCCGGTGGATGAGGAAACGGCAAAAGAGCTCAAAGAAATTTTCCTTGAAATCGTCATTGCTCCAAGCTTTACGGCGGAAGCGAAAGCCGTGCTTTCCTCTGCAAAAAGGCTGCTCAACATCCGCTTACTCGAACTTGACATGAGCCAACCTCAAAGCGGCGGCTACGACCTACGCCGTGTGCGAGGTGGCATGTTAATCCAAGACTGGGACGTTGGAACAGTGGACGTGCGCGAATGCAAAGTCGTCACGGAAAGAAGACCGACGGAAGAAGAGTATCGAGCTCTCGATTTTGCCTGGCGAGTTTGTCGCCACGTAAAATCCAATACCATCGTCTTTGCGTCACCAGATCAAGTCTTAGGCGTAGGCGCGGGTCAAATGAGCCGCATCGATTCGACGAAAATCGCGGTCATGCGCGCAGCCACCCATGGTTTGGACCTCAACGGCTCGGCAGTGGCATCCGACGCCTTCTATCCGTTCCGAGATGGCCTCGACGAAGCGGCCAACGCCGGTGCCAAGTCAATCATTCAACCTGGCGGATCGATTAAAGACGATGAAGTCATCGCGGCGGCAAACGAACATGGCATCGCAATGATCTTCACCGGCATGAGACACTTTAGACATTAGCCGAGGATAGAGGATTGAGAATCGAAAATCGCAATCCTCAATCTTCCACCATCGATATTCGTCGTGAGCGTTTCCAGAAGTAATGAAGGTTCTAGTCATCGGCAGCGGCGGGCGCGAGCACGCGCTGGTCTGGAAGATCGGTCAGAGCGCGAGCAAGCCGAAAATATACTGCGCGCCCGGAAGCGCGGCGATCGGCGAGCTTGCCGCGCCGGTGGCGATCAAACCGGAGCAAATCGAAAAGCTCGCCGATTTCGCAAGCAATGAAAAAATCGATCTCACCGTCGTCGGACCGGAACTGCCGCTGACCCTCGGCATCGCTGATCTTTTCGAATCACGCGGTTTAAGAATCTTCGGGCCTAACAAAGCGGCTGCTCAGCTTGAAGGCAGCAAGGCTTTCGCCAAAGAGATGCTTAAGCAAAACAATATCCCGACGGCTGCCTTCGGCACATTCACCGACGCGGCAGCGGCCAAACAGTATCTTTCACAGCAAAAACCGCCTTACGTGATCAAAGCCGATGGCCTAGCCGGCGGCAAGGGCGTTCTCATTTGCTCCGGCACCCGGGAAGCAGAACTCGCCATAGATGATATTCTGGTGCGCAAGGCCTTCGGCCTGGCCGGCGAGAAAGTCGTCATTGAAGAGTTTTTGGAAGGCGAGGAAGCATCCTTTATGGTGTTGACGGACGGCAGGCATATTCTGCCGCTGGCCTCGTCCCAAGATCACAAACGTGTTTTTGATAACGACCAGGGCCCGAATACCGGCGGTATGGGCGCCTATTCGCCAGCGCCGATAGTGACCCAAGCAATCCATGCGCGCATCCTAAGAGAAATTCTGGCTCCGCTAATGGCCGGATTGAAGAAAAGAGAAATTCGTTACCGCGGCGTGATCTACGTCGGGTTGATGATCACGAAAGAGGGTCCGAAGGTTTTGGAATTCAATGCGCGCTTCGGCGACCCCGAGTGCCAGCCGATCATGATGCGACTAAAGAGTGATCTCATTCCGTTGCTCGAAGCGACCATCGACGGCAAATTGAATGACATTCAACCGGAATGGTATGACGCAGCCGCCGTCTGCGTGGTCTTATGCGCCGCAGGCTATCCGGGTTCCTACGACAAGGGCAAAGAGATTCATGGGCTGGACAAATTGAGGAACTGGCAAGGGGGCTTTGTCTTTCATTCCGGCACCGCTAAACAAAATGGCCGTTGGTCAACGTCCGGAGGGCGCGTGCTCGGAGTGACGGCTCGCGGGCGCTCGATTACCGCGGCCGTGGAAGAGGCATATCGCGCGGTCGGGGAAATTTCCTGGGAGGGCATGCACTACCGCAAAGACATTGCTTATAGAGCATTGACCAATCTCTAGCGTCTCGCGTCTTTAGTTTTCCGCGCTCGACGCGATACTTTAAACTGAGCGCCCCGGGAGGAATTGAACGTGACTAAAATCCAACCCAAAATTGGCATTTTGATGGGCAGCGACTCTGATCTCGAAGTCATGCGCGAAGCTGAGAAGCGGCTCGATTCCTTCGCCATCGCCTACGAGACGCGCATCCTGTCGGCGCACCGCACCCCTGAAAAAGCCGCCGAGTATGCGGCCACCGCACAGCAACGCGGCTTGGAAGTGATTATCTGTGGCGCCGGCGCGGCGGCGCACTTGGCTGGCGCGATTGCCGCGAACACGACGCTTCCTGTCATCGGCGTTCCCATCGATTCATCGAGTCTCAGAGGCTTGGATGCGTTACTCGCGACGGTGCAAATGCCCGCGGGCATTCCGGTCGCTACGATGGCCATCGGCAAAGCCGGAGCTGCCAACGCGGGAATATTCGCCGCGCAGATTGTCGCGCGCAAGGATGCCGAGGTCTCGGCAAAGTTGGCGCAGTCTAAAAAGGAGATGGCCGCGGGTGTCGAAGAACGAGACCGCAAGCTTCAAAGTGAGAGAAACAAGAGTTGACAATTTCACCGCGGCGGTCGCAGCCCTGCAACGTGGCGAGGTGATCGTCTATCCAACCGAAACTCTTTACGGCTTGGGCGCCGACGCGCTCGATTGCGCCGCAGTTGAAAAAGTCTTTCAACTCAAAGGCCGCGATCCTAACAATCCGATCCCCGTGCTCGTCGCCGAGCGCAATATGCTGAACGCTTTGGTCACCGAAGTCTCACCTCTCGCCGAGAAATTAATCGCGCGCTTCTGGCCGGGTCCTTTAACGATCGTTCTCCCCGCGCGCAAAGATATCCCCGCGCCGCTCGTGAATTCCACCGGCGGCGTCGGCGTGCGGATTTCCAGCCAAATAATCGCCACCGAGCTCGTTAGAACGCTTGGGCGACCTTTAACGGCAACCAGCGCCAATCCGTCGGGAAAGGCGCCGTCTCGAACCATGCGGAAAGCAAAAAGCTACTTCGCCAATGCGATAGAAATCTTTCTCGATGCCGGAGAACTGACTTCGAAAACCGGTTCGACCGTGATCGAATTTCACGGCGAGAAAATCAAAATCATTCGCGACGGCGACATCAAACAAGCCGAGCTGCAAGCAATTGTCGGGGAGGACGTTATATGAAGCGACGTACAGCAATTTTACTTGTGCTCGCCGTTGCTTTTTTGACGGCTTACGGTTGCGACTCGAAGACCGAGTCCGTAACCAAGGGAAGAGAAGCCGTCAAAGAGGTGGTCACTCAGCCGTTTAATACGCTTGAGAGCGCAAAAGAATCGCTGAATAAGAGCGAGGACAAGACAAAAGGGGCAATCGAAGAATTTGACAAGGAAAGCAAACAACCTTGAAGCCATCTCTCAAACGCAAGTGTCCCAATCACGGACGAGAATTTGATTTCACGATCCGTTCGATTTCTCTGCCGTCTTCACCGTCGTAATAATTGACGTTCTTATCCCGCACGTAGAGCGCGCGAAATCCTACCTTCGCCCCTACTGCCGCGGTGGCATAAGCGCCGACTTTGTTCGAATCGGGATACTCCGAGAGGTCGGGATATTCCATGGTGCTGACGACGAGATACTGAAGTTCGGCGGCGCCGGTATTAATCAGCTGATGGGGATAATCCGAACCCGGCGGACAAGCGACCACGGTCCCGGCCGAAACAGCAATCTCCTCCTTACCGAATCTCAATATACCTTCACCGCGGATGATGTAAATCATCTCCTCATTCCCGGTATGTGTGTGATACGGAAAGGCGGCCTTGCCCGGCGGGACGGTGAAGAAGCTGTAGCCCAATCGTTGTGCGCCGATTCGCATGCCAACCCGCTGGCGCCGCCCCCCGAACGGCGAACCCTCGGGCGCATTGATCGTGTCGACCGGAACCTCGGAGAGCTGGATGATGTGCTCGTGCTTTGCCATAACGACTCCTTGTTAGCTTACGAGTAAAACTCTACCCTTAGACGCTTTCTTTGTGCTATCAAAACGAATAAATGCTTCTTCTTTCGGAAAAACAAGTTCAAGACCTCATCGACATCGACGAGTTGATCGCCACTTTAGAGCAGGCTCATATCCAGTGCTCCACTGGCAGAGCAGTGATGCCGGTGCGGTTAGTCGTCCCCCTTCCGCAGATTCATGGTCGCATTACCAGCATGCCCGGCTTTTTGAATGACGATAATGCCTTGGGCATGAAGGTCATCACTTATTTTCAAGACAATCCAAAGCGCGGGTTGCCGGCAATTCTCGCCACGATCATGCTCTTTAGCGTTGAGACCGGCAAAATGATCGCAGTAATGGACGGCAGCTACATCACCGCCATCCGCACCGCTTGCGCTTCGGCCATGGCGACCAGAGCTTTGGCGAATCGCGAAACTCCAGTGCTCGGAATTCTCGGCGCCGGTGTGCAAGCGCGCGCCCACATTCAGGCGCTATCTCGCGTGAGAAAGCTTCAACAAATCAAGATTTACAGCCCGTCCGGCATTAGCGCGACGAAAATCAGAAAGGATATGGAGTCGGACGTCGGATTCGGCGTCAAGGTCGCGGCCAGCGCCGAGGATGCCGTCAAGCATTCGGACATCGTCGTCACTGTCACCACGGCCAAAGAGCCGATTCTCAAGTCGGAATGGCTCAATGCGGGTGTTCACATAAACGCCGTGGGCTCGCACCGTCCGGATCTACGTGAAGTCGACGGCGCGACATTGGCGCGCGCGAAAGTCGTCGTCGATTCGCGCTAGGCCATCATGACCGAATGCGGCGACATTCTGTTGGCGCTTAAAGAGAAAAGCATCCCTGAGGACGTGATTCATGCTGAGATCGGCGAAGTCCTTGCCGGAATGAAATCGGGGAGAGAGAGCGCAGGTGAAATTACACTCTACAAGTCGGTGGGCATCGCGATTCAGGATGTCGCGACTGCCAACTTAGTTTATCATAGAGCATTAGATCGAAAAGTCGGCACTCAAGTTGAAATTTAAGCATCGCAAAACATGCTTTGTGCGATATCTCGAGTTTAGTGCCTCACGTTAACCCGAGACTCAAACAGATACTAGAACAAGATTATGACCTGGGATCTCACAAGCTATTTTCCGGCATTCAACGGCCCGGAGATGCTTCGATTCAAAGAAGCCATTCGCAACGACATTGCCGCGCTCCAGCAAGCCGCAGCGAACCTGCTGGCGCTCAACGCTGAATCCATGTCGGCGTGGGAAGATGTCTTGTTGCGCCACGAGGATCTTTTGCGGCGCATGTCGCATTTGGGTTCTTACGTCGGTTGTCTTGCTTCCTCCGACGCGCGTAATGAAGCCTACCTGAAAGAAGAAGCCGAGCTCACCCGCACGCGTGCCGAGCTTGCCAAAGTGCGCATCGAGCTTTTGCGGGCCTTCAAAGAAAGCGGCGACGAAGTTTATTTCGAGTTGGTCGCAAAAGCGTCCCTCGCCGGCGCGCAGAACTATTTGAATCGGCTGCGCGAAGAGGCTCAGCGCGCCATGGCCTCTGAGAAAGAAGTGCTTGCCACCGACTTGGGCGTCGACGGCATTCAAGCTTGGGGGCGGCTCTACGATACCATTTCGTCAAAATTGGAATTTGACATGATTTTTCCCGACGGCCGGCGCGAGCGACTTCCCATCTCACAGCGCCATTCCTTGTTGGACAGTCCCGATCGCCGCGTGCGCAAAGCCGCCTTCGACGGCGGTAACGAGGCTTGGCATGCCATCGAAGATACCGCGGCAAGCGCGCTCAACGCCATCGCGGGCACAAGGCTCACGCTCAACCGCCATCGCGGGGTGGAGCACTTCCTTGATATCGCGTTATTTCAAGCCGCGATCACGCGGAAAACGCTCGACGCCATGTTCCAAGCGTTATTGGCTAATTTGGAGATCCCTCGGCGAGTCTTGAAGTTGAAAGCGCGGCAAATGGGGCAGCAGGCCGTAGCCTGGTTCGATCTAGGAGGGCCACTCGACATACCCGGGCAAGAGAAACTTTCTTGGGACAAAGCGACGGCGATGGTCAGTGACTCCTTCCTCCGCGCCTATCCTGCTTTAGGAGATTTCTTCCGGCAACAAGTTATCGCCAAGAACTGGATCGACTGGGAACCTCGTGCCGGCAAGCGGCCCGGGGGCTTCTGCACCAGTTCGATGTTGAGTAAGGAATCGCGGATCTTCATGACGTACAACGAGTCGATGGGCGACGTACTAACTCTGGCGCACGAATCAGGCCACGCCTACCACGGCCTTGTCATGCGCGACGTACGCCCCTATGCGCGCGGTTATCCGATGACGCTGGCGGAGACCGCGTCGACGTTTGGCGAAAATGTTCTAATGAACGGCATTCTCGACGATCCGAACGCAAGCGACGCGCAAAAGGCGCTTATCCTCGATGTTGAGCTCTGCCACAGCGCGATCTACCTCTTGGATATCCCGGTCCGTTATGAATTCGAGAAAGCTCTTTATGACGAGCGGGCAAAGGGGCCGTTGAGCGTCTCGCGCTTGAAAGAACTGATGATGGAAACGCAGCGTCGCGTACTCGGCGACGTCCTCGAGCCCGGCGGTGAAGATCCCTACTTCTGGGCGTCAAAACTACACTTCTACATCAGCGGTTTAACTTTTTATAATTTTCCCTACACTTTTGGTTACCTTTTAAGTCGCGGTCTTTACGGCATGTTCAAGAGCGAAGGCGCAAGTTTTTTATCGAAATACGAAGAATTTCTTCGGCTCGCCGGCAGCGATACCGCCGAGAACGTCGTCAAGCAGACAGTCGGACGTGATTTGGAAAATCCGGATTTCTGGAGCGGGGCGATTAGAAGTCTCGAGGAGCCGCTGAATCGTTTGCAGTCTATCCTGCCGAAGGCCATGCCCAGCAGCTGAGCGACTTCCTCCTCGTTTCTAGCTCGACTCGAAAATCGCAAAAACTAAAAATTCCTCTTACCTAATTCCCTCGATCAGCGCCGTCCGCAAAAGGTCGATCGCATTCAATGTCATGCGCGAGCGGTCGTAGGCACCTCGGCCGGCACTCATGCTTTCACGCCGAAGGAATGTTTTTCCGTCCGTGAGCGAGACATAGGTCTGTCCGCGCGCGAGATTCTGAATCTTGCTATCGGGATCGGCGATCGCGTGCAGCGCTAAGCCGAAGTCGGAGCGCGACTGCTCGCGCGCCGCCGAGGCGAGTTCGTCGGTCAGTGCCACCGGATCTTTCCGCAATGCGTCGACGTTTTTAACGTCGCGTGAATGCTCGAGCAACGCGCGCTTGGAAGCTTCGCTGTTACAGATAAAACCGGCCTGGAATTGTTCCCCGCTCGCGGTTTGCAGCCGCTCCGCCAACTGGCCGCAAGTCAGATCCTCGTACACTGCCACGGTCTTGTTCTGCTCGCGCAGCAACTTGCCGACGACATGCTCCATGGTTTCCTCGTCGGCGGCGAAAATCGCGTTGCCTAGCAATTCTCGCACCTCGGCTTCCACCGGCGCGATCATCTTCATCGCTTCGTCCCGATTGGCTGCCTTGGCAGCGATGCGTACATCGACCTGTCCCGGCAGCGCCAGCACGCCGACGGTGGGATTGCTCAAATTCGCGATCAAGTGACCGACCTTGTCATCGACCGCGCTTTCGCCAATCCCGACGATCTTGAGCACGCGATAGTGGATGACTTCCGCTAGATTGAACTTCTCCCGCAGATAGGGCTCGACTTCGTTTTCAAACAGCCATTTCATCTCCACCGGCACGCCCGGCAGCGAGTAAATCACAGCGCGCGGGTCTTCGACGATGAAACACGGGGCCGTACCGTTGGGATTCTTTATCGGGATCGCTCCTTCCGGCATGAAGGACTGTCGGATGTTATTCGGCGTCATCGGCCGGCCGCGCCGCTGAAAGTGTTCCTCGACCTGTTCCAACATCTGCCGATTCTGAATCAACTTTCGCCCGGTCACCTCCGCGACAATCTCGCGAGTCAGATCGTCTTGCGTCGGGCCCAATCCTCCGCTGGTAATGACGATGTCGGCCCGCTTCAATGCCCGGGAGATGACTTCTTTCATGCGCCCGGGATTGTCACCGACGACGGATTTGAAATATAAATTCACGCCCAGGGCCGTCAGCCGCTGCGCCATCCAGGCCGAATTCGTATCAACGATCTGTCCCAAGAGTAACTCGGATCCGATAGCAACAATCTCTGCAGTTGCCATAGACAACTTCACCTCGATTTAATTCAAATCTATACCCTAGTCTCGACGGGCGACACGAGATCAAATTCGCTGCCTGTATTCACTTGTTCGTTGGCTGCATCTTTGCGAGAATACGTCCATGATCATCTTGCTATCGAACGATGACGGGATTCACTCCGAAGGGCTGACGGCTTTGGAAGAAAGTGTTCGCCATGTCGGTGACATCTACACCGTGGCCCCCGATCGAGCGCAAAGCTCGATGAGCCACGCCCTCACGCTGCATCGCCCCCTGCGCGTGCATGAACTCGGTACGCGGCGACTGTCTGTGGATGGAACACCGGTGGATTGCGTAAAACTTGCCCTCACGGGCCTCTTGCCAGTGCGGCCTGAGCTGGTGATTTCAGGAATCAACAAAGGACCCAATCTCGGCGATGATATCATCTATTCCGGAACCGTTTCGGCTGCCATCGAAGGGGCTTTGCTGGGCATCCCCGCGATCGCGGTCTCGCTGGTGACTTTCAAGGATTTTGATTTTCGCGCCGCAGCGGAGTTTACCGCTACCCTGATTCAACGAATCGCCGAAAGGGATATCCCGCCGAAAACTCTTCTCAACGTGAACGTCCCGCCGATTCCCAAACGCGACCTGAAAGGGTGGCGCGTGACACGCATGGGCAAACGTCATTACAGCGAAAATATTGTCGAGAGAGTCGATCCACGCGGCGTCAAATATTACTGGATCGGCGGCGACGATCTTGGATTTTCCAACGACGACGGAACCGATTGCCAGACGGTTCATGAAGGATATATTTCCGTCACGCCTCTACAGGTGGATTTGACCGATTACAAGTTGTTACAAAACAACACCCTACCGAGCTTTTCGTGGCCCTGAAAATCGACGACCCGTTGATATCCATGAGCGCCAAAGACATCGGCACGGAGATCAGACTCGATAAATGGCTTTGGGCCGCTCGCTTTTTCAAAACTCGGCCGCTCGCTGCGGAAGCCATCACCGGCGGCAAAGTTAATGTCAACGGCAACCGGGCTAAACCTAGCCGAGTTGTCCGGGTTGACGAAACCGTTAGTATCCGTCGGGGTCCGTACGAATGGACCATCATCGTCAAGGACATCTCGCGTTCACGCGGACCAGCAGCTCAAGCACAAAGACTGTATGAGGAAACCGAAGAAAGCGCGCGCAAACGCGAAACCGCCATCGCCGAACTGAAACTCGAACGCCCGCTGGAATTCGACTCATCAGGCCGACCGGCGAAAAAGGATAGACGCGCGATTGCTAGATTTACCAAGAGAGGCTGGTGAAACCCCGAGGTTTCACGCTCCACAGCCTTGACGGAGCAAATCGGAGCCGGTAATGGACTACCACGCGATTTCTCGCGGGAGGCAAAATGACAAAAGAACTATCGTTCATAAGCCTTGCGGTTTTTATCGTAACACTGGCGGCAGCGCCACTTTTCGCGCAATCCACGCCGTACTTCCAAGGTAAAACGATCCTGCTAATACAAGGACGTGAGCCGGGCGGCACTGGTGCGCTACGCGTGCAAGCGGCGATTCCATTTATCAAAAAATACATTCCCGGCGAACCGATCATCGTTACCCAATTTATGCCCGGCGGAGGGGGCAGGAAAGCGACTAACTACATCTACCGTAACGCCAAGCCGGACGGTCTGATATTCGGCAACGTCGGTTCGGGGCTAGTTGCCAATGCCGTGTTGAGCTCGACTGGCGTCGAGTACGATATGGATAAGTTGATTTATCTTGGTGCGTCTAACAGCACGGCCCAATATGTTTTTGGCACGAACGCGAAGGTGGGGACGGATACTTTAGAAAAACTGCGCGCGCGCCCAGGCCTGCGCATCGGCGCTCAAACGGTTGGACATGACATCTATATCAATGGCAGACTGTTTTCCTGGTTGCTTGGTCTTAAGGATCCCAGGTTCGTAACAGGTTATTCCGGCCCTGAGATTGATCTAGCAATGGAGCGCGGCGAGGTAGACGGTCGCGCTAACATCCCGGACACAATCTTGCAAAGATCGCCGGAGCATGTCGAAAAGAAACTGATGAACTATCATGCGATCATTCAGATACCGAAAGAAGATCGCCATCCGCATCCAACATTCAATAAGTTGCCGGAACTTGAATCTTTCGCCAGAGCCGACAGGGAACGAAAGATCATGGCGATGTTCCGCACATTTCGTTTAGTCGGGTCGCCCTATATTTTGCCTCCCGGGACGCCGACAGAAATTGTTAACATTTATCGCGACGCGATGCGCAAGACTTTCAAAGACCCGGCTTTTCTAAGAGAGTTCAAGAAGCTTTCCGCGGACGACGCTACGCCGCTGTTGCCGGAAGCGCAAGAGAAAGCGATCAAGGACATCCCACGCGAGTCCGAGGTCATCGCGCTTTTCAACAAACTTGCCGGCAGCGAGCCATTGCCGCTGCGCTAGTTGGGATTACCAGACCTGCATCGGCAAGTTATCGGACGGAGTATTGAGCGAAATGGTCGATGCGAAACTGATCACCACGGCTGGCGAGCTATCCGGCTACCGTGTTACCAGAAACCTAGGTGTGGTGCGCGGCATTGTCGTTCGTTCGCGCAGTATTGTCGGAAGTATCGGCGCTAGTTTGCAGACGCTGCTGGGCGGCAACATCACTCTTTACACTGAACTGTGCGAGAAAGCTCGGCAAGACGCGCATCGCCTGATGGTCGAGCACGCTTCTCAGCTCGGCGCCAATGCAATCATTGCCGTGCGCTACGACGCGACCGAAGTTGCCCCTGGCGTCACTGAGGTATTAGCCTATGGAACGGCCGTCTATGTGGAGGTTTTTCGTGACAGATAATATGGCGGTACGATTATGTTGGAGATTCAGCCAGACCCTGCAACACTATGCCTCGATCGGGAACGATAGTGAATAGATATTGCGCCGGGGTCAGCGCGGTACTCCGCATTTTTTCGATCGTCAATGTGCGAACAAAACGGCTATTGGCGAGCGCCATTTCGAGAACAATCGTCCCCGCAACGAGGTACTCTTCAATGCCCCGCACGTTTCTCTCCACGGAGTAGGTGGTCAGCAAATTTGTCGCGTTCGTATTCGCCTGGAGCCCATAGAACAGCATCCGCACCTGGTCGAGAACCCGCGATGTTGAGTCGCGGCTAAAAAGCAGTGGCCCGACCGGATCGATGACCACCCGTGAGGCTCCCATCCGCGCAATGTAGTTATTTAGATCGGCGACGACGCGCTGGACATCAACGTTTCTCCCTTGGCCATCGCTTACGCGCGTATTGAAATAAGCGGAAGCATCGAGAATCAGAAATTCCTTCGACTCGATAAAAGGGGTGAGGTCCCACCCTAACGAAGCGGCTTGCTCAATCACGTCGGCGGGTTTTTCGTCGATGGCGACGTAGAGTCCTTTTTCCTTTTCCATGAGACCGTTCACCAAGAACTGTAAACCAAAAACGGTTTTCCCCGTTCCGGGCTCGCCAACGACGAGATAAGTTTTACCCGCTCTGAGGCCGCCCTCAATCAAAATGTCGAGTTCGGGAATTCCCGTCGGTATCCGTTTGCCTTTCATAATCAAATGTTCTGGGAACGGCCTAAGTTAACTACGGCGGCAAATTGCCAAGTCTGGCGCATGGCCGGTGGAGCGACGCCAGTCGATAAGGCACGATCTCGGGCCGCGGTCTCCTTGGCAATCGCAGAGTTGGCGCGTCATGTCGTCAAGAAATGAATTAAGTGTGAAACCCGCTCGATTTGTGCCGTGGTTAACGCCGGACCTTCCAGCGCCCGCTCTTCTCCCTTAGTTCAGCCCGTGCCCGCTCGATATCCGCGGACATGCGCTCCTGCAGCGACTTGACCGGATCTTCGCCCTCGACCAATAGATCCCGTGGCCCTTCGCCGCCCGCCAATCGGTGCGCTCCGCGCGCCGCGGCCGCCAATCGAGAAGCCACCATGCTCGGACGATTCTCCGGTGGCGCGTTCGTCGTTATGAGCTCGAGCGAAACCGCCGGGCTCTCGGGAACTCGCTCGGCCATAGAAAATGCCGACGACGTTAATCCCGTTCCGGCTCGCGCCACCTGCTCGATCAAACTTTGTACCTGTGCTGTCAAGTCGCGCAGCTCGCTATCGCGGCGGTCTACGGTAGCAGCGTTCTGGGCAAGCTGA
>Ga0137403_10002438_pt1 | contig 22717 bp, 24 predicted proteins | sample CZOMad2_1_16fung_FD_122057 | JGI IMG/M metagenome (GOLD analysis project Ga0137403, IMG submission 122057) | Vadose zone soil fungal communities from Angelo Coast Range Reserve, California, USA - CZOMad2_1_16fungal (Hybrid Assembly) | ecosystem: Environmental > Terrestrial > Soil > Vadose zone...
CCTCCCACAGCCCCCACCCTAAGGCCACGTGTCCTCACCCCACGCGACCACTTCGTTCACCGGGGAGGTGAACGCAGCCGGATTATGCAACAGTCGGATTAAACTTTCAACCGGCTTTCCCAATTAAAAAGGCGATAAAAGTTAGTTATGAAGGTTAGAGTAATTTTTTGTAGATGCACCACAGCAGAGGAAGTTTTGCCAGGTCCGCAGCAACGCCGATCAGGATGGTTTGTTTCCCATCGTCGATGTTATCCCGCTCCCAATCGCCGCGGAGTCGCCACTGCGCCGAGGATCGTTGGTGAGTGTTTCAGCGTGTGCGAGGTCTGACATCGCCACTACTACCAAAAGCGCGGTTACGCCCAGCGTCGCCAGAATATAAAGGACCGCCGTCATCTCCTTATAGATGAGAATAATCGTGCCAATAGAAAGCACGGCGGCCCAGAGAATAGTAATCATTCTCCTTCGCCGACGGTCACTAGCCACATTTCTTGAGCGTTTCATTCGCTTTTGACTCCATTCACACTGAGCCATTTGGAGGATTGAAGTTACCCAAACGGCTAATCGATTTTGTCCGTCTAACGGGCTAGTAGATAACCTTGTTCGTCAGCGAGGCGCCACCGGTGGTGAACATATTTCCCAGGCCCCCCGACGCCGCGCCAATCAGTGTCTGCCCGATTCGGCCTGGCGAGAATATTCCTGCCTCAGGTACCTCAATTACATCGAAGGCCTGTAGAAAAATATCTGGTTGCTTATTCTTTTTGATCGCTCCGTAGTCAACGACGATTGTTTCCTGGTCTTGTGCGCCGGGTTTCTGTCGATAGATCTTGACTGAGCTGACCCTTGCCTCTCTCCTGACGCCCCCGACCATTGCCAGCGCGCGGCTCAACGTTAGTTGATCACGAAGGAAGATTCCCTGAGGAGAAAAAACGCTCCCGGTTACGTAAACCGGCTCAGCCTCTGTCACCTGAAGGATGTCGCCGGGTCTGATGATTGGATTCGCCTGGGGTAGTCCGGCCCTTAGCTCTGAGATCTTCACAATCTGTAGAGGAATCCTGGTGCCATCGATAGGAGCAGCTTCGGCTTCCTCGCCTGGCTGCGGGCACATGACTGGTTCAGTATGAAGTATCTGAATCGTGCCCGAGGCGCGTTCGGTAAATCCTCCTGACGAAGCTATCAACTCATTGAGCCTAACCTTGCGCTGCATCAGAACTCGGGTCGGTTGTCTAACGGCGCCAAACACCGTCGCAGGTTGCCGGCTCTTTCGTTCGCTTATTCGAACACTCACTTGCGGGTTCTTGATGTATTTTCCATAGGCTTCCGCAATGTCTTTTTGCAGAGCCTTTTCCGTTCGACACTTTGCGGGAATCGGGGATTCCAAAAACGGCAATGAGCTAACGTTACCGTCGCTGTCGATCTCGACCATGGCACTGAGATCGGGCTGTCCAAACACGCGAACATCGATTACGTCTCCGGGGCCGAGAAGGTAGTTTCTAATTCCCTGGCCATCTACCGATGGCGCTTGGGAAAACCCTGGGCCGGAAACCGTGGGAGCGCTCTGCTGCTCCTGTGTTCGCACCAGCGCGGGCACGGTCAAACTAAGCAGAATTGCGACGAGTAAAAAGCTTCTTTTCATAAACCACCTCAGAAAACCGCCAACCTTGAGCCAATGGGCCCTCTCAAAGATGTATCGGCGGATGGGATCGATGCCTTCACGTCTGAGAAGACCCAACCGCAGCAGTCCCTAGTAATCCTTTGGCCCTGAGAATCTCGGGATTGTGCCCTGGTTTCCATCCGAGCCAGTTCGCGCGGGGGTTTTCCGGCTGGACCGTCCGACGGTCCCTGGAACTGCGAAGCCGGTGAAGAGTAAGTTGCAATGATTGCACAAAAGGTAATGGATGCCAACCAGGCGAAAGAGTAACGGCGTGGGTTTATATCCTTTCCTGATGCGCGAACTTCGACACTTAGGACACTTTTGAGAAATCATCGGGGTACCTTTTTTGATCATCTATTCCTTCTCTCTGGAAGGTTCCGCTTTCCCGTTCTTCCGGGCTCGAACCCTGCCCCGCAACAATTCTATCTCGCGTCCGATCCGCTCGGTACTCGCAACTCTCACTTCCTCCTTAACCGCCTCGCGGTTCAGATAAAAAAGTGCATCCTTGTAGCGATCGATAGCGCGGCGATAATGGCCCTTAAAGGCAGAACGCTCTGCCAACTCTACCCAGTGCGCAACTCTGACGGAAGCAATGAACTCGCGAATAGCAACGCTCGATTCATGTAGCTCAGTTTCGTTCGGATAAAACTGTAAGGCCGAATCCAGGCAATGCAGCGCACGATTTGCGGCTTCAATCCTTTCGGAAGTGCGAGCACGCTGCTGTGCTTCGTAGGTGAGCGCACGCGAGGAATCTCTGGCCCAGGTTAATAGATGGTGCTTCTGAAGCGCACGTACGCGTTCCTGGCCCACCCTAATCGCATTTCTTTTTTCGGAGGGGAGGCTGCTCGATCTTAAAAGCTCGTCTGACGTCGCCAGATAATCCTGACAAAGATGAAAGACATCAAAGTGTGTCTCGGGATTGGACGCGGAGTCGGCCTCTTCTGACTGTTTCTGAATAGTTCGCCAGGCTGCCGAGAGTAATGAGGTGGAATGCGCCTTCACTGTGGGGCGTTTATGTTCACCGCTCGCGCGGACTGACGACTCCCCTCCCTGGTCGAGGAGATAACGCGTCCAAGCCCTCCGCATTACAACTTCGCGCGCAGACAAAGCCACCAATAGCACTACGCTGGCGGCCAGCCCGGCCGGAATCCACGGAGCTTCGTCGCCGCCGCTGACTAGCATCCACCAGAGCGCGAAGAACAGCGCTATCGCCGCTACGAACGCACCCAGGAGGTACCCGGCGCTCGAAGGCATGCGAGCTCGAGAAGGGCGCTTGCGTACCGCTTCACCAGAGCCGTGCCCTTGTGATCGCGCCGCTCTCGGAAAGAAATCATCCGCGGAGTTGTTACCCAAAGTTTGTTTCTCTCAGGAGACCTAAAGCGGCCATTTCAATGCGTTCTATGTCCTTGGCCGGCGGGGGAACCTGAGGACGCGACGTGCGCCCAAAGTATGATGGACATAGTCGGCTTTTTAGTATTCTGCTGTCAATATATGATGGCCAGTGTGGTCCCCTAATTTGCGGCTTTCCCTGCGTAACCTCGGCCGTTCTCGGCGACTCTGCGGTGATGGAACTCCCAGTTACCCTGACCGCCAGATGCAGAGATCGTCGAGATAGCCCAGTGAAACCGGGACACACTGGCTAGCACTCGTCCAAATCGTTAGCAGGAAAAAAGGAACAACAGTATGGATAAAGAGTTTACGAACAAGACCCTACTCATCACCGGCGCGACCTCGGGGATTGGCAAGGCAACCGCTCTGCGATTTGCCCGGGCGGGCGCCAGTGTGGCCGCAGTCGGAAGAGACGAAGCGGCATTAATTAGACTGAAGAAAGAGCTTGATAGTTCCAGTGGTCAATTCCTCGGAATTCGAGCCGATCTGTCGCTCGAAAAAGAGGCCGAGATGGTTGTCTCGAAGACTGCAGAACACTTTGAAGGGATCGACGTCCTGGTTAACGCTGCCGGCCATATTTCGAGCGGCACAATTGAGAACACGTCGCTGGAGGCTTGGGACGCTATGCTCCAAATCAACCTGCGGGCGCCGTTCATACTCATGCAAAAAGCTCTGCCGGCAATAATTGCGAGGCGTGGCAATATCGTCAATGTCTCGAGCGTGACGGGATTGCGCGCCTTTCCCGGGGTGTTGGCCTACTGTGTCTCCAAGGCTGGTCTGGACCAGTTAACTCGTTGCGCCGGGCTCGAGCTGGCGGGCAGGGGCGTGCGCGTGAATGCCGTCAATCCCGGTGTAGTGGTTACCGAAATCCATTAACGCGGCGGCATGACTGAGGAACAGTACGACGCTTTTCTCGAGCACTCGAAAACTACCCATCCACTCGGAAGAGTTGGTCAGGCAGCGGAAATTGCCGAACTGATCTTCTTCCTCGCGTCGGACCGCGCGTCGTGGATAACTGGAGCAACCTATTCAATTGATGGTGGACGCGCGCAAACCTGCGCCCGTTAGGCCAGCACCCCTCATAATGGATGGGTTATTCCTCGATCTCATTCCCGTCGAACGACGAAACTAGTTTAGCGTTGATTACATAGCGAGGCACAAAAGCTCGCTCTTGAAATGCTATCTGTATATACTCGGCGAGACTAAGTGCTCCATTTTTATTACCTGGATCTCGATCGACTGTTTCGGTAATCAGTTAGCCCATGACTAGTGATCCACGAACAGCCTTCCCGGCGCCGATCCCAATGAAACCTTCGGGCAGCATGAGTGCCATCAAGATTATTCTCGGCATCCTGGCTGCTCTGGTCGCGCTCCTGCTCGGACTCATTGTGCTGGTATTAATCGGCGTTGAGAATGGTCCGTTGGCTCTGCTAATCGGAATAGTATCGGCCACAGTGCCGGTTCCAATTTATTTGGTCCTTGTTCTCTGGATTGATCGCTATGAGGCTGAGCCGGCCTGGATGCTCGCGACTGCTTTTTTTTGGGGCGCATTGGTGGCGGTGTTCTTCGCTTTCTTGATTAATACAGCCGCCCACGTTGCAGTGGAGTCAATGACTAATAGCGCGAGAGCGGGGCGAACATTTGGGGCCGTCATTTCGGCCCCGATCGTGGAAGAGAGCGCAAAGGCGCTGATCCTTTTTATCTTCTTCTTCTGGAAGAAGGACGAGTTTGACGGCGTCATCGATGGGATCGTGTATGCGGCAATGGCTGGTCTGGGTTTCGCGATGACGGAGAATATTCAATACTACGGCAAGGCTGTGATGGAAGGTGGGGGCGGCGGCCTCACCTTCGTTCTTATTCTCCGCGGAGCGCTGGCGCCCTTCTCTCATCCCATGTTCACCAGCCTGACTGGAATCGGACTAGGGCTAGCCCGCCAATCACAAAACACTGCTGTCAAATGGATTGCGCCGATATTGGGCCTGCTGGCAGCAATTTCAATGCACAGTATCTGGAACGGCTCGGGAGTTATTTTTGGCGGGATCGCCTTCATTCTCACCTACGTTATCATTATGATTCCCGCATTCTTTATCATGCTCGTGGTGATTATTCTCGCACTCCGTCGCGAGGGCCAAATAGTCCGGGAAAATCTAATTGCGGATTATCAGGCGGGACTACTGACCGAGCAGGAGTATAACCAACTCTGTACTATCCGGGGTCGCATGGGTTCCTCCTTCAACGCATTTTCCCGAGGGGGTTTCGGCCAGTGGCAGACTGCCAGGCAGTTGAATCAGACAGCTAGTGAACTCGCTTTCCATCGCAGTCGCGTTGCCCGTGGCCTAACCCTGGCCGACGCGCGCGAACGTGAAGCAGCTTACCAGCTGGCGTTGCAAGATCTGTTAAGGCGAATGCGTGGTAAGTAAAAGAAGGGTCCGTTAACAAAGTTCGACCATTTTCCTGCGATTGACTTATACTAGGCCAGGCATAACGAAGGTGGTCTCTTCCTTGAGCTGATGAGAATTCAACTCCTACCAAGCACCTTTGACAGTCAGGGCCACGCAACCTCCGAACAACGTCTGACATGTTTTCTCATCGACGAGTGTGTTGCAGTTGACGCTGGCAGTATTGCTCTCGCTCTGACAAGCGAACAGCGCGAGAAAGTGCGCGACATAATTGTGACCCATCCTCACATGGACCACATCGCCAGCCTTCCGATTTTTATCGACGATCTTTTTGAAACACTAAAAAGCCCGGTGCGCATCCACGCGACTGCCGAAGTGAGCGACCTGCTGGAACGCGACATTTTCAACTGGAATGTTTACCCGCGCTTCTCCGAACTGAAAAACGAGTATGGACCAGTGATGCAATATGTTCCGATCCCTGCAGGCAAGGAGTTTCGCGTGGCTCACCTTACGGTCACCGCTGTTACGGTTAACCACATCGTGCCAACAGTGGGACTGGTCGTTTCGGATGGCAAGAGCATCGTTGCTTTTAGTTCTGACACCGCGGAGACTGATGAGTTTTGGAACGTCCTCAATCGCGCTCCCCGGATCGACGCTCTCTTAATTGAGGCGTCCTTCCCCAACTCGATGGCGAAGCTTGCAGAAGTTTCGCGTCACTTCACACCGGCTTCTTTACAGCGAGATCTACGCAAGCTTAATCACAACGGCCTGGACATTCTCGCGGTACACATTAAGCCCGCCTACCGCCAAATGGTCATCGATGAACTTAAAGCGCTGGATGTTCCGGGGCTGGGGGTGATGGAACCAGGCAAGATTTATAACTGGTAGGTTTTGCGCGGCCACCTTTTATCAGAACCGGGAGTGGTAGCGGCCGGCCCAGTGTTCAACTGTGTTCACGCGATGCTGAGAGTTCTCGAATTGAGTGTTTGGCCGGTCGCTACCGCTCACGGTTCTGATAAGGCCTCGACTCTTGCGTTGGACTTCAGGTAACCGGATCAAACTCTTTCTGAGCATGTTCGCCGGCAACTTCGTGCAGGGTCACTCGCCCGCTGGGAAGAAGTTCTTTCACCCGCGCCGTCCGTTGCTCCCGATCGCGGCCCGGCATTAACTCCGCCCGAAAGGTCACGGTCATTCCCGGGCGCGCCCATACGCTCGCGGGGTGGTTGGCTGCTTGTTGTTGTTTACTTCGCATCCGCTTCTTCTTCTTTAGATAGGTGCCAGCGGCGCCGAACGCTCCGGCAGCCAAAGCAAGACCGCCCAGCATTCGCTTGGTGCTTTTTTTCATCTCTTAGTGAGCAGCCGAAACCGGTTCGCAAAGCGGATCCAGCCTTGCTGTAATCGTCGGCAAACCACTGAGCGCCTTATCCGCATTCATTTGCGTAAAGTGGGCCCACTCAGGCGGAACATTGGCTTCGGCGAAGATTGCCTCAACCGGGCACTCGGGGACACAGGCATCACAGTCGATACACGTTTCCGGATTGATGTGCAACATATCGTCGTCGAGGTGGAAAGCCTCAACGGGACAGACGAGGGCACAGTCAGTGTAACGGCAGTTCACACAGGGCTCGGCAACGACGTAAGTCATTCAGATGCGTTCTCCTTGAGTATAAGTAGGACAGGCATTGCTGCCTGTCCCCTTCTCGATTTGGTTACACTCTCAATTGGTTACAGGCACCACTATATTAAGCATTAATCGTGGACTTTTGAAAGATGGGAGACTGTGCGCGGTACAGATATGTCGCCTCGTGGACGGGAAGGTGCAAAGAGACCCGGAGTCACTCGACAGCGAGTGGACTTGCTTCCACTTTGGCAACCTGCTTGCTGTCAAAATGCCCGAATATGACCAGAGCGCACTGCAACTTCCTGAAGAATGGAAGAGCGAGGAAGCAACGATGGATGAGATCGGAAAGAGTCTGGAGAGGTATGCCGACGTCTTAAGCAGCCAGGGCGAGGAGATCCTTCGGGGAGATTTCTCCGTCTTCCCGCAACTCGACAAGATCGCCAAGCAGAGGGCCAAAGAGCGCGGCGCTTTGTAAGGCGTGCAGAATTATCTCGGTGAGCCAAGAATTCCGCGATCAATTGCTCAAAGACATCGGGGTGAATTCTGGTGAGATCGTCGTTATTATTTTGCGTGAACCAGATCGTTCACCCTGATCTATTTTCATGCCAGGTGTGCACTGGCTTGCCGGTCGACAAATCGTAAAAGATGAGATCGGTATTAGCCAGCATCTTTGTCAGCAGAATGATCTGGCCGGTGTGCATCGAGAAGTGCTCGGTCACGTGAAAGATGGCCTCGAGGGCGGTCGCCTCAGTTCCCTGTATCGGATATTCATCCAACAGGCGCGCCGGATCAAAACTGGCCAGGACGTCGTCTACGTCTGTAACCGTCGTCCTAAGACGGGCAATTAGTTCATCGCGAGGAATTACATTCCGCTCATCAAACTCAGTCTGACGTTGGCGTTTGTCCGTTGCGCCGCCCAACCCGCAAACAATCCACTGGCGCGCGTTTCCTGAGATGTGCAGGAGAAGATTACCAATACTGTTTGATTCCGCGTTTGGCCGCCACCACACTTGCTCGTCCGTCAGCTTCTCCACGCAACGCTCAATCTTCGGGAGGTATTCGTGCCTAATAAGTTCGCGAGCCTTTTGAACGAAGGCCTGCGAAACGTCCATTGGGGCGGTTCCTTTTGAATGTGTCATAGCAGAAAACTATCGCCACGAACAAGCGAGTGTCAATCCCGCCAAGAGAGCGGCTAGTGCGTCAGTTTCGTTGAAAGTGTCTGATAAACTTTTGGGAGGTCTAAACAAGTTCTTTCGGCGCGTAGCGTCGATGACACTTGGGCGTCGCTGTAGCTTTGTGGGTTTTACGAGGAAGCAGCCTGGCTAGGCTTCGCTGGCGCGAGGATCCTCCGGAAGCATCAGCTTGATGGCGTTTGCGGTTTCCACGCGGCGCTTCTGCTGCAGGTCATTAACCCAATTGGTCACGGTTTTAACCATTTCGCGCGCGGATTGTGCGGTAGTGTTTCCCTTAGGCGCGGGCTTTTGCTTACGTGCCCGCTCGTCCTTCTTTATGATTTTAATAGCTTTCTTTTCTGGCATCTCAACCAACCTTATGTCTTGTCCAAATATGGTGCTTGCTTCGATTAAACGATTTTTCCCGGCTAGAGTTCCCGGATTCTTGCTGGCCACTCGTTGAACGCATCTTACTGCCGGGGTCCTGCGTTACCTCCTCCAGTTAAGCAAACGCTAAGCCACGAATCAGTCGACGCGCTCTTGAATTGATCGAAAAAGTTATACGAGGAAGTCAGCTATTCAGATGTATCTTTCCGGAAGGACGTTGGCTGACCGCTACCAAGATGTTGCTAAAACGGCGTCAATACGTACACTCTTCCGCCGGCATGTAGGACTTTTCGAGCAGCGGCTCAGCCTTGGCGGGTGGCCCCGGCCGCCTACCCTTCATGTCGAGCTCCCAGATCCTCTTCTGAGTTCCATAGATTAGAAAAGACAAGCCAACGGCGGCGCCGGCGTTGACCCACTTTAATCCGCTGATCATGTATTTCGTACCAAACGAGATCAGCAGTCCATTGATGATGATTGGTGCCATTCTGAACTCCGTGGGACCGAATTTTAGATAGCTGATCTTGAGCTTATCCGTGGCCGTGAAAGCGAGGAAGGTGCTGAAGTCGTAGGCCGCAAAAAGAGCCAACAGCAACAGCAATTGAAAGCGCGACCGCTCCGGCAGGATAAAGGAATAGCCAATGATAACCGAGCAGAGGAAGAAATAATCGAGCAGGTGATCCATGTAATAGCCCCATCTCACCAGGCCCGTATTGCGATACTTGCCCACCTTGCCATCATAGTGATCAGTGACCCACTGGAGCGCTATCATGACTGAAACCAGCCAAAGCCAGCGAATGTTCCCCGCCGCCAAAAAACTGAAAACCAGAATCATGAGCGACCATACAAGAGTCAGCATGGTCAGGTGATAAGTCTCCAAGCATTTCGGAATTCTGGGAATAACAATAGGCGCGAGGCGCCGCTCCAGGGGGGGAAAGAAAAGAGGTGTTGGTTTTATGTGCGCCGGCAAACTCTGATGTTTCTGTCATGTTTTGGAAATCCATCCTTTGATCCGTCAAGTCCTGGGAGCAAAGTTGAGGCCGCTGGCGATCTGGTTTTAGGCGCCGCGACTTTGGGCTGTTTTCAACGCTAAACACCCTTTCAGTGCGAGCCTTTCTTTTTTTCGACTAAACGGAGGGACCGAATAAACCTGCCAGGTCTTTCAGTAGAAAGATTTTTGCGACATCCCATTCTGAAAGCAGAGACTGCCTGAACGGGCCGCAGACTTGCGGCGCCAGCAGGTTTGCGGCAGTGGCTGGCTTGAGGAACCTTAAATAAAAACAACTGACTGCGAGCTGGGAATATCAAAGCGGCGGCGGCAACTCTTGCACGCAAGCATGTCGTCAATGCGCACCATGTAGTCACGCGATTTTTGATAGCGCAGGCGGTCCTGCTCGTTAGCGCCGCGCGGAGGGCCCTGCTTCTTCGTCCGCCTCAGCCAGCGAACGTCATATTCCTCACGTGCGCGACAGTGGGGGCAACTGTAGGTCGCCTTCTTCGATTCCTGCTTTTCGTTAAAGAAGTCTTGTTCGTTCATACATTCCCATTATGCCATTCTCCGGTCCTATCTATCACCCAATTCCCGCAAATAGCGAAAACTGTAAATCCCGGTTTCGTGGCCGTCGCTCCAGCGAAAATTTAGTGCGTAACGTCCAACAATACTTAGATCGGCTATCGTTAATTCCTCGGAAACCGCTTCCGGCTTTAGCACCCGCTGGCCCGACCACTCGTTGACACACTGCGCGCAGGGGCACGCACGTCGCAGCTCAGCAGCGGTGTAACGGCAAACGCAGTCGTCCGCCCAGGTGATACGGATGCCGGAGTCACCCTCCTGCTTGATCTCGCGCGGCTCAATCTCCGGCCCTCGCCTTTCTGTTGCTTCAATCATCTTCTCACTCGGCAACAAGTCAACCTCATTTAGACCCGCCTACTGCACCTTGGCACTGCCCAGCCTGGCGGCGGCACTGGCCCCACGCACAGCTTCCGTTACCGCATCGGCCGTGATCTTAAAGTGCGATGCACTCCAAACAACCTGACCATTGCGCAAAACGATCACCTGAGGTGATTCATGCGCCACGCCTAGCCGGTTCTCGATTTCCCTTGACAGCTCACGCGCCCGCTGCACTTCAATCAGCGCCACCTCGCCTTCGAAGTCAGTCATTTGGTCATAGGCGCCAGCGCTAATGGGACAAGTTAAACTGTGTTTGAAGATAACTACCGGACGTTCTTGCGAACGACCCACCATCTCCTCAAACGATCCTGCATCGGTAATCTTTACGAAGTGATTTTTCATAATGCCACCACCCTGGTACTGCTGAATCGATAGTAGCTTATCGGTTTGATTCCCACAAACAGGCCTGCAGAGAAGGGACTAACGTGACGCGATTACTGGTTGGAAGCATGAACGCCGCGTGGTTGGACCAAACAAAAAGCGGGAGTGGAAGACCTTGGTCTCCACTCCCACTTGGCTCTTGTGAAGTGTTTCAGCTTTTAGTAGCCGTTATAACCGTCCCGGTAACCGTTCGCAAACCCCTCGCGGAAGTACCGACGATATTGTTCCCTATCACCGAAGCGCGAATTGTAGTCTTGCGAAGCGTTCTGATAGTCGCCCTCGTCGCGGTACTCGAAACGTTCACCTCGGCGCCGGTCCTTGCGGCCTTCCTCGATGCCGTTGTTGTAGCCGGCGTTTAGGGCAGTTTGACGAAGTTGGAACGAGCCACCATAGTTGCCGTAACCACCCCAATCACGCCCGCGACGGCCGCGATCGTTGTTGTCGTCATTGCGACGTCGCCAGTCGTCGTTGTCTCGCCGACGTCTTTCGATTTCGCGCTGGCGTTGCGCCTCTTCAGCCGCTCGCCGGCGTCGCCACTCATCGTTGTCGGGATTGCGGACGCCATCCCGACCTCTCTGGCCGTTGTTTTTGTCCCAGCGGCCATCGCGGGCGTCGTGTCCGTTGACGAACACGTCAGTCGGCTTGCCTCGACCCCGGCCATTGCTCTGCGCAAAAGCCGACATCGGCAGCGCCAGAAAAGCGACCACTGCCAACATGCCAACCCGCGTTAGGAATTTTTGTCCCTTGCTATTCATCTTATTCTCCTTCTGTTTCCAACAGCCCGAATGCGCAACATGATTGCCGGTCGAGCGATAGACTCACAGGCAGCTAAACAACCGTCATGCCATCGGGAGACCAGTCGGCAAATCCTAGGAAAACATTAGCTTCGCGCACACATGAGCCACAGTCCTACCCGATTTAGTATTGTCCTTACGCATTGGGTGTGTGAGGAGTAACCGTGAGTTCAGGGGCATAGCCCAAGGATTCTTTGTGGGTGGAATTGCCGAAAAGACGCTGCGGATTCACCGCCAGTCGCCGACAAGAACGAACGGCGCCCAATAGAATGGGGCGCTGTATTTCTTACCGGTAATCATTGCCAGTTGCGCGTCACGCATGGCTGCGGACGCTGAAACGCCTCCCGACGAAGCCGGTGCCGGTGTGATAAGCAAGCGCTTGTAAAAGTCAGTCATCAATTCAGCGGTCGATTTGTCTGCGACCGACCACAAGGTGACGCCAACAGTCGGCGCGCCCGCATACATGAACGCGCGCGTCAGGCCCATCACGCCCTCGCCGCGTTTCTCTTTTCCCAGGCCCGTCTCACATGCTGAAAGCATCACGAGGGGAGCGCCCAGATGCAGATTAAAAACCTCATCGGTGCGCAGGAATCCGTCTTCGCTCTTGTTACCGATCAGCGAAAGCACCAGACCAGTGAACTGCGGCCGCTCGGCATTCAACAAACCGTGAGTGGCGATGTGCAAGACACGATACTTACTGATATCGCGCGTTTCCAGATTGTCCTCGCTGGCATCGAGATCGAGCCAAACGTCCGCTTGTGTGCCGGACGTCTTCGCCAGCTTGACGATTTGCTCGGCTTCAGCTCGCGTACCGGCGAGGCGCGCCAGTGGTAAACCCTGCATCTTCGCTGACTCGGCAGTGGGAGTCGCGTCCTGTCCCGCGACATCGGTTAAGGCGCTTTGGATTCCCAGCCCACGGGTCTCGGACGAGTTTGCCGAAGCAGCAGCGCCATGGGCCCGCGCGTCATTTGAGTTGAACACCGGGTCGGCCAGTATCAACATCGCCCGGCCCGCGCGGCTGATGTTCTGTTGCCTGATTGCTCCGACCACCGAGGCGGAAGGCGCATAGATAATCTCATTCGACTTGATGAGGTACGGAAGCGAAGAATAGTCGGCACTCTCCGGCGCCTTCACCAATGCTTCGAAGGGAACATAATTCAGCGCTCCATCGGCAACAATCAAGAGGCGTTTCTCTCCAATCGTGGAACCAGCCGGCTCGATCACAGCCCTGTAAAGCGCGTTGGAGGCGGGGATAAAAGAAGCAGCGTCTTCAGCGAATGGTGTAGCACTGACTCCCAGACCGCGCTGAGAATCCGCCATCACATCGATGCCTACGATCCGCCGCTGAAGTTTCGACGGAATCAATTGCGCGCGTAGATCCGTAGCCAGCTTGTCGAGAACCGCCCGGGCGGGCAGTTTGTAAAGTGCCACGCCGTTCTTAGTTACTGCCCAAAGATACGAAGCTTCCGATCCCAGGCTGTATTCGAGCAACACGGTTTGTACGTCGAGCACATTCCCCTGGACCTCGGCGAGCGACAAAGGCTTGCCGGCGGTCAAACTTGCATAACGCGGGCTCGCTGTTCTTATTTGATTTTCGATATCGTCAAACTCTGTCTGAAGTTTTTCGAGCTCCTCTTCCAGGTCTGAAGGTTTCTTCTTGTCCTTGTCAGCCACCAAACTAACTCCGGTCAACTCCTCGGCGATTTCCTGCTGCCGATCGAGGTTGTTCTGTTTGCGCTTGAGCAGCTCGGCGGGAATACCTTCAGTGATCGAGGTGCCTGTCTCGCTTAGTAGATCGAGCAGCGAGCGTGAACGCGATTGCTCGGTAACTTTGAACGCTTCCGCGGCGTAGTCGAGGCCTTTGCCGGAAAGCGGCGCACCGGGGGTGGGCGAAGCCAGAAGCGCCATCTCGGCAAGTGCGCTAGCTGTTTCGTCGAACACATCCTTCGTTGTGCCGAGAAAGGTAGTGCGCGCTTCGTCTGCTCGCAAACTCCCGGACCGCAACGTTTCGATGGTCTGGATTGCATCGCGATAGTTTTTGAGCGCCGACTCTCGCAGCGAAGTTGATTTCTTCACGTCGCTTTCCTGCACCGCTTGCAGCCACAAGCTCCTGCCCAGGCCGCGTTGAGCCGGCCAGATCAGATCGATACGCTTGTCTTCCTGGGCTCCCTTAATGGCGTCCGCGTACAACTTGCCGGCATCTTTGAGCCGGACCTGGCGGAGGGTGACGTCTCCCAGACTGGTTCTGGCAGCAGCGCGGTAACGACGAGTCTGTCCCAGCTTTGTAATTCCCCCAAGGCTGCTGCCCAGCGCATCGAGGGCGTTCTCAAAATGTTTTTTAGCGGAGTCGAAATCCTTTTGCGCGTAAGCCAGGCGTCCCATGCCCAACTCATAATTGGAATAGACAATCGAATCGCGATACAGATCGAGTTCCTTCTTAGCTTCCAGTAGGCCAATGGCGGCACTGGTGGGAGCTCCGACCTCAACCCTGCCCGTGGAAATGCTGCCGAGCATTCCTCCCAAGCCGCCGAAGCGCCGGCTAGTTCGAGATGCAGCGCCTTCAGGTTTCTTCGCTTGCATCTGGCCGTATGCCGCGCTCGCTTCAGCGAGGCGCCCGACCCGAAAATTCACATCGCCGATCTTTGCCAGCATCAAGTTTGCATTAAACTTGTCGTCCGCGATATTTGCGTTAGCCAGGCGACTGTCGACCATGCTCGCCGCCGCGGTTGCTTCCGCCTGTTTCTTATCGCCCTGCACAAACCCGTCGAGAGCGCGCCTGTAGTGATCGAGGGCAACGTTATACTGTCCCTGTCTCAAGTAAAGATCACCCAACTCGTTATTAGTGGCTGCAATGCCGTGATTGTTTTTTGCGGCGGTATAAAGCTTGAGCGCGGTTTGCAGTTGCCCAAGCGCCTGATCAGCTTTCCCTCGCTTGAGCAGGCGCCTCCCCTCTTGCAGGGCGACGGCGGCCTGGTCTGTTTGCTGAACCACTGAAGCCACAGACCGAGCCGTTTCGTGGGGAAACGCCACAGCAGCCAAGCCGAGCGATAGACCCGTATTCAAGACAAAGACAAATAATTTCCTGACTGTCGCGCTCACCGTACCCTCCTCGTCGACTACTCTTCGTCATTCGGATCCTGCAGCAAACTTACAGATTTGTGGATCAAATCCACTGCTGCAACCAGCATGTTCTTGGTGGTTGATGCTGTCAACATTATTAACGACGGTTCAGGATCGTCTCTGTTGAGACCGATGCCACGCGTGGCGGCGCGGTGCTCGCCTGAAGTTTGGGCCCTGCCGACGCCTGCCACTTTGGCGACTTTGACCGGCTCATTAAGTTCCTTCTGAATCTGCGCCCAGATCTCAGATCCAGGATGCCACGGACACTTTCCTTCGTTATCGCGACAATAGGTAATGAGATCGTCTTCGATGGGAACGGCGGACAGTGGCTCACGCGTAAAGACAAAATAGAGCTTCTCCGCGCCGGGGTGCTCGTCAAAGGTCAGCCATCGCAGTCTTTCTTCGGCGGCCACGCTCGAGGGAATTTCAAAGGGCACGTGGGCCTGAAAATAATTGCCCGCTTCGTCGAGCTCCGGATCGGGATATAGCATTACCGGCTGCCCGCCATCCGTGGTGTTGAAAACATAGAGGTAACCATCAGCGTTGGTCTCGAGCAAAAACCGAACATGATCGCCTTTGCGAAACTCGCGAGATGGATCGGTGCGTAGGGCGAGTCCGTTAGAGTCGCGCATGAACAGCGTCAACCCCAGACCCATGCGAGGAACGTTGACTTTCGCCGGAGTGCCTGTCTTGTCATTTTTCTTTACAACAGGGTCCGGGCCAGAATCCGGCGTGGCCGGTTTCGGCCGGCGGCGGTTGGGCTTTGTGGTGGCCGGCTTATTGCTCCTGGGCGTCGCTTTGGGTCGCGTGGTCAGAAATGCGCCCCGGACGTCTTCGTCCTGCTGCGCAAATGCCTGCATCGGGCCAAAACCCGCCAGCGCAATCAGCAAACTCAAAAAGATGGACTTTCTGTTCATTGCAACAACTTCTCCTTAAGACTAAATACGTGACCCGACGGCCTCCGGGATTTATTTGTGTTGAATTCTGACTCCGAAAACAACGGGACGGCTGGCATCCTGTACCTCAGTTGACCGGGGCACTTTCACCGTCACGAAGGGCGCTTCCGCATCTTTGTCATTTATCTCAGTTACAGGCTCGCTGGTTTTGTACGTCGTTAGAAAATCGTTGAGTTCCACCTGTTCTGGAGCGGTCAATGGCTTTCCCGTTGCCTGTGAATTCAAAAATGTCGGCGAGGACAACGGCTCTCGCGAGAAAATGATTGTGTAGTCTTCAGTGCCTGGCTTCTTATCAAGTTCTAACCAACGTTCAATGCCGCTCGGGAAGCTGAAGTCGCTTCCTTTAGTAACCTGGTTACTTTCAACTCCCGACATCGCGGCCGGCTTCGCTGTCAAAAACGCGGTCGGTTGATTCCGTTCGCCCGGTCCAATGATATAGAGATAACCACTCTCGCCCAACTCGAAATGAAATTTGAAAGCCTGCCCGGAAGCCAGCGGAACGGCGCCGGCTACTCGCAACGGCTCGGTCACACTGGCATTTGGCAACACCTCCAGCCAGTAACGGCCGAACTCGCTGGAAATGGTTTCGGAGTTCGTCGGATCATTGGCGCCCTTGGCAGTAGTCTTGCGGCTTCCAGTTGTAGCTCCGCTCGAATTGTTCTCAGGTTTGCCTTTCAACCAGTTCACCGCAAAGAATCCGCCAACGCCGACCACGGCCAGAACCAAAAGAAGAACGCCCGCGCCAACAAAAACCAGCGGCTTGCCCCGAGATTTTTTTTGGCTAACTAAATCAGCCGAGGGTCTCGGCAATTGCAAAACAGTTGCACTGGATGACAAATCAACGCCGGCAGGCGCTGAAGGCGTTTGACTTGGCTCAAGACCGGCTGCGGCACCACCAGAGGCAATTGGAGGTGGTTTTACCGGCTGCGGCCGTGGTGGAGTTGTAGGAACTGCATCGACAGTAACAATCGTGGCCGCGTTTACGTCTGACCTGGTATCCAGGGAGCCCGAGGCTCCCTGCGTAGGCACCGAGGACCTTTCAGGATAGGGGATGTCAGGAAAAGTTCGCCCTGCATGTGCGTGACCGGTGGTATCTCCCAATCCAGCACGCAACTGCGCAGCAAGCTCACCCGCAGTCGCCTGCCGGTCGCCGCGGTCTTTGGATATGGCCCGATCAATCGCTTCACTGAAGGCTCGCGGCACATCTGGAACTTTTTCGCACAACGAAGTCGGGTTAACTGATATGTGGTCGCGTCGCAGCTCATGAAGCGTGACGGCCGAATAAGGACGTTTGCCGCTAATCATTTCATAAGCTACCAGCCCGAGACTGTAGATGTCCGTGCGCCCATCAATCTCGGGATTGCCATCACGCGATATTTCGCCCCACTGCTCCGGTGACATGTAATAGGGAGTGCCGAGAACCTGGCCCGCCATCGTGAGTTCTGTTGTGCCGCTACTATCAACGCCGGCGATCTCCCGCATTTTGGCGATGCCGAGATCCAACAGCTTTATCGGAGACTCCCCACCGGTGGTCGCTTTCCCCATCATTATGTTTTCCGGCTTGAGATCGCGGTGTACAACCCCCATCGCGTGAGCCGTATTCAAGACGCTCATGATAGGTTCGAGAATCTCAAAAGCTTCGGCGGCGGTGAAGCGTCCATGTTTCTTCAGCTCGGCATCAAGCGTGTGGCCCTCGACGTACTCCATCACCATGTAAATGGTGCCGTCGCCTGCCGTCCGCAGATCATAAACCGTTACTGCGTTGGCATGACGAAAGCGGCGGGCCGCCTGCCCTTCGCGACGAAAGCGACGCAGCCACTCCGCGTTGTTGCGCACCTCGGGAGGCAGAATCTTAATGGCCACGCGATCGCCCAGCAGGATGTGCCGGGCCAGATAAACTGCACCCATGCCGCCCTTGCCAAGCAAGGATTCGATTTTGTACTGGCCATCGAGCACTGAACCTACGATCGAGGACGGGTCATCTTCCAACACCTCCCCGTCTGTGGCGCAGAAGCTCACACTATCGTCGTACTTTGCTTTGCAAGCAGTGCAGTATTTCATGCAGGTTTAGATCCGAAGTGACCCATTGAGATGGAAGTTTCTACGAGGATCTCCTCCGGTGCTAGTCGTTCATTAAGGTTTGTTCTTCGGTCGTTCCGCCATTTCCAGGGACTGCCGGAGGCAGTTAGTCTAACACACGAGCGCGGGCATTGATTATTCGGAAGATAGACTTGGGGGCGGTGCTTTGGAGCGTGTGCTCAGTGTTTTAGAAGCACCGGCCCAACGACGTAAATCACGAAATCGCCGGTGAAATGGGCAATCATGGCAGCTTCGAGACCATGCCTGCGGTAGAGATAACCAAAGGCGATACCGGCGAGGCCGTTGAGCAGGAGCGCCGCAGTTACCACGAGCGGGGTAATCGGCATGAACAGTGAGGCCGAGGGAAGATGGCCGAGTCCGAATAGGATTGCCACCAGGATATTCGCGAACCAGAAGGCTGAGTTTGAGAGCTCGGGCGCGGACTTTCGCCAGCTCCGATTTGCGATCCAGGCAACCAGCGATAAGAGAAAAAGTCGCGTCAACAACTCTTCATAAATCCCGCCATAGAAGCAGGCGAGCAGACGTTTCCATACCGGCAGCCTGGCTACGATGACAAAGGGAAGGTTTGGGAGTCGAGGCGCGAGCACCAGCAAGGAAACCAACAATACAATTCCAACCCCGATGCCGACGAGTAAACCCAATGTGAGTATTTGTCCTGCTCTTGTGTTGGATTGTACGTTGACTTCTGCACGGGCGACCCAGGATTCCAGCAGCGGCGCGCGCAGACCAAGGCTTCGCGAGAGCTTCAGTCCTAACCAGACGATCAATGCAAGTATTGCCAGGTTCTGAACTATGCCAACCGCCAGGAGTAGAGGCAGTGGAATCTTAGGTAATTCCAGTTGAGTAATCATCGCGCCGCGCATGTCGGACGCAATGGGAATAATCGACAGTGCGCTAACAATGGCAGCAATTAATAGCAACCAGAAAAGCCGCCAGGGATATGGCTGGGAAGATGCGGTGGGTTGATCCACTGGTTACGTATAGATCCGGCGAGCGTATTCCTCCACCATTCGATCGCTATTGAACTCGGGAACAAGCGTCGCGATTGATCTCTTCATCATCGAGATCCATTTATGCGGGAGGCCTGCGCTATCGCGCTCGTAGTAGAGCGGCACCACCTGCTGCTCCAGCACGCGATAAAGTGATTCGGCATCGCTTGCATCCACTTCAGTCTCGTCCACGCGCGCGACCTCGTTGCCAATTGCGAATCCGTTGGTGCCGTCATAACCCTCCAGCCACCAGCCATCAAGCACCGACAAATTTAGTCCGCCATTCATAGCGACCTTTTCTCCGCTGGTGCCTGAGGCCTCGAGTGGCCGCCGCGGCACGTTAAGCCAAACGTCTACTGATTGGACCAACTGACGCGCAATTTCATGATCGTAGTTTTGCAGAAACACAGAACGGTCGCCCACCCCTGCAGTGGTTTCCCAGCGAGCTACTTCTTGCAGAATGAGTTTCGAGCCCTGGTCCTGCGGGTGAGCCTTTCCGGCAAACACAAACTGGACCGGGCGATCGTCGTTGTTAATGATCCTAAGGAGTCGCTCGGGATCTTTCAGCAACAAATTCCAGCGCTTGTAGCCCGCCACCCGCCGCGCAAAACCAATCGTCAGCGCGCGCGGTTCAAACATATTTCGCGCCGCTTCAGCGTACCGCTGCGTCTCGCTGCGATTTACGCGCGCCGCAAACGTCCGTTGGCGAATGAATGCGATGAGACGCTCTTTCAATAATAAGTGGGCGGCCCACAGTTCTTCGTCAGGGATTCGGGAAATGGATGCCGCCCAATTAGCCCGGTCACGTAGCCGCGCCGGCCAATCGGGTCCCAAGTGTTTCTCGTAGAGCGACCTGATTAAAGGTGCCATCCAGGTTGGCGCGTGAACGCCGTTGGTGACATGCGTAATCGGAACCTGCTCGATGGTGCTTCCGGGCCAGAGCTGCTGCCAGAGTGCGCGCGAAACCTCGCCATGCTTGCGGCTGACTCCGTTCGTCGACCGGCACATGCGAATAGCGAGAGGCGTCAAGCCATATGGTTCGCGCTGATTCTTACGATCGATGCGACCCAATGTCAGGAACTCCTCGTGACTTAAACCAAGGTCTTTTTCATAGCTGGCGCCAAATGACCGGGTGAGCAGATCAACGTCAAACTCGTCATTTCCGGCCGCGACCGGCGTGTGCGTTGTAAACACACAACGTTCACGTACCATGTTGGCAGCTTCCACAAATTTCAGTCCCTGCGATTGAATTAACTCGCGGGCCAATTCGAGTGTCAGGAAAGCGCTGTGGCCTTCGTTCAGATGAAAGACGGCGGGTTCGATGCCAAGCTTTCGCAGTAATCGTACTCCGCCGATCCCCAGCAATATCTCCTGGACGATGCGAGTCTCGCGATCACCGCCATAGAGGTGACCGGTCACCCAGCGATCTGTTTCCTCGTTCGCGGCGATGTTTGTGTCGAGTAGGTAGAGCGGTACACGGCCGATGTCAGCGCGCCAGACCTGGGCCCGTACGATGCGCTCACGAATCAGTACTTCCACCAACAATGAGGTGCCGTCTTCGGTCTTGACCTGATGCAGGGGTAACTGCGCGGGATCAGTTTCTCCATAGAACTCTTCCTGCCAGCCCTCGCGACTGAGGCGCTGCCTAAAGTATCCGTAATGATAAAGAAGGCCAACAGCCACCAGCGGAAGCGCTAAATCGCTCGCCGACTTGAGATGATCGCCAGCAAGCACGCCAAGGCCGCCCGAGTAGAGCGGGAGCGAATTGTGTACGCCAAACTCAGCGCAGAAATAAGCTACCGGGTGCTCTGGAGTGATGGCGGAAGTTTTGTTTGGGTTGCGACCAGGATCTGAGATCCGAGAGCTGAGATCTGCCGTCAGTGACGCTGTCGCGTCCATGTAGAGATCAAATTGTTCCGCTAACCTGCGTACGCGTTCTATGTAGACAGGGTCAGTCGCCATCTCGGCCAGACGGTATTCGGAGACTCTTTCCAGCAGCAGGCGAGGGTTGTGTTCACATTCATCCCAGAGCTCGCTATCCAGATCGCGGAAGACACCTGCGCCCTCGGAGGACCAACTCCACCAATAGTTCCAGAAGAGCCGTTCCAAAGGTCTTAGTGGAGAGGGTAGTGTCGGAGTTTCGGGCAAGGTTGTTGTGTTTACTATAGTGTCAATCATTACGATGAGAGTGAACCAACCTAAACGTCTATTCGTGCTCGCGTGTGACCACAAAATGTCGCTGGTGCGCTCGCAACGTAAAAACGAAGCGGTTCTTATAACATAACTCGACGCTCATATCAGAACGGGGAGCGACCTGCCCAATACTCAACTCAAGTACTTTCGGTTATCGCTCGCCATCCGAGGCATCCAATCACAGTCGCTGTCGCTCCCGGTTCTGATTTGAGTGTCTCCTATTTGAATCTGTGATTCTCAAGAAACACGTCCGCATCGCGTCGTTGAAAGAAGACTAGACGAACTTCGGTTAGAGTTTTGTCACCTTCAAGCAATTCCATGATTGCCGCGGAAGAAACCGCCGCCGCCTCTGAAGGAGGATAACCAAACACGCCGGTTGAAATCGCCGGGAACGCTATCGACGTCAGCGAATGCCGAACAGCCAGGGCCAACGAATTCTGATAACACGCGGCCAGCAATTCTGATTCGCGCCCGCCATGCCGGCCATAGACAGGCCCGACCGTATGGATCACATGCCGCGCCGGTAGATCTCCTGCTGTCGTGATCACCGCCTCGCCGGTGGGTAGTCCGTTAGGGTATTGCGTTCGTCTGATTTCGCGGCAGTCATCCAGAATCGCCTGGCCTCCGGCGCGGTGGATTGCGCCGTCGACTCCTCCGCCACCCAGCAGTGTGGAATTAGCTGCGTTAACAATCGCATCAACGTTGTCGCGGGTGATGTCGCCAACAACTACAACCACACGTCCGCCCAGGAATGTCTGTTCTTGTTCAGCGTTCACAGTTGGTGGGGTAACTTCCTTGCTTGGGAAAGCAACCCGAGGCTTGAAGTCTAAACATTCTCGTCGCGTAAAGGCTCGATGTCAGAAAGTGCTTCGTCGCGGGGCTTGACGTTGATCTCGTCAAACATGTCCTGCCGGCGCAGCGCGTCGGCGACGCCTTTTGCTTTCAGTTCAGTTAAGGGGTGTTCTGCATCGGCGCTGGCGATCTCAAAAAGCCTCTCGTCGAGCATTACCACGCCAAGCGAGCCAAGCGTTACGCCTGCCGTAATCTGTATTTCGTCCATGTTGTGGATTTTGAAGTGTCCGGTTTGTTCAACCCAGTCTTCGATGAAAGGATCACGCAGGGCATGTTCGGCTTCGGATTCCGAAAGATACGCCCCCTCGACGATGAGACAGTATTCGCGCACGTTGCCAGTCAACTTGCCATTAGATTAAACGTGAGCCGCCGGGATATCTGGCGGGACCAGAAGAGTAACTTTGCACTACCATTGCGAATCAGCGGAGCAGTTTATCATCATGACTTTCGCTGCGACATCTTTTTTCACGTCGGGACCGGCGCCTAAGTTTCTGGCCAACTCTATCATCGTGGTTCTTTACAAACCAAGCAGAAAATACTGTAACGCAAACTGTCAGTTTGCGTTACAACAGATGGAAAAACACCGCCGGGGCTGTTTGCCGCGGCGGTGTCTTTCGTTTACAGGACGTGTTCTGTTTTGCTAACCCGTAGTTATTACTCGCTTACGAAGCCTTGGCATACCGCTCGTTGAGCGTTTGTCTCAGGCGCTCGAAATAGGAGTCGAAAGTGACGAAGCCGGTCGTTCCCTGAAAGAAGGCCTTGCCA
>Ga0137403_10002439_pt1 | contig 22716 bp, 16 predicted proteins | sample CZOMad2_1_16fung_FD_122057 | JGI IMG/M metagenome (GOLD analysis project Ga0137403, IMG submission 122057) | Vadose zone soil fungal communities from Angelo Coast Range Reserve, California, USA - CZOMad2_1_16fungal (Hybrid Assembly) | ecosystem: Environmental > Terrestrial > Soil > Vadose zone...
GGCGGATAGATGTATTCCTTTTGCGCGATGTATTCCTTCAGGATGTCGTTCTGCAGCGTGCCCGAAATTGTTTTCCAATCCGCGCCCTGCTTTTCGGCGACAGCCAGATACATCGCCCAGATGACCGCGGCGGGCGAATTGATGGTCATCGAAGTGGTTACGTTGGCGAGGGGGATCTTGTCGAAGAGCACTTCCATGTCGGCGAGGGAGCTGATGGCTACACCGCACTTGCCGACTTCGCCCTCGGAGAGGGCGTGGTCGGAGTCGTAGCCCATCAGCGTGGGCAAGTCGAAGGCGGTAGATAAGCCGGTTTGGCCTTGCGCAAGGAGATAGCGGAAGCGCTGGTTAGTGTCTTCGGCGGTGCCGAAGCCCGCGAACTGGCGCATAGTCCACAGGCGGCTGCGGTGCATGGTGGGATGAATGCCGCGGGTGTAGGGAGGCTCGCCGGGGAGGCCGAGATCGCGATCCGGATCCCAATGGGGTAGATCCGCTTCAGTGTACAGCCTGCGAATCGGATGACCCGAAATGGTGGTGAATTCGGAGTGTCGTTCGGGGCCTTTTTCCAGCGCCGGTTGAAGGGTGTTTTTCTCCCAAGCCTGTTCTTTGGGGGAGGGCTTTCGATTGGATGGGGAAGCTTCCAAAGGAGGCGCGGCCTGCGTGGTGCCTTTGTATTGTTCGCTCATGCTCATCGCCCCCGCAGTGATTCGAAAAAACGAATCGCGCCATAACCAAGTTTAATGCTATGCGAAAGGCTCAGAAGGGGCAAGCCCGTGGTAGTTGCAAGGCCGCGAGTAGAGAACCAGGCTGGATTCGAGAGGAAAAAGGAACGGCCCGGACATCAGTGCCCGGGCCGTTGGGAAGAGGGAAATGCCGGGAAACTATTTTTGGCCAGCGTTGGAGAAAAGTTTATCGGTGCCGACAACTTGTCCGTGCAAAGTGCCAGGAATGAGCGAGTCGCGTTCGACTTCGCCCGATTTGGCATCGGCGATGGTCACACGATTGGCTTCGAGCGTTCGCCCAACGGCGCGCTCGTAATTGGCCTTGGCTTCCTCCAGATTGGCCAAAGCGCGTATCTCCTGCCCTTGTGCATTGATAAGGTCGCGCTGCGTCTGAATGACGAGGTAAACAGTGGATGCGCCGAGTTGGTACTTCTTTTGCTCGGAATCAAACGTCTGCTGCTGCAGTTCGCGGGCCTTGCTGGCGGCTTCCACTTGGGCGCGACCCTGCGTCAGCGCAATGTAAGTGTTGCGGACGTCGAGAAGGGCGGTGTTCCTCAATTGCTGCATTTGCGTTTCGAGTTGGCGCTGAACCAGCAAGGAGCGGGCGTTATCGGCCTGAGCGGAGCGGTTGCGCAACGGCAGAGTGAGGGTCAACTGCGCGGCGTACTCGGGAAATTGGTTGTGGAAGATTTGGCTCTGCGCCGTGGAGAACCCATCACGATTTGTTCCCGTAGTGGGCGCGGTGACCGTGGATTCAAAGATGGGTACGCCACCGACCGAGATCGGATTGCCGTTGGCATCCACGATGGGAATGCCGGTGCTGACTAGAGTGGCAGTGCCCTTGGTCGGAGAGTTGCCGGCCAATCCATTCGCTTGGTAAAACCCGCCGAGGGCGAGCGATGGAAGCAATGCATTGCGCGTAGCCTTCACGTCAATCTCAGAATTCTTTAAATTGAGAACTTGTTCCTGAAGGTCCGGGCGTTTTGCGAAAGCTTCCTTGACGGATTCCTCGAAGGAGGCCGTCTCGATGGCTGCGGGCTGTTTCGGCTGATCGGTGGTAATAATTTCAACGTTGATCAGGTTTGGCGCAAGGGGATCTTTTGAAATGGCGTTTTTCAGAATCTGTTCATCCTGCAACTGCACAGTCTGCGCGACAATGAGGTTCTGCCGGTCGCTGGCGACTTCGGATTCGGCGCGGGTCACCTCCAGAGGCGCCATGCTGCCGATTTCAAGCTGCTTCTTGTTGTCTTCGTACAATTTTTGCGCCACGGTCACGGCCTGCTGCTGCACTTTGACGTTTTCGCGGGCGAACGCCAGTTCCCAGTACGCGGTGATGGTGTTAGTGACGGTGGTGATGGCTTGTTGTGCGAAAGCCAAATCCGCAATTTTGCGATTGTTTTTCGCGATGCGGATGTTGCGGGTGCCGACGGCCAGGCCGAAACCATTCAGCAGCGGCTGGGAAAAGGAGACTGACAGGAGGGACTGAACGAAGGGATTGAAAAAGTTTGCAGCGGAGGAAGAGCTGCGCGTGTTATTCCAGTTCACAGTTAAGTTGGTTCCGGTCTCGAAAGTTTGTGAATACTGCTCGTTGAACTGGGAGGAATGCGACTTCAAGCCGGAAAGGCTGCCAACGCCGGTACCCGAAAGAAAGGGGTTGTTGACTGGCACGGAAACGTCAGCGATCGATACGCTGCTGGTGACAATCGGATCAAAGGTCACAATGTTTTGGGAAAACGGGTTGATGTTCGCAGTCGAAGAGGAAAAAGCCCCACCTGGGGTGCCGTATCCAAAGCTTCCGGAATTGGCCTTGAGGATGCTGTCGTCCGCGATCCAGGGATAGTAGCGTTGCACGGCAATGTCCAGGCTGTTTTCCAGCGCGAGCTCGACGGCGTCCTGCAAACTGATATGCAGCTTGCCATCGGAGATGAGCTGATCGATTCGCGGAGAATTCGTGAGCACGGTAGGTTCGATGCGGGTGGACTGGTAGGGCTTGAAGATATTGGGAAAAACGCGAGGGCCCTTACTGTAACTGTGTTTCGCGAGGCCCAAGGATGCGACGGGAGCAATCGTCGAGCCCTGCGGTGTTGAGGACGCGGCCGGAGCAGGATTCGCCGGTGGATTTTGCGTGTCATTTTGCGCGTATGCGGGCGAGACGGGGCCCACCACAAGCAAAACCGCCAACAGGGCCGCGAGCAGCGGCCTCATCAACTGTGGAACCACCCGCTTAGCCGCACCAAGGGATCCAAGCCCTTTGGCAGACGGCAGCAGAATGGACCCCTGAGCGGTCCCCCTGAGAATTCTCATAATGATATTCCCCCCTCGATATTTCTGTCCCATTGGGACGTTTTCATTTTGGCCTAACTCTGTAAAACGCTAGAACTAGTGAATTTGTTTCACGAAGCCGGCCTGTTTGGGAGCAGGCACGCCCATAAACCTTGTGGAGTGAGCCAGAACCGCGATCACCTGGCGGCGTTCACTACGGCCCGTTGAGAGCGCCGCTGCAAGGCTTTAGGCAATCCACAAGCAGAGGAGGAAGTTTAGCAGGCGAGGCTGGTTCGGCAAAGGACGAGCCGCGAGAGGTGGCCGGCGGACTCGCAAATGCGCAGGGAAGGAATGGGGGCGGAACCGGCCTGCTCAAAATTGAAGACGTGTCCAAACTAGTCTAATTTAGACTAGTGCAGACTAGTCTAAATTAGACTAGTTCAGGGAAGAGTCAGTCCCGCCCGCGAAACTAGCGACGTCCCTGGTCCCGGAAGAGGTCGTCTGTTCCCACCACCTTTCCATGGAGTGTTCCGGGGATGAGCGTTTCACGCTCGACATCGCCGGACTTGGCATCAGCGATCGTGACGTGGTTCACCTCGAGTGTGCGGCCGAGGGCGCGTTCGTAATTGGCTTTGGCTTCTTCCAGGTTGGCAAGCGCGCGGAGTTCCGTGCCCTGGGCGGTGATGAGGTCTCGCTGGGTGAGAATGACGTTGTAGACGGTGGAGGCGCCGAGCCGGTATTTCTTCTGCTCGGCGTCAAAAGTCTGCTGTTGGAGTTCGCGGGCCTTGCTGGCGGCTGCCACTTGCGCGCGGTCCTGAGTGAGCGCGATGTAAGTGTTGCGCACGTCGAGGAGCGCGGCATTTTTCAATTGCTGCAACTGGGTTTCCAACTGCCGTTGGACGAGCAAGGCGCGGGCACTGTCGGCCTGAGCCGAGCGATTGCGGAGCGGGAGATTCAAGGTCAACTGGGCGAAGTACTCCGGAAACTTGCTGTGAAAGACCTGGCTCTGCGCCGACGTGAAGCCATCCTGATTCGTGCCGGTCCGTGACGTGACTTTAAGTGGCTCGAACACGGGTACGCCATTGACTGAGATGGGGTTGCCGTTGGCGTCGACGATCGGAAGGCCGCTGCTAACCACGGTTGAAGGGCCGTTGATCGGAGAATCGCCGGCGAGTCCGACGGAGTTGTACTGAGCGCTGAGAGTAGCCGTCGGCAGCAAAGCTTTGCGCGTGGCTTGCACGTCAATTCCAGCATTATTTAAATTGAGGGCCTGCTCCTGCAAGTCGGGCCGCTTGGCGAAGGCTTCTTTGATGGAGTCCTCGAAAGAGGCAGATTCGATTGCTTCCGGCTGCTTCGGTTGGTCCGTGGTGATGATTTCCACATGGATCAGATTAGAGCCCATTGGGTCTTTCGAGATGGCGTTCAAGAGGATTTGTTCGTCCTGGAGCTGCACAGTTTGGGCCACGATTAGGTTTTGGCGATCGGTGGCGAGTTCGGACTCGGCGCGGGTAACATCGAGCGGCGCCATCGTGCCGACGCCGAGTTGTTTTTTGTTGTCGTTGTAGAGCTTTTCCGAAACGGTGACGGCCTGTTCCTCGACTTTGACGTTGGCCCGCGCGTAAACGAGTTCCCAGTATGCCGTGATGGTATTGGTGATGGTGGTGATGGCCTGAAGCGCGAAAGCCCAATCAGCGATGTGACGGTTATTTTTCGCGATGCGGAGGTTGCGAGTATTTACCGTAATGCCAAAACCGTTGAGCAGCGATTGAGATAACCCGAACGAGAGCGTGGATTGCACCGCGGGGTTGAAGAAGTTGGCGGAAGAAGTAGAGCTGCTGCGCGTGTTGTTCCAGCTCGCGGTGAAGTTCGTTCCCGTCTCGAAACCTTGTGAATACTGGTTCGTGAATGTAGTCGTATGAGTGATTAGGCCGGTGAGATTGGCTGTGCCAGTGCCAGAGATGAACGGGTTGTTGACTGGCGTGGAGCGATCATCGATGGACACACCGCTGGTGACAATGGGATCGTAGGCAAATGAGTTTAGGTTTGCTGTCGAGGAGGCGAAGCTCCCTCCGGGAGTGCTGTAGCCGGCGCCGCCCGCCTTGGTTTTGAGGATGCTGGCATCGGCGACCCATGGATAGTATCGCTGGATGGCGATATCGAGGTTGTTCTCGAGCGCCAGTTCGACCGTGTCTTGAAGGCTGAGCATAAGTTTTCCGTCGTGAATCAGCTGCTCAAGCCTCGGCGAGTTCGCAAGCTCGGGCGGTTCAATGGAGATGGTCTGGTAGGGTTTGAGCAGATCGGGGAAAGCACGTGGACCATTTGTGAAATCGTGCTTGCCGAGGCCGAGGGAAGCGACTGGAGCGATCGTCGAGGCCGGGACAGAATTTGGCGCAGGTTCTTGCGCCGGACTCTGCGCGAAAGCGGGCGAGATCGGACCAGTAGCAAGCAGGAACGCCAGCAAAGCGGCAAGCAAGGGCCGTGCGCCTGCGACAGCCGGAGGTTTTTGCCCTGCCAGTGAGTTGCGTAACGGAAGTGTGCGCGGCAGGATAAAGCGCTTGGCGGTTCCCCAGAGAGTCATCATGATTGTTTTACTCCTCGAGATTCTGTCCCGGCGGGACGTTTTGATGTTCACGGATTCGCAGAACGCGCTGCGAACTCGTGCTGTTGCATGGAGCTGGCCGAGGTGCTGCGACAGGAATTGATGAATCCTGGAGAGCGACCGGGAGATGGGACCATTCCGAGGGTAGCCATCGTAATTTGGCTCGGAAGGCGGTCACGAGGTCTTCATCTTTTTTTGTGCCGGCCGGAAACGGAAAAGGCAGTCTAACAAGGGCTCCATTCCTTGACAAATGAATGAGACGACAGCTAGGCTGCTCACATTTGGACGGTTAAGAGCTAGCAGCGGTTACCGGGAGAGCATGCTGAAACGGGAAGAAGTGCTGAAGCTGTTTGAGACGGCGGGTGCTATCCGCCATGGCCACTTTGAGCTGTCCAGCGGACTGCACAGCGGCACGTACGTCCAGTGTGCACTGGTGCTGCAGTATCCGCGCTTTGCAGAGAAACTGGGGCAGGCGCTGGCGGCGCTTTTTTCGGATGCGAGGATTGATGCGGTTGTGTCACCGGCGATGGGCGGGCTGATCATCGGGCAAGAAGTGGCCCGCGCTCTGCCGGAGCAGAAGAGCTCGACCGGCGGAGGGATCCCGGCACTTTTTGTGGAGCGGGATGCCAGCGGCATGATGACGCTGCGACGGGGGTTCTCGCTCGCTCCCGACCAGCATGTGCTGGTCGTCGAAGACGTCTGGACTACGGGTGGCTCAACCCAGGAGGCGATTCGCGTGGTGGAAGAGGCTGGCGCGCGCGTCGTTGCGGCCGGCGCGCTGATTGACCGGAGTGGCGGGAAGATTGATTTCGACGTGGAAACGCAATCGCTGATTCAATTGCCCATTGCCAGCTACGAGGAAGAAGATTGCCCGCTCTGCCGCGGTGGTAGCGTGGCCGTGAAGCCGGGGAGCCGCTTCGTTCGCAGCGCCATGTAGCGCCAATCAAAAACTTGCCAAATCCCATCCTTCTCCTGAAGATTGATCTCTGAAAACTCATAACGTGCACTCCATGCGCTATTTCAAGCTCATCATCGCGTACGACGGCACGGATTTCCATGGCTGGCAGATTCAGACCGGCAAGCCCACGATTCAGGGTGAAATCATGGATGTGCTTCGAAGGCTCACGCAGGAGCAGGTTGTTTTACACGGCACCGGGCGCACAGACGCCGGTGTTCATGCGCTTGGCCAAGTAGGCAGCTTTCGCACGCAGTCGCAGCTGGCGGCTCAGGATTTTCAGCGTGCGCTGAACGCACTGCTGCCTCCCGCCATTCGAATCGTTGGTGCTGAGGAAGTCGGGCCGGACTTTAATGCGCGCTGGTCGGCCCGCGGCAAGACGTACCGCTACCGGTTGTATCGCGGAAGAATCGTGCCGCCGATGATTTGGCGTTACGTGCTGCACTATCCGTTTCCGCTCGATGAAGACGCCATGCGCGATGCCGCGGCCCGCTTTGTGGGCATGCACGATTTCGCTTCGTTTGCGGCTTCGACGGGCTCCGAAGAAGACGACAAAGAAAGAGCCACCGAGCGCGAAATCTATTCAGCCGAGTTGGTGCGCACGCCGGACAACGAAGAGCTGGTCTTCACCGTTCGCGGACGCTCTTTTCTTCGCTACATGGTTCGCAAGATGGTGGGGACCTTACTCGACGTTGGACGCGGAAAACTGGCACCTGCTGACATCGACCGCTTGTTCGAACTGCGCGACCGCTCCAAATCCGGCCCCACTGTGCCTCCCCACGGCCTCTTCATGGTCGAAGTCGAGCACGAAGAAGCGTGGCGGTTGGGCAGGCCCTGAGATTTTCCGTGTACGAGGGAAACTATTTTCGACTCCGCTCCGTACCTTGCCTGGAGCCCTGAATCGAAGGGAACACTGAAAGCTTTCCCCTGGCCCGCCACAAGGGTGTGGTGGCTCTTAAAACGATTGTCTGCTCAGGAGTGACTATGACATTTCGCAAGACGATCTTCGCCTTACTGGGCTTGCTCGCGCTGCTTGCATGCGCGAGCGTCTCCCGCGCACAGGAATCGCCCGGTCCCGGCGCAAAGCCGGCCACAGTAATGCCGGACGTGATTCAAGTTCCCGCTGCGGCGCAGCCTTCCGAGCATTTCGACGTGGATGCCGCGACCGAAGCGTACCTCGCGCAGATTCCTGCCAGTGCGCGCACGCACTCGGACGCGTACTTCGAGGGCGGGTACTGGCTAATCCTTTGGGATTTTCTCTATGGGGTGGCGATTTACACTTTGCTTCTGAGCATCGGTTGGTCTGCGGCAATGAGGAATTTCGCCGAGCGCCTGACGCGTTTCAAGCCTTTGCAGACGTTCTTATATTGGACGGAATTTCTAATAGCAACGACGATTCTTGGCGCTCCTTTGGCGGTCTACGAGGGTTTTTACCGGGAGCGGCAATATGGGCTGGCGACACAGACTCTCGGGCCATGGCTAGGAGACCAGCTTATCGTTCTCATCGTGAACCTCGTGCTCGGCGGAATTCTCGCGATGGTGCTCTTCGGGCTGGTTCGGCGCTTTCCACGGACGTGGTGGATTTGGTGTGCCAGCGTATCGATCGTCTTTCTGATTCTCTTCATTATGATTGCGCCGGTCTTCCTCTTTCCGCTGCTCAATAAATACACGGTCCTGGATAATCCGAAAATAACGCAGCCCATCCTGAGCCTGGCCCGCGCGAATGGAATCCCTGCGCAAAAAGTTTACACGATGGATGCCTCGCGCCAGACCACGCGCATGAGCGCCAACGTCAGCGGCTACGGCCAAACCATGCGCATCACGCTGAACGACAATCTTTTGCGGCGTGGGTCTCTCGAGGAGATTGAGTCGATCATGGGTCATGAGATGGGGCACTACGTTCTCCACCACATCGCCAAGGACATTCTGTACTTCTCCGTCGTCGTCGTGATTTTTTTTGCTTTCCTGCACTGGTCGCTGGAGCGCGCCCTCGCGCGCTGGGGAGAACGCTGGAAGATTCGCGGAATCGGGGATTCTGCCATCGTTCCCCTTGTCTTCCTCATAGGCACGCTGCTTGGATTCGTATACACGCCATTCTTCAACACGCACATCCGCACGAACGAACACGAAGCGGATATGTACGGCCTGAACGCCAGCCGCCAGCCCGATGGCTTTGCGCAAGGAGCCATTCATCTCGGAGAGTATCGCAAGATGAGCCCTAGCCCTGTCGAAGAGTGGATTTTCTTCGACCATCCCAGCGGACGGAATCGCATCCACGACGCCATGCGCTGGAAGGCGGAAAACTTGCAGTTGTTCACTCCAAAATCGGAGCACTAGCCTCGCGGTGCCGCGTTCCAGTAGAAAAGTGATGTATTGGCGGGAGCCAGTATCGCGCGGCCACTTTCGCACCTCAAAATCGGTTAGAATCCCGCTTATGGCGGCTACGGCTATCCCCATTGACACGCTTCCCTCCATCAACCCAGCGACGGGGGAAGTGCTCGCGCATGTCGACGGAACACCGGTGTCCTCGCTGCCGGATATTGTTGCCCGCGCGCGAACTGCTCAGCGCGAATGGGCGAAATTTTCGATGCGCGATCGGTGTGCGAAATTGCGCAAGCTTCGTGAACGGATCATGGCTTCGCGCAACGAATTGGCCGACGCCGTTGTGCGTGAATCGGGCAAGCCCCGTGTGGAAGCCCTGTTTGCGGATATTTTTGTGGCGCTCGATTCGGCGGAATACTGGTCTAGAAATGCCTCAAGAGCGCTGCGCATGCGGCGTGTTCCTCATCACAGCACGGCGGCGAAAGCCAAACGCGGCTATCTCGCTTACGATCCACTCGGTGTGATCGCCATCATTTCCTCGTGGAACTATCCACTGGCCATCCCGATCAGCCAGATTATTCCAGCGCTCGCGGCAGGAAACGCCGTAGTGTGCAAGACCAGCGACTTCACGCCGCAGTGTGGGGCACTGATTGAAAAGCTTTTTATCAAGGCAGGTTTTCCTAAAGGCCTAGTCACAGTGGTGCAGGGGGGCGGGGAAGTGGGCCAGGCATTGATCGACGCCTCGCCGGACAAAGTCATGTTCACCGGCAGCGTCGCCACCGGGCGGCGTGTGGCTGAAGCTTGCGCGAAAAAATTGATTCCTTCCGTGCTCGAACTCGGCGGCAAGGACGCTATGATTGTTCTAGCGGATGCGAACCTGGAAGTGGCCTCCAGCGCGGCTGTCTGGGGCGGCTACACGAATTGTGGACAGGTCTGCCTCTCCGTGGAGCGGTTGTTTGTCGAGCAAACTGCGGCGGAGAAATTTATCGCGCTCTGCGTTGAAAAAACGAAAAAGCTGCGTCTCGGGCCGGGAAGTGACCCGGCGACCGACGTCGGCCCGCTCATCCGGCCGCAGCATGTGCAACGCATGAGTGAGTTGGTCCGCGATGCCGTTTCGCGAGGCGCGAACGTATTGTGCGGCGGCAATCCGCGACCGGAGCTGGGCCCGAACTTTTTCGAGCCCACGGTCATCTCGGGCGTAGATAGCAGCATGAAATTGTTTCAAGAAGAGACCTTCGGTCCGATCCTGGCGATTCAAATTGTCAGGGATGCCCAGGAAGCGATTGCGCAGGCCAACGATTCACCCTTTGCGCTTGCGGCGAGTATCTGGACAAAAGACAAATCTCGTGGGATGGCGCTCGCTGGGGAGCTTCGCGCCGGTGCGGTCATGGTGAACGACGCCATCAGCTACTTTGGCATCGCAGAAGCTCCTCACGGCGGCTGCGGGGCGAGCGGGTGGGGCCGCACGCACGGGCAGGCGGGACTCCTCGAAATGGTGCAAACGAAATATATTGATGTCGACGGCTTGCCGGGAAGCGAGAAGCCCTGGTGGTACCGTTATGGATTGGATCTGGAGCGCGCCGCGGATGGATTTCTGCAATTTGAATTTTCCGGCGGTATCGGCGCGAAACTGCGCAACGCCCGCAGCGCCATGAAAACGTTTTTCCGTGACCACGGATTATAGAGAGGAGCTCCATGCCCGACGAGACCGCGGCTTCACCTAAAGTCAAAACGCGCAAGCCCAAACAGCGTGCCTGCGACGAAAAGGACGAGAAGGGCAAGCTCTGCAACGGCCACTTGAAGCGGTACTACGATTATCCGAAGGAAGTCGCGGCGGTCATCGGTTCGAAAGCGGAGATTTATCGCTGCGAATTCTGCAAAACGCTCTATCGGCCAGATCCCGCCCAGCAGCCGCAGAGCTATACGCTCCGCAACTAGAGATTCTATTTCGCGGGAAGCGAGGCCCTTCTTGCAACAGAACGAGTGGATTTACGATTGGAACTTGGCCACGCCGCCGGCGATTCCCGCGGGCACGCGCGTGTTAATGAATGACGAAACACTGCGCGACGGTTTGCAGAATCCTTCCGTTTTCGACCCCAGCATCGAAGAAAAAATCGAAATCCTGCATCTGATGGAATCGCTGGGGATTGACGCCGTCAATATCGGTCTGCCCGGCGCCGGGCCGCGCGCCTATGCGCATACGGAAGCACTCGCCCGGGAAATCGCCACGCACCGGATGAAGATCAAGCCCAACTGCGCGGCTCGCACGCATGAAAATGACATCCGCCCGATTGTTGAGATTTCGCAGCGCGTGGGCATCGCCATCGAAGCCGCGACGTTCCTCGGCTCCAGCCCCATCCGCCGCCTCGTGGAAGACTGGACGGTAGATCACCTCGAACGCACCACCGAAAACGCCGTGAAATTCGCGGTTGCGAACGGGCTCCCCTCGATGTATGTCACGGAAGACACCATTCGAACCGATCCCGACACCGTCAAGCGCCTGTACTCCACCGCCATTCGAAACGGCGCGCGCGCCATCGTCCTTTGCGACACCGTCGGCCACGCTACTCCCAACGGCGCGTTCAACCTTGTGAAGTTCGCCGTCGATGAAGTGGTGAAACCGTCCGGCGAGGATATTCGCGTGGACTGGCACGGCCACAACGATCGCGGACTGTCCATCGCCAATTCTTTGGCCGCCGTGGCTGCTGGCGCCCAACAGGTCCACGCCGCTGCCAACGCTCTCGGCGAACGCGTTGGCAACACCCCGATGGAATTGATGCTCGTCAATCTTCGCCTCATGGGACTTATCCGCCAGGATCTTTCCCGTCTCAAGGAGTACTGCGAAAAAGTAGCCAAAGCCACACACACATTAATTCCCCCGAACTATCCGGTCGTCGGCCATGATGCATTCCGTACCGCAACAGGCGTGCACGCCGCCGCGCTCATCAAAGCCTTCCGAAAAAACGATCGGGAACTCGCCAATGCGGTTTACAGCGGAGTGCCCGCGCATCTCTTCGGTCTCGATCAGGTAATCGAAATCGGCCCAATGAGCGGCAAGTCCAATGTGCTTTTCTGGCTCGAGAAGCACCGCGTTCCCTCGGACGACGCCACGGTCACGCGAATCCTTGACGCCGCCAAGCAATCCCCGCGCGTGCTCTCGGATGCGGAAGTTTTCGCTCTGTGCACCGAGGCCGCACGCCATTGAGCCGGAACCGATGTTGTAACCCGACAGTGAAACGCGCCCTCGTTTGCGTTATTCTTCTGGCTATGCCGGTTCGCACCGTCGCCTCTCCCCATTCGTCACGTCAGGCGCCACCTTCACGGCTTACCGACAACGCTCGAGTCCAAGCCTCTCTCGATTGGTTTTCGCCGAATATTTCCTGGGTCAACGACCAGCAGGCGCGCATCACGGAAATCCCGGCGCCCTCCTTTCAGGAAGCGCAGCGCGCGGCGGCGGTTAAAGAGATGTTGTCAGAAACTGGGCTGACCGCGCATATCGATAAAGCCGGCAATGTCATCGGCGAACTGCCCGGCGTGAATGAAAACGAGCTTGTAGTCGTTGCTGCGCACTTGGACACGGTTTTTCCGCCGGGCACGGACGTGAAGGTTCATCGCGATGGCAGCCGCATGATTGCGCCCGGAATCTCCGATAATGGCAGCGGCGTGGCTGCGTTGCTGGCGTTGGCGCGAGCTGTCCAGTTTGCGCACCTCAAACCGCAGCGCACCGTTCTCTTCGTGGCGGATGTTGGCGAAGAAGGCGAAGGCAATCTTCGCGGCATGCGTGCGCTCGTGGATGCCTACCGCGCGAAACTCAAAGCAGTTGTTGTGCTTGACGGCTCCGGCACCGATCATGTCACTACGAAAGCGCTCGCGTCCCGCCGCCTCGAAGCCCTGATCACCGGTCCGGGCGGTCACAGCTGGTCTGATTTCGGCATGCCCAATCCCATCAACGCTCTGGTGCGCGGCTCGGTTCGATTCATTAACACTAAAGTTCCCGCCACTCCCCGCACCACTTTCAACATCGGCCAAATCGAAGGCGGCACCTCGGTGAACTCGATTCCCTATGAAGCGCGCTTGAAAGTCGACATTCGCTCTGAAAACGAGGACGAGCTTGGCCGCCTCGAATCCGCGCTTCGCGACTGCGTCAGCGCGGGCGTACGCGACGAAATGGATTCCGCGCGCGACCGTTCGAAAGGGAAGCTGGAATGGAAAGTCGACCTCCTCGGCAGCCGCCCGGGCGGTGAACTGGCCGCGGATTCGCCACTGCTCGCCGCGCTCCGTGCCGCCGATGAGTTTGTCGGCAACCAGTCGCGCATCGAGCGCTCTTCCACGGACGCGAATATTCCTCTCTCCCTTGGAATCGACGCCATCTCCATCGGCGCCGGTGGCACCGGCGGAGGAGCGCATTCGCTGCAGGAATGGTATGACTCCACGGGGCGGGAGATGGGTTTGAAACGCGCGCTGCTGACGATTCTCGGAATTTCCGGAGTTGCCGAGGAAAAGTCCCGATGACATTTCGGACGACTCGCGTTCGATACTTGGCGGCCATTCTCCCCTTTATTACCGTTGCCCTCTTCGCCGCGTTCCATGCCAAATCGAGCCGCGCACAAAAAGTCCCCACCACGACCTATTACACGCACGGCCGCATTTACACCAACGATCCCGAGCATCCCTGGGCCGAGGCTATGGCCATCAGTGAAGGAAAGATCACTTGCATCGGCAAGACGGATCATGTGCTTCTCGATTGTGGCGGCGGCCAGGAAGGCGTCGAGACGATCAATCTCAAGGGCCAGTTCCTGATGCCGGGCTTCAATGACGCGCACGTGCATCTCGGCGGCGCCGGCGCGGATGAGCTTGCCGTCCCGCTAACCGGTGTTCCCTCCGTCGAAGAAATGCAAAAGCGGCTTGCAGCTGCCGTGGCCCAACGCAAACCGGGCGAATGGATCACCGGCGGCGGCTGGGATCACACCACCTGGCCAGAGAAAAAATTTCCCAACCGCCAGCAACTCGATGCCATCGCGCCAAAGAATCCCGTCATCCTTACTCACATCTCCGGCCACGTAGCCGTCGCGAATTCTCTTGCGCTCAAAAGTGCGGAGATCGACAAGACCACTCCCAATCCCCCCGGTGGCGAAATCGAACACGATGCGTTGGGCGAGCCAACAGGCATGCTGAAAGAAGGCGCCGCCATGTCTCTGGTGAAGGTGCGCATTCCAGATCCTTCTCCGGAGCAACGTCGCAAGGGAATCGAGCTGGTTCTCCAGAACGTGGCCAAGAACGGTGTCACCTCTGTCCAGGATTATTCCGAGTGGGCAGATTTTCAGGTCTACCAGGAGCTGAAGGAGGCGGGCAAACTCACCGTCCGCATCACCGAATGGCTGCCCTTCAATCTGCCTGTCGATGAGTTGCAGAATATGCGTGTTCAGGGTGGCACCAAAGACCCTTGGCTGAAAACCGGTGCACTAAAAGCTTTCACCGATGGGGCCCTCGGTTCGCGCACCGCCGCGATGCTGGAGCCGTATTCCGATGATCCTTCCACAACGGGAATCCTCACCAACGATCCCGAGAAGCTCACCGCCATGGCCATCCAGCGCGACAAGCTCGGTTTTCAGCTCGCCTTCCACGCCATCGGCGACCGCGCCAATCGCATCGCTCTCGACGTTTTCGAAGCCGTTGCCAAAGCCAACGGCAAGCGCGACCGCCGCGATCGCATCGAGCACGCCCAAGTGGTTGCCCCCTTGGACTTCTCACGTTTCGCCGAGCTTCATGTCATTGCTTCCATGCAGCCTTCTCATCAGACCACCGACATGCGCTGGGCCGAGGATCGCATCGGCCGCGAGCGCATCCTGGGCGCTTATGCCTGGGCCACCTTGCTGAAAAGCGGCGCCCGCCTGGCGTTTGGCACCGATTACAACGTCGAGCCCATCAGTCCGTTTCGCGGCTTGTACGCCTGCGTCACGCGCGAACGCCCCGATGGCGGCCCGAAAAATGGCTGGGAGCCCCAGGAAAAAATCTCGCTCGAGGATTGTATCCGCGCGTACACCTCCGGTTCTGCTTACGCGCAGTTCGAGGAAGGGAAGAAGGGCGAGCTGAAGGCGGGCGAGTACGCCGATTTCATCATCCTTTCAAATGACCTCACCAAGGTTCCCCCCGCGCAATTTACCAAGACGCGGGTTCTCCGCACTGTAGTCGGCGCCCGCACCGTTTACCAGACCAACTAAGAAAGCCAAACGTCTCCAATCCTGCCACTTTTTTCCCGAAGAGCAGCAAATCGTCCCAATTAGCGCTCCCTTTGAACGCGTCATCTCTTGTTCCCATGGTTCGCCTGCGTACCGCTGTTGAGGCCAATCAGGGAGCTTGAATTAAGGGATCCAGATAAGAAAAAGCCGAACTATCAGTTCCAGTACCGGCAGGTATTTGGAATTTAGTTTTGTTTTATCTAAAGTTTATTTTGCGTCGCGTGTAAAAATGTGTTGACAAAGCAATCTCTCCGCAATATATAGCCCCCATAGAACCCTGTGGCTACACGGCTGTTGCCTTAGAACGATTGGGTGTGTGCGGAGTTTGAACTGTCGGAAAATGCGGTTGAATTTTTCAGGACGCCGCAAAGTTCCGTTAGTTCCCGGCAGAGTCACTATGAAAGCCCGTATATAAATACGGACCGCCATAGATAAATCACACATGCATTAGTTCTAAAAAAAGTGTAAACCACGAAGAATTTAGAATTTATGTGGTGTGGCCGTGGTGGTACGGGATTTGCTCTTGCTCTGGGCAAGTTTCGGATTGCGAGTGGATTACTGATCTATGGGGTCTTCCAATTCTCTTCATCTTGTGCCGTCCGGCAGTCCTCCGGTCGGGGTGTGCGGAGATCGACTGGGCCAGGCATGGTCCATCCAGGAGGTAGTCGAATGTTAAGCAAGCGAGTGGTGGTTGTTTCATCCTTTCTTCTTGCATTGTTGTGGATCTGTTCGCCCGTGGCTATGGCCCAGTCGTCGTCCACTGGCGTCGTTACCGGTACAGTCACCGATAGCAGTGGCGCAGCTGTTCCTGACGCCGCGGTGTCCTTGTCGGATGCGGCCACTAGCAGTACTCGGTCGACGACCACGAACGCTAAAGGACTCTACACGTTTTCCTACATCAATCCAGGTTCCTACACGATAAAAGTTTCTAAGCAGGGCTTCAAAACTACATCGATTGCAAATCAGGTTGTGGCGGTCGGCTTCCAATTGACAGTGAACGCCGTACTCGAGCTCGGCTCCATTTCGCAGACCGTCGAGGTTACTGTATCGGTAGGCGCCGAGTTGCAAACCATGGACGCCACCGTCGGCGCCTCCCTCAGCGGCACGACCCTTGTTAACCTGCCCAACACCAGCCGCGACGCCTCGACCCTCGCCGTCCTTCAACCTGGTCAGAACATCAATGGCAACGTTGGCGGTAATGCTTCGGACCAAAACTCCTTCCAGCTTGACGGCGGCTTTGCCACCGACGACATGAGCGGAGACAATAATACCTACATCAGGAGCTTCAGTGGCGACACCGCCGGCGGATCGGGCGCTATGCACAGCGCGGGCTTCAACCAGGCTCCTTCGGCTGTTGTTCCCATTCCTGTCACCAGTGTTGAGGAGTTTAAGGTTTCGACCGCAAACCAGTCAGCGGACTTCAGCGGGGGCGCGGGCAGTCAGGTGCAAGTGGTAACCAAGCGCGGCACAAATGCTTTCCACGGCGGCGTTTACGATTATTATCAGGACACGACTTTTGGCGGAGCTAATTCCTGGGACAACAACAACCAGTCGAAGGGCGGCGTCTGGACACCTATCCCCTTGGTCAGTTCGCATTTCAGCCGCTTCGGCGCGGATGCTGGCGGAAAAATCCCCCACTCCGACGTTCTGGGCGGAAGCTGGTATATTTTCGGCAACTATGAAGGCTTCCGCTCGCCACAGAGTTCAACCTTCACCAGAAACATGCCACTACCATCTCTTCGCGCGGGTCTCATTCACCTCAGCGGCCAGACCATCAATCTGAACCCCTTTCCGGTCGTTGACCCCGGCTGCGGTGCCAATATCTCGGGGACGTGTAAGATCACCACGGCGGGTCAACTAATTCAGCCGACAATTTGCCCTGGCAACGTAGCCAAGGGCGTTCCGGCCGGTCCTTGCGACCCACGCGGCCTTGGCACAACCATGAACGGGACGGCTAACGGAACACCGAATCCCGTCATCGCACTCTGGAATCAGTATCTGCCCTTGCCCACAAACTGTAACACGGGTGACCAGCTGAACTATTGCGGATATACGGGCACCATCCGCACGCCACTGTCCAGTAATTTCGGCGTTGCCCGCATTGACCATGATTTCGCCAAAGGATGGCACTTCAATGGTACCTACCACTACTACAAGTTGCAGAATACGGTTTCGGACCAGTGGGATATCGGCGGATTCTTCCCCGGTGACACCAAAGGCCAGTACGCGGCAATCCGCAGTAAGCCTCAGAATACTTGGATATACACCGCTGGCCTGACTAAGGACATCCGGCCGGGAATTACAAACGATTTCCACTTTAGCTTTACCCGTAACTGGTGGGCCTATGGCGATCCCAGCGGCGTTCCCAACGTTGCCGGATACCCGGCAGCTCTCGAAGTGGGAGGCGAAAATAGCGGATCAAGCAATAGCTCTCCTCTCTTCGGGCCCTACAACACAAACAATCAGAGTGTCCGGACTCGCTATTGGAATGGCCATGACAGCATGTACCGGGACGACCTTACTTGGGTGAGAGGAAGCCACCTGTTGCAGTTTGGCGGCATGTACCTGCGCAACAATGATACCCATAAGCGGAACGACAACGGCGGAAGCATTAACACTTACGAACAGTATATCGTGGGAGCGGGTCCCGTGTCCCTCGGGGGTCTCGGCATCGACATGTCGGGCTACGTTCCAGCCGGTGTCTCCACTAGCAGATACGGAAATTACTACTCGATGGTTCTGGGCATGGTGGATTCGACCCAGGGCCTTTTCAGCCGAGGCTTGGGCAACCTCACTACCGGCTTGCCCCTCAATCCGGCCAAGTCATGCGCTATCTCTGGCGTGGCTGCCACGGCTGCCTGCATGTCATCGCCACCTGTTTCGGCGGACAGCATCTTGCCCACGTACAGCGTCTACGCGACAGACAGCTGGCACATAAAACCGAAGCTGACCTTGAACTACGGCCTCGGCTACACGCTTGAAATGCCCCCCTACGAAACCCAGGGCGGCTTCCAGACTGTGATGGTTGACCAGAGCGACCACATCTTGTCTTCCGAGCAGTATTTCAAGAATGTTGAACAGGCCGCTCTCCAGGGCCAAGCCTATGGTCCTGCGGTCGGTTTCGCGGCCATCCGCAACGTACAGGGCTCCAACAAGTATCCGTATAATCCGTTCTATGGCGGACTTAGCCCCCGCATCGGCGCCGCTTGGAACTTCCTCCCCAATACCGTTCTTCGCGGTGGCTATGCACGCATCTTTGGCCGAATCAACGGTGTCAATCCCCTCCTGGTTCCGCTCCTTACTCCCGGTTTGCTGCAGCCTGCCACATGTGGCGGTCCCAATCGTATTACGGGGGGCTGCGGTGGAACTACTCCGGGTACGCTAGGTACGCCGGTCACTACTTTCCGAGTCGGCGTCGACTGCCCCGCTACTGGCTCTTGTGTAGCGCCACTTCCCCCGCCGTCTCAGAACCTGCCTCAGCCATGGTATCCGGGCCTCAACGACGTCGCCACCGGTGCCGGCGAAACCTTCGACCCCAATTTCAAGCCGAACCAATCGGATGAATTCTCGGTTACCATCCAACACCAGTTCGGTCCAAAAATCCTCGCCGAAGCTGGCTATATCGGCCGCCGTATTACTCATGAGGTTGAGTATTACAGCCTCACTTCAGTACCCTACATGATGACCCTGGGCGGGCAAAGCTTCGCCGACGCCTGGAAAAACATGATGGTCTTCACCAACTACGGCACCAACGTTCCGGCAGCCAAGATAAACGGCGTGGCGAACCCCGCATATTTGACCTATCTCAATTCGTTGCAGGTTCAGCCTTTCTTCGAAAGTGCGTTGAGGCCAGGCTACTGTGGCAGCGTGTCTGGCGCGACCAGCTGCACGGCCGCGTTCGTAGCGAACAACGTCGGCAACATGGGCGCCTCTGACGCGTTCGATGCTTGGGGCGGCGTCTCCAACACCGGCGGATTTGTGTTCGGCCGGACGTTGACCAACGATCCCATCAACAGCCCCTTTGGTGCTAATGGCCAATCGCCGTCCCTCCTCACAACCATCAGCAACGGCTACGGCAACTACAATGCCGGCTTCCTGCAGTTGACTTTCACAAACTGGCATGGCCTGACCATGAAGAGCAACTTCACCTGGTCCAAGGCGCTGGGAACCGGAAACGTTGTCCAAGCTAGCAGTTCCTACGCGAACGTCGATCCCTGGAACCTGCGTAACATGTACGGCCCCCAGTACTACGACGAAAAATTCAACCTCAACGTATTCTTGAACTACGCGCCTCCGTTCTTCTGCTAAAGCGTGAACCGCATGTCTGTCAGAAGTTGCGCGGCGAACTGGTGAAAACACAGCAGCGCTATCCTCTGAATAGGGCAACGCAGATTATTCCCGTTCCCCTGCACCCTGAACGCGAGAAAGATCGTGGCTTCAATCAGGCGATGCTTATCGGTCGCGAGCTTTCGCGCGCCACCTCGCTACCGCTGAATGTTGTCAGCCTCACCCGTGACAAACACGTCAAACGCCACCGCGCGGGAATGGATGCGAAGGGCCGGCGAGATACCGTGGCAGATGCTTTTCGCGTAACTCATCCTGCTCTGGTTGCCGGCGAGCGCGTGTTGCTTGTCGACGACGTGTTTACAACCGGCGCGACCGTTTCTTCCTGCGCGGCTGTTTTGCTGGATGCGGGAGCGACGGAAGTCTACGTGATTACAATTGCGCGTCCGGTGCGCTATTAATTTTGAAAAAACTTTGACAGATTACGCTTCGATCTTATTCAGCCCGGAGGGCTCGCAGATAGTAGCCGGTGGTCGAAGCGGAGCGTAGACCACCGGATCATGATAGAAAGAGGGTTAGCACCCCGGAGGGGTGCGAGAAAAGGGGGATCAATCAAGTCGGCTTCACAACAAATATTTTTCGTCGTAATCGATTCCGGCACTTGTGAGTAACTCCTTTAATTCATCAACGAATGAACGCTTCGCGTGGTGCCTTTTCTGATTCGCGATGTATTTCCGAACGGCCTCAACTGCTGTTGGACTGACTGTGAATGCCGCGTATCCCTCCTGCCAAGTGAATCTTCGATCAAGCTCCTGTTTGGCCCAGTTGGTTGATTCTTTCTTCAGATCGCGCATGACGTCAGCAAGGCAATGCACCGGTCGCAAACTAATCAACAAGTGGACATGATCCGCGACCCCGCCGACAATCTCAGCCACGCCGTTCATTCCTCGAATGATTCCGCCGAGATAAGAATGCATCCGTATCAGGCTTTCGCGTGCAGGAATGGCTGTCGGTGCTTGGTGGAAAACACAACGTGGTAATGCAGGCTAAAAAATGTTGAACCCATCTTCGTTTCGCTCTCAATCTGGCACCCTTTCAGGGTGCGGTTGCGCCTCCACACCTTACCGGAGGTCTCCGCTACGCTGCGACCTCCGGCTACTTTCGCGCAACCCTCCGGGTTGCTGAACGCAGATTTCTTCATGCAAGGATTTTTGTTTCTCAATTCAGACTGCAGCTCCCTGGATCCAATCGCTTTGCGGTAGACTAGCCAGAGGTTCCTAAAAACTGTAGACACTCAGACTGGAAGACTCCATTCTGGTGCATACCAGTCCGCTTTGAGGAGATTAAAATGACAATTTTAGACGTAATCGTGTTGCTTCTTATCGCCGGCGTTTGCGGCGCAATCGGTCAGGCAATCAGCGGCTTTTCGCGAGGTGGTTGTTTGGTCTCGATCGCGCTTGGATTCATCGGTGCCGTTTTGGGAATGTGGTTGTCGCGTCAACTGGGATTACCGGAGCTCTTTTCGGTTCATATTGGCTCTACAAATTTTCCCATTGTCTGGTCAATTATTGGGTCGGCGCTATTCGTGGCCATAATTTCATTGCTGACGAGGCGGACAACTTGATTATTTCTCGAACGCACACTTCACCCTAATCGCCAGCGGAAAACTAGCGACTATGGTTTCGGATCTAATCCAAGCTTCGAGTTGGTACCCGGGCGTCTTCAGCGGTCAAACAACGGGAGGACATCTGCGAGCGGCCAACCCCAATCGACTCGGCATGGACATTGAAGCGTGGTTGTCACTTCGTGGATACAGTGATGGTCCACTTCAGACCGCCTTGACTGTCGCCACTATTGAATCGCTCACCACCGTTTTCGTCGACGATCACAATTTTAGTGATCTTCCTGTTGGCATCCTCATGCTTCTTAGGATCGTTCGGATCTTTTTTGTAGACGTTTTCGTCAAACAACACCTTTACCGAGCCACCTTTAATGATGATTTCACCGCCACCGTCTGACATGGGAGTTCTCCTTTGGGGTTGATGAGGTTTAGGTTTTAGGGAATTGCGACGCGTCGCTCTGCTCTGAGCGATGAGAGACTAAACAACTGATGGTTTGAAAAAACCAGCTACCTGCCCAGGCAGAGTTTATGGGCTCCTTGTCGCAATTAGCCCCAGTTATTCGGCCAACTGTTGTTATCGGCAGACTATCTTGATGGTTCCCGTGAATTTGTCTGGATGCTCACCAGTGTCGTGATCTGCGAATTCGTTGTCGCCACTAATGATGATCTGCTTTATTTTCAGGGTGGAGTGTTTGTGCCTCTTGGGATCATTTTCGACCAATTGAAAAACATCGTGATCGAAGTATATTTCGCAAGATCCGCCTTTGATAATGATTTCACCGCTACCGTCTGACATGAGAGTTCCTCCTTTGGGTTTACTGAGGTTTAGGGTTTAGCGCGAGGAGTTCGTTGAGTTGGTTATGATGGAGTTGAATGTCGGGCCGGCGGAGGTAGGATTGGTAATTGTCGTTTCCCCATCTCTGTTGCAGCCCGACAAGTAAGGCTTCGGCTTGTGAGGCATAGTCGCGAGCCTGTTGAGTATCGCCGGACCCTTTGCGGGCAAGCGCGGCAAATAACAAGGCAAGCCATTCATAGTCTGGCTTACCCAAACGAGCAAAAGTTTGTTGCGCGTCCATTGAGGACTTTAGAGCGGCCGCATGATCCCCACTTTGATTCAGCGCCTGGGCAAGCGCCAGCACCGCTTCGCCGGTGAGCAGTGGGTCGCTCGAAGGAGTTGCCATAGCAACAGCTTTTTGACAATTGAGACGCCCTTCTTTGATCGCACCGGAAAGTACCTGCGACAATCCAATGATGGAGATTTCCGTCATCGGCGGTAATGTGTCCGCCTTTATCGCAGTCTGACCCAGGCTTTGTGCCTCGCCAAACTTACGCTCGCTTAAAGCCATTCGGGCCGAGGACACGTAAAACCAGAACGCCATACCCTTGCCTTCCGTTTTCGTCGCCATTAATGAAACCTCGTCAAGCAGGGGTTTTGCCTCCATGTATCGACCGAGGTTCCAGAGCGCATTGGCTCGATTCGTCTGATACAGACCTATATTTTCCTGATTGTTAGATTTCTGCGCCAGAGCATAACCCTCCTCAAAGTGCTTAAGTGCTTCAGGGTAATGCGCCTGGCTCATCAGGACTAATCCGATATCGACATTGGCTCGAGCAATCAACGCCTGATCCCCCAGAAACTCGGCGACCTTTAGCTCCTGCTCAAAGGCCTGGAGAGCGGCAGCGTATTCCCCTTTCTTTCTTTTCGCTCTTGCAAG
>Ga0137403_10002440_pt1 | contig 22715 bp, 21 predicted proteins | sample CZOMad2_1_16fung_FD_122057 | JGI IMG/M metagenome (GOLD analysis project Ga0137403, IMG submission 122057) | Vadose zone soil fungal communities from Angelo Coast Range Reserve, California, USA - CZOMad2_1_16fungal (Hybrid Assembly) | ecosystem: Environmental > Terrestrial > Soil > Vadose zone...
TCTGCTCCCGAACTGATGGAAGAATACGTGCGTGGCAGGATCTTGCAACTCAGCAAGGACTGACGCCATGCTTACGGTCGTCCCGACGAAGTCGCTGCTCCTCATCGTCGATTTCCAATCCCGCCTGATGCTGTCGATCGATCAGGGTACGGCCGCCGTGAAAAATGCAGAGCGGCGCGTCGCGAGAGTTGCGGCCGGGGCCGTCGCCGGTCCGGACCGCGCGCATGGTCTTCTCGCCTTGGCGTGCCGCGTTGCCTCGTCAATTATTTTATATCTAAACTATTTAATCCTCAAGCAGTTTGTCTAAGCGCTCGAGCCTCTCGCGCGAACCAGCGGCGGGCGCACGGCGACGGTGGAGCAAGATCAATATCGGAGGTGCCGCCGACGCAGATCGGATCGAAACGCGCTTCGAGCGCCTTGAATTTACTTTTGACCTTAACTATCTTATATCTTGTGACGCCGTCCGCTCTTGCGACGGCTCGGTTCGAGTACGCTCGTCCGTTGCAGGAATTGACAATCTGAGGACACGACGCTGTTCCGTCGCTGGAGAGCCCGCCAACCAATCTCTGGAGAAGTGATTTGCCTGCGAATGAGTCTGCGCTGACCGAGAACAGGCCTGACGAGGAGGCCGAGTATCGGGCCCAGACGAGACTCTGGCTCCGCCTGCTTGCCTGTACGACCTTGATCGAGACGGAGCTGCGGCGTCGGTTTCGCGAGGAGTTCGATTTCACGATGCCCCGGTTCGACGTTCTGGCCCAGCTTGACCGCGAGCCGAGCGGCCTGGTTTTAGGCGAGTTGCCCAAACGCCTGATGGTTTCGGCGGGAAACCTCACGCCCATCGTCGACCGCCTCGTCGAGGACGGATACATCACCCGCACGCCCTCGAATCTCGATCGCCGCGTGCAGATCGTTTGCATGACGGTCGAGGGCAGAAAGGCGTTCCGCCGCATGGCGAAGCGGCATGGCGTATGGCTTGCTTCGCTCTTGGCGGAATTTCCGCCCGACCGCCTCAACGGCTTGATCACCCAGCTCGACGAGCTGAAGGGCACCGTGAGAGACGCCTTGCAAAGGACGTGAGCCCCAGAGCGTGGCGCATCCAAGATCTATCGCGCGCTAACGCCGCAACCGGTATCCCGCGGCTTCGCGGTCCCATGTATCCGGCGTCACGCCCGCCTCGCGCAGCGCGCCCTTCTTGACCTTGCCATTTTCCGTTAGCGGCATCCGGCTGACAAAGCGCACGAACCTGGGAATTGCGAAATAGGCAATTTGCCCTTCGCAATGGCGCAGGATCTCGACGGGCTCCAGCGATTGACGTGGCTCCAATTGGATCGCCGCGGCGACCTCATCCTCTCCCATTTCTGAGGGGAGCGGGTAGATCGCGCACGCAACCACCGCCGGGTGCCTCAGGATGACCTGTTCGACCTCCCACGAGGAAACGTTCTCGCCGCGCCTGCGGATCGAGTCCTTCATTCGATCGATGAAACGATAGTGGCCGTCGCGATCGCGAACGACACGGTCGCCCGTATGGAACCAGAGATTCCGCCACGCCTCGACCGTCTTGTCAGGCATACCGAAATATCCGGCGGCGAACGCGAATGGCTCGGACGAGCGCAGCACAAGCTCGCCTGCCTGTCCGTCCGGAAGCTCGTTGTCATCAGGGTCGACAATCCGGGCTTGCATCCCTTCCGCCAGATATCCCATCGTGCCGGGACGATCGGAAGGGATCGATCCCGCGAACACGAAATTCGTCTCCGTCGATCCATAGCCGTCCACCAGCGGTACGCCGAAGCGCTCGAGAAACGGCTGGTGGAATTGCCCTGGCACGCCGCCGCCGAGCGCGACGCGGATATGATGCGCGGAATCATCCGCGGTCGCGGGCTGCGCCAGCAGCATCATCGCCATCGCGCCGAGCAGATAGGCGACGGTCGCCTCATGTCGTCGCGCGGCAGCCCAGAAGCCCGAGGCCGAGAACCTGGACTCCAGCACATAGGTGCAGCCGTTCAGAACCGCCTGATAGAAGGCATTGAGGGCGTTGGTATGGAACAGCGGCAACGTCGTGAACAACACGTCGCCCTCACAGATACCGAGCGCCCGAGCCGAATAGATGCCCCACCAGAACAACTGCGCCTGCGGGCAGCACACGCCCTTGGCAGGACCCGTGGTGCCGGACGTGTAGAGAATTGCGACCGTGTCGCCCGGCCGCGCGGCGCCGGCCGGCGCCTGAGCTCCGGCAGAGGGCATCGGCACCGACGACCACTTCGCATCCAGCGTCGCGGGCCGATCGCCAATGGTCCATATCCGGCCCGGCAGCTCGACGTCCCGATCGAGCGTCTCGATCGCGGTCAAAAGAGTGGATTCGACGACCAGCAGAACGGGCGTCGAGTTGCGGAGGATATGGGAAAGCTGGATGCCGCGCAGTGCGGTATTGATCGGCACCGCGATCGCACCGAGCCACGCGCAGCCGAGATAGACCTGCATGAATTCCGGACGGTTGGAGCACATCAGCGCCACCCGATCGCCGGGCCGGATGCCGGCATCGGCGAGAAGCTTTGCCGAAGCCGCTGCAACCGCGACGGTCTGCGAATAGGTCCACCGGGTCTCTCCGGAGACAAAGAGAACCCGATCGCCATATTGCTCCGCCTGCCGCGTGAGGATCGTCGAGAGAACCCGGTCCGCCGAAGGAAAGCGCTCGATCGCGCGCGCCCAGGACGCCGCGCCACCCTGCCCAACAACCTCGCTGACGCTCGCCCGCACGTTCACCTCCGTCAGACGCACCCTCCGGCTCAGGGCAACAGCTTGTATTTTCCGTTTTCGATCTGGACCATGATGCGTGAGCGCTCGTCGACGCCATGGCGATCCGCCGGGGAAAACGTGTAGACGCCCTGGGTCCCCACGACCTCCTGTGTCGCGAACAGCGCCTGGCGAAGGGCGGCATGGAATGCCGGCGAGCCCGGCTTGGCTCCCGTCGCCATGGCGCGTTTGGCGGCATCGGCAAAGATCAGCCAGCCGTCGAACGAATAGGACGAAAACGAGTCCGTCGGTGCTTCACCATTGGCCTTTTCGAACGCCGCACGGAACGCCAGCGCGACCTTCCGGATGGGATTGTGCTCCGAAAGCTGCTCGGCCGCCGTGACCGGTCCGGTCGGACAAATGATGCCGTCGGCAGACTTGCCCGCAAGGCGCAGGAAGTCGGCGCTGATCAGCCCATGATTGCCGTACAGAGGTCCCTTGTAGCCGCGCTCGGAGAGCGCAATGACCGGCAATGCGCCCGGAGTCCCGGTGCCGCCAAGCATGATCGCGTCCGGATGGGCGGAGATCGCGCGCAGCACCTGGGCGGTCACCGAATTATCCGATCTTGCGTACCTCTCGTTGGCGACGACCTTGATGTCCGCAGCCTTGGCGTTCTGGACAAGCGAGTCGTACATGAGGTCGCCGAACGCATCGGAAAACCCGATGAACGCCACGGTCTTCAGGCCGCGCCCCTTCATGTGATCGACGATTCCCTTGACCAGAAGCTGCGCCGGCTGTGGCGTCTGCACCACCCACGGTCCGTCCTCGCCGGCGGGAACCGGCGCGATCGGCGAAACGGCGATCATCGGCACCTTCATCTCGATCGCGGCGGTCGCCATCGCCAAAGTTTGCGGCGCCCCCGAAGTGCCGATGAGAATGTCGACCTTCTCCTGCTCGACCAGCTTGCGGGCGTTCCGCGTCGACGCGGTCGGATCGGATGCGTCGTCAAGCTGAATGACGCGCACCTTCTCGCCGTCGATCTCTCCGATGTAGGCCTGCCCCGCCGCGAGACCCTTGGCGTTCGGAATGCCGATCGACGACACCGGTCCGCTGAGGCCGGTGACAAAACCGACAAGAATCTCCGCACGCGCCGACGGCGGAGCGCCAAGCAGCAGTGCGGCGCAGATGAGCAGGCGCTTTTTCAGGTCCACGGCGCATTCCTTGTACGAGACGTCATTTCGCGCCAGACCTCACGACGCCAGCAAGGCAATCACCCGAAGCGGGCTGCCGGAGCCGTTCTGGATCTTCAGCGGCGCCGCCATGATCACCGCGCCGGTGGCAGGGAGCTGGTCCAGGTTGCAGAGACACTGCAGGCCGTATCGTCCGCCCCCGTGCAGGAAGTGGTGTGCAGGATAGGGCGGATCGAGATGTCCGGCCTGGCCGGCATCCGTGCCGATGGTCTCGGTGCCGAACCCGAGGATGCCGCGCTCCTCGACAAGCCAGCGCATCACGGCGGCGTTCGGACCGGGCGTATGCGCGCCGTCGTCCCTGAGATTTGCGTAGTCGCGCCAGCCTTTCTTGGACCAATCCGTCCGCAGCAAGACCCAGTTTCGCGCGGGGATGCGTCCGTGACGCGCTTCCCAGGCCTCGACAAGCTCGATCGTCAGCAGGAAGTCGGGATCCTGTGCGGCTTGCGCGGAGCAGTCGATCACGCAGGCGGGCGCGATCATGTCCCGGGTCGGCATCGTATCGACCGAATTGTTGGGCAGGTCCTTGCCGGTAAACCAGTGAATCGGCGCATCGAAATGCGTGCCGGTATGTTCGCCGAAGCTCAGGTTGTTCCAGTACCAGGCGGGGCCGGCAGAATCGTATCGCGAGATTTGCTGGATACGAACGGGCGCCGCCTGGCCGAACTCGGGCGGTAGAACGATGACCGGAAAATCCGGGCTCAGCGTGAATGTAAGGTCGACGACGCGCACCGCGCCGGAAGAGACTGCGCTTGCTAGCTCCACGAGCTTGTTGGCTTCCATTTCAATGCCTCCGGATGTGTCAGGATCGATATCTACCGCCAAGTTCGCGCTCGACGGCTTTCGGATTGGCCGCGAGGCGCTGTCGGATTTCCTCGGCGACATCTCCAGCATAGACCTCCTCCAGCCCGTTTTGGAGCGCCGATACGACCGCGGTCGCGACAGCGCGCGGCGCGACCTTCGGTGGCGGCACGGTTTGAAACCACTCGATGTCGATGGGGCCGGTGAACAGATTGATGACCTTGACGCCGCCGGGCCGCAGCTCCGCTCTGAGGCTGTGCGAAAGCGACAGGCAGCCAGCCTGCGAGGCCGAATAGGCCCCGAATGCGGGCCAGTTCACGAGTGCGTAGACCGAAAGGACATTCACCCATGCGGCGCTGTTGTTGACGCCGTCGGCGCCACGCATCCGCATGCCCGGTCCGAACGCCTGGGCGAGGTTGATGAAGCCGAGATAGGCTTGATCGATCTCGTCGCGCGCGACGCTGGTGCCCCGCCGGTCCAGCAATCCGCCGGAGCGGATATACTCCGTCGTATTCACCAATATGTCGACTTTGCCGCCGATATCGGCGGCGAGGTCCATGGTGGATTTCTCGTCCGCGACGTCGAGCGGAACGATCTCGATCCCTTCCTGCGCCCGCAACAGCTTCTCGCCGGCAAGCGGCTTCCACGGTTCGGCGACGCCGACAAAGACCGTCTTTGCGCCCGCGGATTTGAGCGCAGCCACGGCTTCCTGGCCGACCGCGCTGCGGCCGTTGGTCACGAGCACGCGCCGGAACTTCGGATCAGCCGTCATTTCGCGCCACTGCCTGTCATCCGACATGTTCGGGGTCTCTTTCTCCGGTGAGGCAAAGGCAACCGCCTGACCGCTCCTGTCGAGTTGAAACGACATTTTGACGCCCGCGCTCTCCTCGCAGTCGGCGTGGAGATGCGCAACGATGATCGGACCGCATTCCATCTTGACAAGACCGACGCGCCAGGGTGCCCGTTCGCGAAAATAGACGTCGCTTGGCACGCGCACCGTCGTCTCGCTGAGCAGCGTTCCCCGCCGCGGCGCGTCGACGAAGGCAACAGCGGACGAAAGGCAGCAAGGACACGCCTCCCGCGCCGGATAGCAGTAAGTGCCGCAAGATCCGCAACGCTGCAGCACGAAACGTCCTTCGGCCGCGGCGCGGGTGAACGCGTGCGACGTCCGGCTGCGCGCCTTTGGCGGCGACGTCGGAAGGCGGGTCCTTATCAGTGGATTTTTGCGCGGGGGCGGCTCGATCGGATCGATCATCGCGAAGGCCCCGCGATGATGGCCGCGCCGGAAGCAAGGCCGCGATCGTAATTGATCATTCCGAAACCCGAAGCCAGGCCCAGCCTGGCGTTCTCCACCTGGGTGGGTCCGGCCGTGCCGAGAACCTGCCGCAGCGCTTCGACCATCCCGAGATAGGCCCCGCCGGCTCCAGCCTGTCCGACCGACAATTGTCCGCCCGAGGTATTGTGCGGAAAGCTGCCATCGATGGTGAGATCGTGGCTCCGTACGAAATCCGCCCCCTCCCCCTTCTTGCAGAACCCAAGGTCCTCGAACTGCATCATCGAGATCACCGGATAGTCGTCATAGGTCTGCACGACATCGAGATCGTCCGCCCTCACGCCGGCCATCGCGTAAAGCTCGCCGACGTCCATCGCCCATCCGCCGCGCAACTGGACCGCATCATGGCCGAAGGCATTGTGCCGCTCGATGGTGGAAAGCAGCCTTGCCGCCGGCAGCTTGAGTGCGGTCGCCGTCTCGTCGCGCATGACAAGGAAGGCCTCTGCCCCGGCGCAGGGCATCACGCAGTCGAACAGGTGGATCGGATCGGAGATGGGCCGAGCCGACAGGTATTGCTCGAGGGTCAACGGAGCCTTCATCAGCGCGTTCGGATTGCGCAACGCGTTGGCGCGCTGGGCGACCGCGATCTTTCCCACATCCTCCCGCTTTACGCCATAGGTCCGCATGTAGTGGCGCGCGATCAGCGCGAAGCTCGCGTTCGCGCCCCCGGCCCCGTAGGGATAGACCGCATCCTGATTGAAGCGCGAAAAATTCTCGAGCGTGTGCCGAAAGGAATCGACGTGGTTGGTGTCGCCTGCCACGCAGGCGACGATGTCGACGTCGCGTGCCTGAACCGCGCGCGCCGCGCGCCGCAACGCCGCCACCGCACTCGCCCCGCCGAGCGGAATCGTGTCCAGCCATCGAACGCAAAGGCCAAAATGCTGGGTCAGTCCGATCGCGCTGTCTGGCCCCATGGTGAAGCTGGACACCGAGAGGCCATCGATATCAGAGGGCCGGATGCCTGCCTGTGCGACCAGCGCGCCGAGCGCGCGTCCGATCCACCACTGCGCGCTTTCGATGGAGTAGCGCACATAGGGAATCGTGACGGGGGCGGCCATCACGATTCCCTCATACGGTGTGCGCGTCGAACTCTGCATTGGCCGCCTTCTCGATTGCGAGGGTCAGACCACCGTCAACTTCACTTCGATATTGCCGCGCGTCGTACTTGCCGCCTTGCCGTCGCGGCCTCCGGTCGCCGTCACTTCGGTTTCGTACAGGATCTTTTCGGGCGTCATCATTATTCCTCTCCGGAGGTTCGCTTATCTGATGCCGGGGAAGCCTCACCGCGCGCCAGCAGCGCGCGGAAGTCGTCTCGCGCCTGCGGACTGGCGCGCTTGAAGCTCGGACCGCGGCTCGGCTCCAGGCCATTGAGCCGCTTGAGCTGGACCCACATCTCGGCACTTTTCAGCGCCACGGCGGCGCAATTCACGACCGGCGCATGGGCGACCTTGAAGCCATATTCCCGTCCGATCAACAGGCCGGGAAGCACGCCGGCAGGAACCACGACATCGGCGCCGCGCTCGACCAGCGGCAGGGCGCAGGCCGTGAAATCCTCCAGCATGCGGGCATGCGCCGCCTGATCGCCCGCAAAGGCCGCGGCGAAATCCTCCGGCTTGCAGCCCATGCCGGTCACGTGAACAACGCGACCGCCCAGGCCATACCGGTCGGCCTGCTCGTAGTGCCAGACCTCGAAGGCCACATCGAGCGTCACCAGGCCGAGCCGCCGGCCGAGCTGCGACGCCGCGAGCAAGGTCGATTCCCCCACGCCGATCACGGGAAGTTCCAGCGCGGAGCGAAGTTCGTAGAGGCCGGGATCCTGGAAGTGCCCCATGACATAGGCGTCGAATCCGCGCTCTTCGGCGGCGAGGCCATTGTCAACCGCCTGTATGGCGCAGCGGAATTCGGCGAGCCGCCCGAACTCGCGGTCCGGTGGCGAGATGCCCTCGACATGGACCGTCGTGCCGGGCGCCGCGATCTCGTTGAGGTAGTCCGCAAGGCGCGCCATGTACGGCGCGTTCGCGGTCGCGTCGACAAAACTCTGCCAGAAAATGCGCACCGGCTTGTTTCCCTGGACTGTCGACCCATCATCGAATTGCAACGACTGGCCGGCCGCCGATCAACATACTTCAACCATAAAATAATTTGCAGGTCAAATAGTCGGGCGGCGGCCGCACGGGCCGCGTCGCCGACAGCGGATAAGGCACTGCGCTGGACATCAAATAAGCAGCGCGACCACGCCACGGGCGCCGCTGCCCTGTCCACCACGACTTTTTGCACCGCCGGGATTCGTGCATGTTGACGCGCCCACGGAATATACTTTAGGCTTTAAGTAATTGCCAGCGGGTCGGCCCCGCTGGTTACGACAAAGATTGCTGGCGCCGGATCGGGAGACTTTGATGGTGTCGACAATCATCGGGCTTGTATCGGGCTTGGGCAGGCCGTCGCTGTCGCCGGCCGCGCCATGTGGCCGCTCCTTCCCGGATCCATCCGAACTGGCAAAGACCGGCGATATCGGCATCGGCCTGGGAAATCCCGCCGGATGCCCTCTCATACCAAGTCAATGGACGACACGCGACTTCGCGGCGCGAGCTCGCAGCGTGGCCGGCGGTCGTCTTCGCCGACAAGCGGTCGATCGGCTTTGATCTCGTATGCTTGCAACAGGAGAGAACGGAATGCGTAATATCCTGAGTTTGGCTGCACTCGTTGCGGGCGTCTTTAGCGCATCGGCGGCGCAGGCCGACATCACCATCGGCTTCGTCACGTCGCTGAGCGGCAATGGCTCGTCGATCGGGATTCCCTACGGGCGGGGCATCAATGCCGCTTACGAATACAGGAATACGATCAACGGCGAGAAAATCCGTCTGGTCCAGCTCGATGACGGCTCCGATCCGTCCGCCGCCACCCGCAACGCGCGCAAGCTCGTCGAGGAAGAGAAGGTGGACCTGCTGATCGGCACGGCAACAGCGCCTTCGACCATCGCGATGGCCGCCGTGGCCAGCGAATTGAACGTGCCGATGATCGCCGTCTCGCCGGTTGTCGCGCTGCCGGCGTCGCCGGAGCAGTGGATCATCTCGGTGCCGCAGCCGGCCTCGCTTCTCGTCAAGATCGTCGCCGACCGCATGAAGCGCGACGGGATGAAGAACATCGGTTACATCGGCTTCTCCGACGCCTGGGGCGATCTCGTCTATAACGGCGCCAAGGCGGCGGAGAGCGCCGAAGAGATCAAGCTGCTGTCGAACGAACGCTATGCGCGGACCGATACGTCTGTGACGGCGCAAATCCTCAAGGTGCTCGCCGGCCGTCCGGACGCGGTGCTGATCGGCGGATCGGGCACGCAGGGCGCACTGCCGCTGCTCACCCTCGCCGAGCGCGGATTCAAGGGAAAAACCTATGGCACGGTCGCGTTGGTGAATCCGGATTTCGTGCATGTCGGCGGCAAGGCCGCAGAAGCGATCCAGGTTTCCGCCGGCCCCGTGATCGTGGCCGATCAACTTCCCGACGATCACTTCGCCAAGAAGATCGCGCTTGATTTCCGCGCGGTCTATCAGAAGACGCACGGCATGCCGACCACCGACGGATTTTCCGCGTATTCCTTCGATGCCTGGCTGATCTTCGCCTCGGCCGCGGAGCGCGCGATGAAGACCGCCAAGCCGGGAACGCTGGAATTCCGCAAGGCCCTGCGCGATGAAATCCTCAGCACCAAGGAACTGGCAGGCGTGCACGCGGTCTACAATTTCAAGCCGGGTGCGGCCACCGGCGTCGACGAACGCTCGCTGGTGATCGTGCGCCTGACCGACGGCGCGTGGAAATACGCGCCATAACGGTGGCCGACGTCGGCAAAAGCGAGGGGCGCATGACTGCATGACGAGTGATATCGCAGCCATTCTTGCGATCGACGGGATAGCCACCGGCGCGGTGTATGCGCTGGTGGCGATCGGAACGGTGCTGATCTTCACGGTCACGCGGGTCATCTTCATTCCGTTCGGCGACATCGCAGCCTTTACCGCGCTGACGCTGGCCGCTCTCGACGCCAAACGGTTTCCGGCGACGGGAGGACTGGTCGTGGTGCTCGCCTGCCTTGCGACGCTTGTCGAGATCATCTCCCTCGTACGCGCGGGCGAGCTTCGCCTGCTGCCGCGTGCGCTGTTATCCTATCTTGTCCTGCCATTGGTCGTGGTCGGCATCGCCTGGCTTGCCGTGCGTTCCGATCCGCCTCTTGCCGTCAGGCTCGTGCTGGCGCTGATGCTGATCACGCCGATTTCTCCCCTGCTCGACCGCATCGTCTTCCGCCCGATTGCCGACGGCACGGTGCTGTTGCTGCTGATCGTTTCGGTCGCGCTGCATTTTGCGCTGGTCGGACTGGGCCTGCTTTTCTTCGGCCCGGAAGGTGTCAGGACCGAGCCGTTGACGTCGCTCTCGCTCGAGATCGCTGGCGTGCTGGTTTCGGGGCAGACCATGCTGATCGTCATTGCCGCGCTCGTGTTCAGCGGCCTGCTCTATCTGTTCTTTGATTTCTCCCTGATCGGCAAGGCGTTGCGCGCGACGGCGGTCAACCGAACCGGCGCCCGATTGATGGGCATCCGTCCCGAACGCGCCGGCACGGTGGCGTATCTCCTGGGGTCGCTGATGGCCGGCGTATCCGGCATCCTGATCGCGCCCGTGAATACGGTGTTCTACGATTCGGGCTTCCTGATCGGCCTCAAGGCGTTCGTCGGCGCCATCGTCGGCGGAATGACCAGCTATCCCGGAGCGGCGATCGGCGCGGTCGGGGTCGGTATCCTCGAGAGCTTCGCGTCATTTCAGAGCAGTGCTCTGAAGGACGTTATCGTGTTTTCCCTGTTGATTCCGATCCTGGTCTGGCGATCCCTCGCCGCGCTGCATTCCGAGGAGGAGATCGAGGAATGACGCGCCTGCAAATTCGCCTTGCCGCCGCAGCGGCGGTCCTGTGTCTCGCCGCGGCGCCTTACGTCCTCAGCCCGTTCAGCACCACGCTGCTGAACTACATCGGCATTTACGCGCTGGTTGCGATCGGATTGGCGCTGCTGACGGGCGTCGGCGGAATCGTATCCTTTGGGCAGGCGGCGTTTGTCGGTATCGCCGCCTACGCCACGGCGTGGGTGTCGGCGTTGAATGGATACTCGCCCTGGCTCGGGCTCGCGCTCGCCATCGTCATGACCTGCAGCGTTGCGGCCATTCTGGGCGTCGTCACCTTGCGTCTGCAAGGTCACTTCCTTTCGCTCAGCACCGTCGCCTGGGGTCTGGCGATTGCCTTCCTGTTCGGCAATGTCGATGGGCTCGGCAATTTCAACGGCATCTCGTCGATCCCGCCGATCTCGATCGGCGGAATCGCGCTGGTCGGCAGTTCGCAGATCTATTTCCTGATCTGGGGAATCGTCGCGGGCATCCTGTTCCTTGGCTACAATCTGCTCGACTCGCGCGTTGGCCGCGCCATGCGCGCCCTGCGCGGCGGCAACATCCTGGTCGAGAGCCTCGGCATCAACGCGTTCAAGATAAAGCTTTTGACGTTCGTGATCGCGGCCTTCCTTGCCTCGCTCTCCGGATGGCTGTACGCCCATATGAGCCGCTTCATCAGCCCCGGTCCCTTCGATGCCAGCATGGGTATCGAGTACCTGATGATGACCATGGTCGGCGGAGCCGGCAGCCTGCTCGGCGGCGTCGTCGGGGCGACCATCGTCACACTGCTGAAGAACAGCGTGCAGGACTATCTGCCGCTGGTCGCAAAGGGTGCCTCCGGCCAGCTCGAAATCGTGGCTTTTTCGTCCTTGTTCATCCTGTTCCTGCAGTGGGCCCGGCAGGGAATCGTGCCGTTCGTGGCGCGGTTCCTGCCCAAACCCAGACGCGAGCGTCCGCTGCCGGCTCCGCCTCTGCCCCGCCGTCAGCAACCGACGCCGGGCGCGACCCTGCTCAAGGTGCAGGGCGTCGAACGCCGCTTCGGCGGATTGATCGCGGTCAACAATGTCAGCTTCGAGGTGCGGTCCGGCGAAATTCTCGGCGTGATCGGCCCGAACGGCGCCGGCAAGAGCACCATCTTCAACTGCCTGACCGGCGCGCTTCGCGTGAACGGCGGCGACATCTTCTTTTCGGGTCGGCGCATCACGCACGATGCACAATCGCGCATCGCCAAGGCAGGCATCGCGCGGACGTTCCAGCATGTAAAACTGCGTCCGCGCATGACCCTGCTCGACAATGTAATGCTCGGCACCTATTGCCGCACCAGCACTGGGCTGTTTGCCGGCGCGCTTGGACTGGACCGGCGCGAAGAGGCGAGCGCCCAGCACGAGGCGCTACAGCAGCTCGAGCGTGTCGGACTCGGGGAAAAACCGTTCGAAATTGCCGGCAATTTGCCGCTCGGCAACCAGCGCATCCTCGAGATCGCGCGTGCGCTCGCGGCCGACCCGGCTCTGTTGGTGCTCGACGAGCCGGCCGCGGGCCTTCGCCGGCAGGAGAAGCTGAGGCTCGCCGAGTTGTTGAGGTCGTTGCGTGCGGACCATCTGACCATTCTGCTGGTCGAGCATGACATGGAGTTCGTGATGTCGCTGGTCGACCGCATCGTCGTGCTCGATTTCGGCTCCAAGCTCTGCGAGGGCGGACCGGCGGCGATCCGCAGCGACGCCCGGGTTCAGGAGGCATATCTCGGAGGCGTCGCGTGAGCTCAATGTTTTCCATGACGGACGTGACCGTCTGCTATGACAAGGTCGAAGCCGTCCGCAATGTGTCGCTGTCCGTCGAAGAGGGACAGATCGTGACCGTGATCGGTCCGAATGGCGCGGGCAAGACCACGCTTCTGATGGCCGCCATCGGACTGCTGCGCTCCAGCGGACAAATCGAATTTCAAGGCAGCGATATCGGCAAGATTGCCGTGGAGGGCCGGGTCGAGCGCCGGCTGTGCCTGGTGCCCGAAAAGCGCGAGCTGTTTTCCGACATGTCGGTCGCCGACAACCTGCTGCTCGGATCCTACTGCCTGCGCGACCGCTCGGGCGTTCAGAAGACTCTGGACGAGGTGTATCATCGCTTTCCCCGGCTGAAGGAACGCCGGAGCCAGACAGCCGGCACACTCTCGGGCGGCGAGCGCCAGATGCTCACGCTCGGCCGCGCGCTGATGGCGAAACCAAAGCTGCTCATGCTCGATGAGCCGAGCCTCGGTCTCGCTCCCCTTGTTGTACGCGAGATCTTTCGCACCATCGCTTCGCTCCGCGAACTGGGCGTCTCGATCCTGCTGGTCGAGCAGAATGCCCGCGCCGCGCTGGAGACCGCCGATGTCGGCTACGTTCTTGAGACCGGAGAGATTGTACAGTCAGGACCTGCCGGCACCCTCATCCACGACCCCCGGCTCATTTCGGCCTATCTCGGCGGGCATTAGACTTATGGCGCGCTCGGCGTCACCGAGTGTGTCAGCATGGGAAAATGCCGGTTGCCGCCCGCAAACGGCGGTAGCTGATTGAAGTCCGCGCGCATCCGATGGATGACATCGGAGGTCAGCGCGTGCGAGAGCGCTTCGGGACTGTCGAACACCAGCTTGTTGCGCTGCATGTAGTCGACCCGCTGCGACGGAAGCCGGTCGATCCAATCGATCCGGGTGTAGATCTCGATCTGCCGAACATCCGGGAAGGTCCGCATGATCGCGGGGTGATTCTCCAGATAGTGCAGATGCCATGCATTCAGGTCTTCGGCCGGCCCGGGATAGTGGACGAGGTAGCTGCACGGAGTGCCGTCACCCGGCGGATTCCCGGCGACGTCGACGGGAAACGATCGCGTCACCATCACCTGGTGGGTGACCTCCAATCCGTCGAGACCAGGCAGGCCGCTTCCCGCGGCGAGCTTGGCGAGAATGCCGCCGCCCGCCGCGGCCGCCTCGCAGGTGAATAGATCCGCAAAGCGCAGTTGCAGGGCGAAGAGAGGTGGCGGCCCGTCCTTCGCAAACGGATGCGCGACGTCCCGTTCCAGCGGCGTGAACAGCAAGCCCTCGGTCAGGCCGGGAATGGACCTGACCATCCCGGCGGCGGTCGCGAGATCGTCGGGTTGGACCCGCCGCTCGGCCGCGGGATCGCGGAAGGTCAGGAACAGCGATATCGACATGGCGTTGCGCCGTAGCTCCGATTTCCTGTCTTCATAGACCTATTGCCCTGCCGCTTCGCGTTCTGCGGACTGAGCAATCTCCGAACCTCAGCTCACGATCGAACGAAAACATTGTCATCTGGTATGGATTCCCTGGTCCATGCGATGGTGGCGCTTGCTCATCGCCGCGATCTCAAATCGCAACGACCGGGTGCCGCAGAATGCCGACGCCATCGACGCCGGCTTCCACGACGTCTCCCGGCCACAACCATTCCTGGGGATCGAGTCCCGCACCGACGCCTTCGGGCGTTCCCGTCGCGATAATGTCGCCCGGCTCCAGCGTGATGCCGGATGAAATATCGGCGATCAGAAACGGTATATCGAAGATCATGTGCCTGGTGTTGGAATCCTGTTTCATCACGCCATTCTTCGTCAGCCAAAGCCGCAGATCATGCGGATCTGGAATTTCATCCGCCGTCACGATGCACGGGCCGAACGGAGCGTAGGTGTCCATGCCCTTGGAAAAGATCCACTGGCCAGCGCGGCGATTGTCACGCGCGGAAATATCGATCATCACCGAATAGCCGAAGACGTGATCCATCGCCCGTTCGACGGAAATCCGCTTTGCGGTTTTCCCGATGATGACGGCGAGCTCGACTTCCCAGTCGAGTTGCTGGGTCATTTTCGAGTTATGCTGGATCGCGCCGCCGGGACCGACCACGCTTGTCGGCGGCTTTGAAAAGACGACCGGCTGCTTCGGCAAATCCTTGTCGGTGTCGAGGCTCGTGGCGGACTCTGCGACATGCTGCCGGTAGTTGAGCCCTATCCCGAAAATGTTCTTGCGCGGCCGCGGAATTGGCGCTTGCAGGCTAACGTTTTCCAAGGAAGCCGCGGAGCCGGCCGGAAAGCGCATGGCGGCACTTCCAAGCAGCTCCTCAAGAACAGGCAACAGCGTGACGCTGTTGTCGATGAACGAGAGCATATCGTTCGGCAGCGCAAGACCGTGGGAAGAGCCGAAGCGCTCGATGTCGACAACCAGTCCGTTGACGAGCACCCCCAGTCGGGCGGCGCTGGATCCCGAGCCATATGTAACCAGGCGCATGATATCCAATCATCCTTCGGGTTGAATTTGAGAGGCGCGCATGACGGTCACGCCGGGCCGCGACGAGACTATGCAGCGACCGCCTGGTGGCCTGCGTTGTCGCCATAAGACTCTTCCCGATAGAAGCCGAGCCCTTCGATGACAGGCAGATCATTGAAGCAGAACAGGCAGGCATCCTCACTGCTCGAGGCATTGCCATGCTCATGCCAGGCCCACGAGGGAACGCAGAAAATATCCCGCTCCTGCCAGTCAAAGCGTTGGCCTGCGATGATGGAATAACCACGGCCTTTGGCGACCTGATAGATGAAGCTTCCGGTGTGCCGGTGCGACCGGGTTGTCTCACCCGGCCGCAGCATCTGCATGCTGGCGCCGATCGTCTGCATCACATGTCCGCCGGTGATCGGATTGACATAGTTCATGAGAATGCCGTCGAACGGAGAGCCTTCGGTCGCGGCCGCGTATTTGCCGAGTGATTCATATGTCGGCTCCCATTCGTACTTGAACAAAGGGGAATAGCCCTTCGACCACCGCGCGGACGCCGGCCTCAGACCGGGATTGCCCCAGGTCCTGGTCATGTCGTCGACCGGATAGCCGGACTCCTCCTGCTGGATCTTCGGATGAACCGCGTAGAAATTGGCCTCCAGCGCGTTGACCAGCGGAATATCCAGGCCATCCTGCCAGATGCACGGCGAACCATCCGCTTCAACCCCGTGCTCGTGCCAGGTGCCGTTCGGCGTCAGAACGAAGTCACGCGCGCCAAGCGTCATCTTATGGCCGTCGACAATGGTGTAGGCGCCGGTGCCCTCCATAATGAAACGGAGCGCGGATGCCGAATGCGCATGCGCGGAGGCAACCTCGCCGGGATGCATCACCTGCAGGCCCGAATAGAGCCAGCCGACCGCAGCGGAGACGTCACGACGACCGGGGTTGTTGAGGTAGATGACCCTGCGGCCTGCCTTCTCCGGCGAGACCAGCTCCACCGAACGCAACACGTGATCGCGCAAGTCGCCGTATCGCCAGAGGACGGGAACGGAGGTGGATTGCGGCTCCCAGGGCTCGATCTTATTGGCGACCGTCCACAATGCGCCCGCCTCGTATTTCTCGAGATCCTTGTAATAGGCCTTGAGCTCAGGGGTATCCTCGACATTCGCCCGGCCGATGACATCTTCGCGCATGCGATCCTCCAAGACGTGGTCTTTAGAACCGGCAAACCTCTCGACAATCATTCCGAAGCAGCGAGCTGGCTCGACCAGGGTTCGAGCCGTTGTTCCATGTCACCTTGTTCCGAGCGCTCTGCCGCGGCCCAGCCGAGCGGCGCGAGGTTGCGCCCGGATCCAAAAAGACCGGCGAGGCCTGCACGGCGGCGACTTTAAAGCGAGGCAACTTCAGCATAGGCTCTACCTCGGAGCTGAACGCAGATGTCGTGCACGCAGCAAACCCCCGGCGGTCACAGCACGGTTTCGCGTTGACTTACTTTACATGTAAAAGTATGATATCGCATACTTCTGGAGGACGCAATGGCTGAAAGATCTTTCGCCCGCGAGGTCGAAGACCTCCGGCTTGGAGAGGGCGACGTCTTCCGCGGCGAAGGCATCCTCGCGATCACCAAGGCGTTGCTGCAATCCGGCGTCTCCTATGTCGGCGGCTATCAGGGCTCGCCGATCTCGCATCTGATGGATGTGCTCGCGGACGCCAAGGATGTCCTGGACGATCTTGGCGTCATCTTTCAGAGCTCCGCGAACGAAGCGGCGGCCGCGGCGATGCTGTCCGCCTCCGTCATGTATCCGCTGCGCGGTGCGGTCGCCTGGAAATCGACGGTCGGAACGAACGTCGCATCCGATGCCCTCGCCAATCTGGCCTCGGGCGGCGTCACCGGCGGGACGATGATCGTCGTCGGCGAAGACTACGGCGAAGGCTCCTCGATCATGCAGGAGCGAACCCACGCCTTTGCGATGAAGTCGCAAATCTGGCTGCTCGATCCGCGGCCCGACCACGAATGCATCGTGAACTTGATCGAAAGGGGTTTTGAGCTGTCGGAAGTCTCGAACACGCCTGTCATGCTCGAGGTCCGCGTTCGTGCCTGCCACATGCATGGGAGCTTTCCGTGCAAGGACAATGTCAGGCCGGCCTATACGATCAAGGACGCCTTGAACAGCCCGAAGCGTGATCTTGGACGCATCGTGCTTCCGCCGGCGGCTTACGAACATGAAGTGGAGAAGATCAAGACCCGCATGCCGGCAGCGATCAACTTCGTGCGGGAAAAGCACCTCAATGAATGGATGGGCCCGAAGCAGGGCAAGGTCGGCATCATCCTGCAGGGCGGCATGTACAACAACGTCATCCGGGCGCTGCAGTATCTCGGCCTTTCGGATGCCTATGGCAACACGCAGATCCCACTCTACGTCATGAACGTCACCTACCCCGTCATCGACTCGGAGGTTGTGGAGTTCTGTCTCGAGAAAGATGCTGTCCTCATGGTCGAGGAAGGCCAGCCGGAATATCTGGAACAGGCGATCAATACAGTGTTGCGGCGAAACGATGTTCAGGCGCGCCTGCACGGCAAGGACGTGCTGCCGATGGGCGGCGACTATACGGCCCAGGTGATGCTCGGCGGCATTCGCGAATTCCTGGAAAAGACTGAGCCGAGGCTGCTCGGCAACAGGCCGCCAGCCCCGGATGCAACTCCAGTCCTGCGCCAGCCGGCCGTGGAGAAGTTGAAGCAGGTCGTTCCGGCCCGGCCGCCGGGCCTTTGCACGGGCTGCCCCGAACGGCCGATCTTCGCCGCCATGAAACTGGTGCAGGAAGAACTCGGCGAGCATCACATCTCGGCCGATATCGGCTGCCACCTGTTTTCGATCCTGCCGCCGTTCAACATCGGCGCCACGACGATGGGCTTTGGCCTAGGCCCCGCCTCGACTTCGGCGTTCAACGTCAAGGCCGACAAGCGATCGATCGCCGTGATGGGCGATGGCGGCTTTTGGCACAACGGCTTGACAAGCGGCATCGGCAACGCCGTTTTCAACAATCATGACGGCGTCTTCGTCATCGTCGACAATTTTTACACCTCGGCAACAGGCGGTCAGGACATCTTGTCGTCTCGCGCCACCAACAAGCGGCGGAAAACGAACAACTCCATCGTCCAGGCCGTCAAGGGAATCGGCGCCAAGTGGGTCCGCCAGATCGACCGAACCTACGATGTCGCGAGGATGCGCGACACGCTCAAAGACGCGCTAACGACAAGCGAGGAAGGCCCCAAGATCATTGTCGCATCCTCGGAATGCATGCTGAACAAGCAGCGTCGGGTGAAGCCGCAGACCGCGAAGGCCATCAAGGATGGCTCTCGCGTCGTCAAGGAGCGCTTCGGCGTCGACGAGGACGTGTGCACCGGTGACCATGCGTGCATCCGGCTATCCGGATGTCCCTCGCTTTCCGTCAAGCAGCTGGACGATCCGCTTCGCGACGATCCGGTCGCCGCCATCGACAATTCCTGTGTCGGCTGCGGAAACTGCGGCGAGGTCGCGGAGGCGGCCATTCTCTGTCCGTCGTTCTACCGCGCCGACGTCATTCACAATCCGACCCGATGGGACAGATGGAAATCTGGGATCACTATGGCCGTCATCTCCTATATGCAGCGGCGCCGGGACCGCCGGCGTCCGTCTTTTGAGGCGCTTGCATGAGGGACGAGACGGCACGACTTGCGCTGCCCGCGGCGGGCGATGCGACCGAGCGGCCTGTCTCGATCGCAATCGTTGCCATGGGCGGCCAGGGCGGCGGCGTCCTGACGGAATGGATCGTGCTTCTCGCCGAGAAACATGGCTGGGTCGCGCAGTCGACCTCGGTGCCGGGAGTGGCCCAGCGCACCGGCGCCACGATCTACTACGTCGAAATGATGCCGCCGCTGGACGGTCGCAAGCCGATCCTGTCGCTGATGCCGACCCCCGGTGACGTTGACGTCGTGATCGCCTCCGAGTTCATGGAGGCAGGCCGGTCGATCCTTCGCGGGATCGTCACGCCGGAGCGCACGACCCTGATCGCTTCCAATCATCGATCGTTCGCGATCGGCGAAAAGATCGCGGCGGGCAATGGCATCGCGGACAAGGATGCCGTCGTCGCCGCGATCGGGATTGCGGCGAAGAAGGAAATCATCTTCGATATGGATGCGCTGGCCGTCAAGAATGGCAGCATCATTTCGGCCGCCATGTTCGGCGCGTTGGCGGGCGCGGACGTGCTGCCGTTTGGCCTCGACAGCTATCTGGATGTGATCCGTGCCGGCGGCAAGGGCGCCGACGCCAGCGTCCGGACGTTTGAAGCCGCCCTTCAACGCGCCCAAGATCAACGAGCCCAAGATCAACGAGCCCAGGACAATTCCGAGCCTGTCGCGCCGCCGGCGCCATCGGACCGCAAGGCCCGACCTTCCCTCCCCGCGGCATCGGACGGCGGTTTGGCACCACTGCTTGCGCGACTCCAGGACGAGCTGCCGCAAACCGCCGTGACCATGGGCTATGCCGGGTTGAGGAAGGTCGTCGACTTCCAGGACGTTGCTTACGGAGCGGAATATCTCGACATTCTCCGCTCCCTCCACGATATCGACCGCGGCTGCGGCGGCGCCGAACGAGAGTATCTCTTTACGTCCACGGCTGCAAAATATCTCGCGAATGCCATGACTTATGACGATGTCATTCGCGTGGCCGATCTGAAAACGCGTTCGAGCCGTCGTGCGCGCATCGAAAACGAACTTCAGCTGGCGCAGGATCAGGTGCTCCAGACCACCGAATTCATGCATCCGCGCATGGAAGAGGTCATGGGCATGCTGCCGGCAGGTTTTGCTCGCTGGCTTGCCGCACGACCGCGACTGGTCGGCTGGCTCGATCATCGCGTCAACAAGGGGCGCCGGGTGCGGACCTACTCGCTGCCCTGGTTTCTGGGACTCTACATCGTGGGCGGCCTTCGCGGGATGCGCCGCCGCTCGCTGCGGCATGCGGTCGAGACGGCGCATCGCGATGAATGGCTGAAGGCCGCCACCGCCACGGTCGGCACGAACTATCAATTGGGCGTCGAAATCCTGCAATGCCGCCGCCTGATCAAGGGCTATTCCGATACCCACACGCGCGGATTGTCGAAGTTCGACAAGGTCATGTCGGCGATCAAGCTGGTCGAGAAACGGGAGGATGCCGCCGACTGGGCACGTCGTCTGAGGGAAGCCGCCCTCAAGGACGGGCCGGGTCAGGAGCTGGAGGGAACGATAAAAACCGTCAAGACGTTCGCATGAGCACGGCGATTCCATGAAGGTTTTACGATGCCGGTAGCACTCAAGGACGACACTGTCCCGGTTCTTGGACAACAGGAGACGCGGCTCTGGTTGCAGATCCTGTCGTTGCATGGCGACATCTTTTCGTCGCTGAATGCGGTGCTCAGCACCGAGTTCGGGCTTTCGGTGGCCAAGTTCGACGTCCTGGCGCAACTCGATCGTTACAAGGAGGGATTGGCGCTCGGACAATTGTCGCAAAATCTCAAGGTGTCCGGCGGTAACGTATCGGGACTGGTGCAGCGGCTTCTCGCCGATGCGCTGATCAGCAAGGAAATGTCCCGCGAGGATCGACGATCGTTCATCGTGCGCTTGACCCCCAAGGGCGAAGCGCTGTTCAAGAAAGCCGTTGCGGTTCACAAGAAACATCTCGGCAAACGCTTCGAGAAGGTATCAGCTCAAGAGCTGGACCACGCGTTCACCGTGCTGCGATCGCTCGTCCAAGAGGTCAGGACCGAACACAAAAAGAGAAGTGGCAAGCCATAATGCGCAGAGAACCGAGAAGCAGGTGGAAATCAGGCCCGCCACGAACGAAGGATCAGCTGCAAACCTACATTCCTTATTTGTTCAACCGCCTGTCCAATCGCTGGAACCTCGATCAAAATCGCGACCTCGGCGAGCACGGCATCAATAATGTCGTCTTTCGTACATTGTCGGTGCTCTACATCTACAAGACCTTGACGGTCAACGAGATCGCCGTCCTGGCGGTCACGGAGCAGTCGACCGCCAGCAGGATGGTGGAATCCATGGTCTCGTCAGGCTGGGTCAAGCGCGAGATCGCCGAGGAAGACCAGCGTCGTCGGGTCGTTGCGCTGACCGAGGATGGTGAGGCGCTGCTGCGGAAGATCTGGCCGATCATGGAAAAGAACTACGAAAGGCTCGTCGACGGCATTGATCCCGATGAGATCGAGATTTGCGGACGCGTGCTCGCAAGGATGGTCGAGAACATTCGGCAGAATCAGATCTGACGCGACTGAAGTTGCGGGTGTCAAGTCGGCAGGCCGGCGAGACTGGTGCCGCCGCAGACGTAAAGGATCTGGCCGGTGACGAAGCCGGAGCGCTCATCCAGGAAGAAGTCGATCGCGTGAGCGACGTCCTCGCGTGAGCCCAGCCGCCCCACGGGCACGTTGCGGGCGATCTTGTCCTGCAATTCGGATTCCTTTGGCACGACGCTCCAGAAATTGTCCGTCAGGATCGGGCCTGGTGCTACGACATTCACGGTAATGCCGGCGGACGCCAATTCCAGCGCCCAGGTGCGCGCCATGCCGTGCACGCCGGCCTTGGTTGCGGCATAGGCCGAGCGGGTCGGCATGCCCATCGAGGCACGCGAGCTGACAAAGACAATGCGCCCGAAACCGCGCTCCCGCATTCCCGCCAGCGCGGCCTGGGTGAGGACCATCGGCGCGCCAAGATGCAGTTGCGCCAGCGTGAGAATGTCTTCCGCTTTGGCATCCGCCAGCAGGTTCGGAAGAATCATGCCCGCATTGTGCACGAGGTGATCGATGGCGGTGTCCCGGCAAATTTCCCTGGCAAGGTCGCGCGCTTCGTTGAGATTGGTCAGGTCGGCCTGGTAGGCCACGAGCAATTCATGGGTCCAAGCCGGGTTCTCCAGGCCGACGGAAATCACCCGCTGGCCTCGTTCAACCAGCTTTCGCGCCAACGCTTCGCCGATCCCGGAGTTTCCTCCGGTGATAAGGGTGGTGCGGGTGGACGGACCTTGCATCAGACCTGACGCCTCTTCAGCGCGCGCATGTCATGAAACGAGCCCTTCCCCATCAACTCGGCCACCAGGTCCTTCAGACCGCCACGCTGAATCTTCTCCGTCGCAGTCAGCGGCAATTGATCGACAAAGCCGATCCAACCGGGCGCCTTGTAGTAGGCCATCTGCTCCAGGCACCAGCGGACGATGTCTTCGGCCGTCGCGCGGTCGGCGCCGGATCGAGCGGCAATGACGAGGGCAACGACCTCGTCGCCGCGAAGCTGATCGGGCGTCGCCGCCACGGCCGCCTGCCGAACCAACGGATTACGGTTCAAAACGGACTCGACTTCCACGGCGGCGATGTTTTCGCCGGACCGGCGGATCACGTTCTTCTTGCGGTCGACGAAATGGAGATCGCCATC
>Ga0137403_10002441_pt1 | contig 22704 bp, 27 predicted proteins | sample CZOMad2_1_16fung_FD_122057 | JGI IMG/M metagenome (GOLD analysis project Ga0137403, IMG submission 122057) | Vadose zone soil fungal communities from Angelo Coast Range Reserve, California, USA - CZOMad2_1_16fungal (Hybrid Assembly) | ecosystem: Environmental > Terrestrial > Soil > Vadose zone...
GTGAGGATCATCCCCACCACACCCGCCTTGGTCGCCGTGTAGGCGACCTGCCCCCGCAGGCCGGAGCGCGCCGCGGCGCTGGAGATCGCGATGATCCGCCCGAAGCGCCGCTCGCGCATCCCGGAGAGACACGCCTGCACGGTGCGGAACGCCCCGGTCAGGTTGACGTCGACGTCGCGCTGCCACTGCTCGGCCGTCATGCGGTGCGCCGGCGCGATGGTGGTGGTGATGGCGGCGTTGGCGACGCACACGTCGACGTCGCCGAGCGGGGGGAACGGGTCGCGCGCCACGTCGAGCCGCAGGTCGCAGCCCGCGGCCACGTCGGCCGTCACGACCTCCATGCCGTCGTGCCGGAGCCGCGCCGCGATCGCGGCGCCGAGCCCGCGTGCCGCTCCCGTGACCAGCGCCTTCACGGCTCGGAGGATGCGCCGGCGCGAGCGTCGGCGTCAACGACCCGAGCAACATCCGCGACCCGAACGGCTACACGTCGAGCTCTCCCGCGACGGACGCTCACTCGCAGGCCGCAGGGAGCCGGATGTGCACGCCCGTGCCCTGTCCCGGGGCACTCTCGATGGAGAGTCGGCCGCCCATGAGCGGCAGCAGCCGCGCCACGATGGCGAGGCCGAGTCCCGAGCCCATCGGCCCTTCCGGACCGCGCACGAACGGCTCGAGGGCGCGGTCGCCGAGGCTCGGGTCCATGCCGGGCCCCGTGTCGATCACCGAAACCCTGACGCAGTCGCCCTCCCGGCTCGCGGCGAGGCTCACGCAGCCGGCTTGCGTGAACTTCGCCGCGTTCGCGAGGAGGTTCACGAGCACCTGCCGCAGGCGTTCCGCATCGGTCGAGGCCACGGCGTCGGGAGCGACGGCGACCTCGAAGCGGACGGGCCGGTCGCGCAGGAGCACCTCCATCGTCTCCTGCAGGGAGGGTACGAGCGCCGCCACCCTGACCGGCGCGAGCGTGCAGGAGAGCTTCCCCTGTTCGATGCGGGCGAGGTCGAGGAGATCGTCGATGAGGTGGAGCTGGTCCTCGCTGGTGCGCAGGACGCGCCCGAGCGTGTCGGCCTGCTCCGGCGTGACCGGCCCGAAGGTCTCCTCGGCGATGAGCTGGGTGTAGCCGACGATGACGTTGAGCGGCGTGCGCAGGTCGTGCGACACGTTGGCGAGGAATTCGCTCTTGGCGGCGCTCGCGCGCCGTAGCGCCTCGACGAGGCGGTCCTTGCGGAGCGCGACCGTGGCGATCGCGGCGAGGAGCCGCATGTCTTCCTCGTCGGTCGGGCCGAAGCGGTAGGGGTCGTCGGCATCCGCCACCGACAACACGCCGAGCGGTCCGCTCGCGTCGATGAGGGGCGCGACCAGCGCCGCGGCCGGGTACGTGAAGCGCCCGAGGGGCGTCGCGGCATACTCGGTGCGCCGGAACTGGTTCAGCACGAGCACGCGGTTCGTGCGCAGCGCGTCGGTCGGCGGCGAGCTCACATCGAGCGGGATACGGACGGGACCCGGAGGACGCGGGCCCTCGGCGTGGCGCGCAACGAGCTCGCCGTTCTCGAGCAGGAGGAGGCCGGCGCGCGTTCCGCCGAAGAGGTTTCGGCTCGCCGCGCAGAGCCGCGCCATCAGCGCGTCGAAGTCGGCCGCCTCGAGGATCTCCGCCGCCCACGCGGCGAGCTTGCCGCGCCGCGCAGCCAGTCGCGAGGCCTGCGCTTCCAGCCTCGCGTTCTGTATCAGCACCGCGATGTGCGGCACCACCGCTTCGAGCAGCATCACCTGCTCGGAGAGGAAGGCGGGCGGCTGGTGCATGCCGCAGGCGAGCGAGCCGCCGGCCCCTCCCTGGAAGGTCAAGGGGACGACCACGAGCGCGTGAAGGCGCGCAAGGGTGAGCACCTCCTCGAACGCCGGGGAGGTCCCGCCCTGGACCGCCAGGACGCTGCGCCCGGCGCGCAGCTCCTCCTCGCCGGGAAAGCCACCACGCGAGTAGCCGCGTCGGATGAAGGTCTGCACGACCTCGGGCGGCGTTCCGTGGTCGGCGGCTGGGAGGAAGGCCCGGCGGCGGCTCGAGGCGAGGTAGATCGTCGCGCGGTCGCAGGGCACCGTCCGCGTGAGCGCCTCGCATATGCGGAAGAGCACGTCCGGGTATGCGGAGGACTCACGCACTGCCGAGACGAGGGCGCGGACGACGCGTAGGATGTCGGACCCCGATGGCGTGCGGGGCGCTCCGCTGCTGTTCTCGGGGCACACGACCGCCGGGTCTCCTCCAGGGAGAATATCGGCCTGAACGGTCGCCCCCTTGAGACCGGGGGCAGGGCTTTGACAGCCCTCGGTCGACCCGGCTTGACGACGGGGGCTGGCGGCCTCCACGAGCGCCCCTCCAGCGCGGGGAGCGTCATGCCTTCGTCACCACGAGACGATCTCTGCACCTGGGGATCAGCGCCGCTCGTCGTGCTTGCTTTCGGGAGACGAGTCGACTCTGATCGGAAGCCCATGTCCACACCGGAGGCCAACGCCGAGCAGATCCGCTACTGGAACGAGGCCGCCGGCCCGAAGTGGGTCGCGTTCCAGAAGATCATCGACGCGCAGATCGCGCCACTCGGCGAGCGCGCGATGGATCGGGCGGGCATCGCCCCCGGCGAGCGCGTCATCGACGTCGGCTGTGGGTGCGGCGACACGACGATTGCCCTCGCGCGGCGCGTCGGCCCCACGGGGCTGGTCCTCGGCGTCGACATCTCCGCCCCGATGCTCGAACGCGCCGCCGAGACGGCGCGCGCGGCGGTTGCGGCCAACGTCCGCTTCGAGAACGCCGACGCCCAAACCCATCGGCTTTCTCCGGGCGCTTTCGACGTCGTCTACTCGCGCTTCGGCGTCATGTTCTTCGCCGACCCCGCGGCGGCGTTCGCGAACCTGCGCGCGGCGCTCCGACCGGGCGGACGGCTCGCCTTCGTCTGCTGGCAGGCGCTGCCGGAGAACCCGTGGCTCTTCGTGCCGCTACGCGCCGCCGCGCAGCATCTCACGCTGCCACCGCCCCCCGCTCCCGACGCGCCCGGGCCCTTCGCGTTCGCCGACCCCGAGCGCGTGCGGGGAATCCTCGCGCGCGCCGGCTTCGACCAGATCGTCCTCGACGAGCTGCGCGCGACGCTCACGCTCGGCGGCGGTGGCGCCCTCGACCAGGCCGTCCGTTTCCTGACCGAAGGTGTGGGTCCCGTCAGCGGCATCCTGCGCGAGGCCGATCCCGCGCTGCGGCCGAAGGTGGCCGCCGCGGTGCGCGCGGCGATCGCGCCCTTCCACGGGCCGGAGGGCGTGCGCATGGGCTCGGCCGCCTGGATCGTGACGGCGCTCGCCCCGTAGCGCTCCCTACTTCTTCCCGCACCACGGGTTCGCCGGCACCCCCTTGCACGGGTTGCGCATCGTGCGCTGCCGCGGGAGCGCCTTCAGCTGGACGGCTGTCGCGCGCGGGTAGTGGTGGCCCGGGGCGTCGGCGCAGGCCCCGAGCAGCTCCGTCGCGCAGATCACCTGGGTCGAGAGGTCGCTCGCCAGCGGATCCTCGCCCGCGTTCTGGATGCCGCACCGCCGGTGCGTCTTCTCGAGAGCGTCGGGCGCGCTCGACACCTTGTGGCTCGCGTCGCGGTTTCCGTGCCAGCAGTTGCCGGGATCGTGCGCGTAGCTCAGATCGGCCAGGTCGCCGTTGGTGACGTTGCCGAAGAAGCCGACGTTCTTGAAGCGGTTGCCGGTCACCTCCTGGCCGAAGGTGTCGTAGAAGCACCAGCCGGGCATGATGAAGTCCATGCGGCCGCCGTCGCAGTGGGCGACGGGCGGCGCCGGGCCCGTGTCGAGGTAGGGGACGACCAGCACGCCCCACGCGCCCTGGTTCCTGATGCGATTGCCGACCACCGTGTCGTGGCGGCCGCCGGCGAGCACCATGCCGGTGCCCACGGGTCCGAACGCTGCCGAGCCGGAGCGCGGCACGTTCGGGTTGTTGTTGTCGTGGATGTAGTTCTTCCGGAAGAGCGTGCAGGAGTGGCTGCCGGTGGGGCCTCTGCCGCCGTCGGGGCAGGCGCCGTCCTGCGGCGACGGGGCGTCGTCGTTGTTCTGGCTGTTGGTCACGATGCCGCAGGTGTTCTCGTCCCACTCCGACTTCTCGACGATCAAGTGCCCGCCGGAGTTGGTGCCCGAGTAGCCGAGCGCCGAGTTCTCGGCGTGCGCGTCGGTGAGCCGCGTGTTGCAGTCCGGGCAGGCGCCGACGTAGTAGGCCGCGTCGCGCATGTTGCTCGCGTAGGTGTGCTCGATCACGCCCGGCCCGTGCACGTTGCTCGCGAAGATGCCGTACTCGCCGCCGGGCTCGTCCTCGCCGAGGAACACGGTCGCCGTCGCCGAGAGATAGGCACCGTGGTAGCCGTTCAGGTTCACGGTGCCGGTGCCGTCGCCGCCGTTCCACCAGATCTGGTTGCCGCCGCCGTGGGCGCCGGTCAGGAAGTTGCACGCGGTGAGGTTCTCGATCGTGACGCCGTCCACCTCGAAGACCTCGATGCCGTTCCGGCCCGACCGCTGGCTGTCCCCGTCGAGCGGGCCCAGGTCCTGGGCGTCCGGGCTCGCATCGCAGGGGGCCGCGCCGGGCTTGGTGCCGTCGACGATCACCTGGTTGCGGTCGAGGCCGCGCAGGTGGAGGTTCGGCTTCGTGATCAGCACGGCGCCGGCGGCGTCGCCGCCGGGGAGCGCGTGCGTGTAGTCGCCGCGCTCGTGGTAGTCGCCGGGGGCGATCAGGATCCAGTCGCCGGGGCTCGCGGCGTCGACCGCCTCCTGGATCGACGTGAAGTCGCCCGCCCGCCCGTTCGCCGTACCGACGCGGAGCACGGCGGCGGAGGCGGCGGAGGCCGCCGTCGCGATGAAGGCGGCGGCGAGCAGAGCGGACGCGGGACGGTGGTTGCGCATGGGCAGCGGATTAGGCGGCCCCAGGCCTGGCTGTCAAATGCAACGAGCCGGCCGCGCACTCGGGTCCTTCGCGAGCGGGAGGGATCCGGCGGGCGTCGTAGCGGCGATCGTTCCCGCGCCCGTCTGCGTCAGGCGGCAGGCGGCGCGGCGTCGTACTGCGGGAGATCGTCCGCGATCTCGAACCACGGCGCCTTCGAGCCGACGAAGATGTGGCGCTGCGGGCGGATGCCGGGGTCGTCGTCGAGCGCCCCCATGGGCACCACGGCGATGTTCCGGTCGCGGTCGAAGCGCGGCAGCTTCGCGCCGCAGCGGCGACAGAAGACGTTGGCGAAGAAGCGGGCCTCGGGCACTTTGTAGGAGGCGATCAGCTCCTCGCCGCGCACGATGCGCACCCCGTCGAACGGGGTGAAGAGGTTCGTCGCGTGCGGCGCCCCGCGCGCCTTGCGGCAGCGGCTGCAGTGGCAGTGGTGGCAGCGCAGCGGCGTACCCTCGACGAGGAAGGCGACGCCGCCGCACAGGCAGCTCCCGCGCGGCGTGCCCGTCCCAGGAAGCGGCGGCGGCACGTCCGGGAGAACCGTCGTCTCGACCCCGGGTGGGAAGGCGTCGAAGCGCGGCAGGTCGTCGGGGATGTCGTACCACGGCGCTTTGGAGCCCACGAAGATGTGTCCGACCGGTCGGACGCCAGGGTCATCGTCGAGCGCACCGGCGGACATGAAGGTGAAGTCCTGCCAGGCTGGCGCGGCGTCGGTGACGACCGAGCCGCAGCGGCGGCAGAACTTCCGGAAGGAGCCGGGCGAGGACTCGAAGCGCGCGATCTGCTGAGCCCCACACAGCAGCCGGGCGTCCCTGGCCCGGCACATGAGGTCGGTGGTGAACGGGGTGCCGTGCAGCTTCCGGCACCGCCCGCAGTGGCAATGGTGCATGAACTCGAGCGGACCGTCGACTTCCCACGCGACGTCGGCACAGAGGCAGCTGCCACGAACCGTCATGATGGACCTCCTACTGTGACTTCTCTCCGTCCTTCGAGACGACCACCGCCGACGACGCGATCCCGCCGCTCACGCGACGCTCAACCGATAGACCCGCGCCGCCGTGCCGCTGAAGAGCGCGGTCTTCTCGTCGTGCGAATAGCTCGCCGCCAGCCATTTGAAAACGTTCCAGAGCGTCGCGTAGCTGCACGTCAAGCTGTCCACCGGGAAGTTGCTCTCGAACATGCAGCGCGCCGGCCCGAAGGCTTCGATGCAGGCATCGACGTAGGGCTTCCACTCCTGCGCCAGATCCTCGGAGGACGCTCGGGGCGACGCGTTGAAGGAGGCGAAGCCCGCAAACGGCATCGCCAACCCACCCAGCTTCACCACGACGTTCGGGCAGGTGGCGAGCGTGCGGATGCTCTCGCGCCACGGGCCGAACCGCGCCTCGCGCTTCCCCGCGTAGGCCGCGATGCCGAGCGGCGTGCCGACGTGGTCGAGCACGATCGTCGTCTCGGGGAAGGCCCGCGCGAGATCGATGAGGTCGGGGAGCTGCGGCTCGAGCAGCCAGGTGTCGAACGAGAGACCGAGGCGCTGCAGCAGCGCGAAGCCGTCGCGGAACGTCGCGTCGCGATAGAGCCCGGCCGGCACGCGCCCCGCCAGCGGGCCGAGCACCTTGGGGTCCTCATCCCACGACGCGCTCTGCCGGACGCCACGAAAGCGTCCGCCGGCCGCCGCGAGGTGCGCGCGCAGCACCTCTTCGACGGCCGCGCCCAGGCGCAGATCGGCATGCCCGACGATCGCGGCGCAGGCGCGGACGTCGCCGTAGAGCCCGCTCGCGGTCATCGCCGCCACGCCGGTGACGAATTCGGTCTCGCCGACGCAGCGCAGGGCTTCCGGCCCGTCGGCCCGGTACATCGCGCCGCATTCGAGGTAGACCGTCGCCCTCACGTTGTGGCCGCTCTGCAGGTCCGCCAGCAGCTCGTCGAGCAGATAGCGCGGCACGGCGCGGATGATGTCCTCGAAGCCGTGGCCGGTCTGCGGCAGCGCCGCCACCAGCGTCGCCGGGCGATCCCACAGGTGATGGTGCGGATCGACGATCGGGAGATCGGGTTCGAGGATGGCTTCGCGGCGCTCCATGATCACGTTCTCCGTTCGGCCACTAAGGTCAATGTCTGAGCCTGCTACTTCGCCTCCGTCTTCCCCGCGCCGCCTTCCTTCACTGGCTTGATGTCGAACGTCCCCGACTGCTCCTCAAAAAAGAGGCAGTCGGCGCCGGCGTCGCACCCGCTCGTATGCTTCATGCCGCCGGGAATGAGAAGATAGGACCCCGGCCATCCCCAAAGTCGTCGTCGTCCGCCTCCGCCAGGCGCTTCGCGGCACGCAATCGCACGCGCCGCAGCGCAGGCGCCGACGCCCCCTGCGGTCCTGACCTACTTGCGCGTGTGCCGGGCGAACGCTCGCTCTGCCTTTTCGGCAGCCGCCTCCGCGCGTTGCGCTGCCGTCTCGACGCGGGTGGCTTCAGATTCTGCCCGGCGCGCCGCGCTCTCGGCTCGCGCCGCGGCCTGTTCAGCTCGCGTCGCAGCCTGCGCGGCCCTGTCCTCCTTCTTCGCGCAGCCAGCGGAGAGGGCGGTCAGGATCATCAGACCCGTCACGCTCGCCTTGATCGGGCGCTGCATCGGTGCCTGCCTCCTTTGGGACCCCCGAGCCGGGGTCCACGGTGTGCTCCTCCGCGATGCCCGCTGCCGGGCCCTACGTGGAGACGGGGATGCGCCTCATCCCCGGCCGGTCGCGGCCCGTCTTCGGGACTTCCTCCCTTCGCCCTTGTTTTGCTTCACCCGGCAGCCTCCCGCACCAGGTCGGCGAACGACAGCACGCCGACCAGATAGCCCTCCCCGTCGAGCACGGGCAGGGCTTCCGTCCCGCTGCGGCGCAGCAGTCGCACCGCCAGGCCGAGCGAGTCCGACGCGCGACACGTGCAGACGGTCGGGGACATGGCCGCCCCCACCGACATCGCGGCGGGCCGATCCGCCCGACCGTACGCCGCCACGAAGGCGTCCCGATGACGGAGGAGCCCGATGACCCGAGCGCCCCGCTCCTCCTCCACCACGACCGGCAGGACGCCGCACCGCGTGTCCAGCAGCCGACGAGCGGCCGTGAGCACATCGTCATCCGCCCGCACCGTCGACACGTTCCTGTTGACGACGTGCTCGACCAGCATCTTCGTGGCCCTCCGTGCTCGCGAGAGGAGCCTCACCTTCCACCTCCCCGCGGTCCTGTCAATCACCTCGCCGACCGTCGAGTACCTGCCGCAACCGCGCCGCGTCGAAGGTGATCGGAAATGAGCCGCCTCGCGGTGGATGCGCTCGTCATCTTAGGTCTGCTCGCCGCCGCCTGCGCGTACGTCACGCAACCGGTACTGCCGAGCGGGGGGATGGCGGGCCCGAGCGGAGCGGACCCAGTGCGGCTCGAGACTCACGTTCGGGCCCTCGCCGAGCGCTTTTCCCCGCGCGGCGACAGGAACCTGAGAAATCTCGACGCCGCCGCTGGCTACATCGCCGACATGCTCCGCGCTGCCGGCGGGCAGGTGAGCGATCAGCCCTACTCGTCGGACGGCTACACCTACCGCAACGTGATCGCCGCGTTCGGCCCGCAGAGCGAAGAGCAGGTCGTGATCGGCGCCCACTACGACACCTTCCTCGGCTTTCCCGGCGCCGACGACAACGCCAGCGGCGTCGCCGGGGTGCTCGAGCTCGCCCGCCTGCTCGGCGCGGACACGCCCCGGGTGCGCGTCGAGCTGGTCGCCTACTCGCTTGAGGAGCCGCCCCACTTCCGCACCGAGTCGATGGGCAGTGCCGTCCATGCAGCCTCGCTCAAGGCGAAGAACGCCAGGGTACGGGCGATGATCTCGCTCGAGATGATCGGCTGCTTCAGCGACGAGAGGGGCAGCCAGAGGTTCCCGCTCGGCCTCCTGCAGCTGCTCTATCCGTCCACCGGCAACTTCATCGCCGTGGTGGGGCGCATTGGTGGGGGTGGTCTCGTCCGCACGGTGAAGAAGGCGATGAGAGGCGCGACGCCGCTGCCGGTGCGATCCGTCAACGCTCCCGCTTTCATCCCTGGGATCGATTTCTCGGACCACCTGGCCTACTGGAACCAGGGCTATCCGGCACTGATGGTGACTGACACCGCCTTCTACCGGAACCCGCGCTACCACACCGCGGACGATCTTCCCGACACTTTGGACTACCGACGGATGGCGCTGGTGGTCGACGGCCTCGCCGCGGCGGTGCGAGCGATCACAGCGGACTGAGGACACCGCCCGCCGCTCGCAGTCGCTCGGACTCCCGCTGAGCCGATAGGTCGCGCGCATGCCAGGGCGTTGTCAGATCGTCGTCTACAACCGCGCCATCCTGCTGTTCACCAGCGACAGCGAGGGTATCAGGCGGATTCACCAGGTGTGCTGCCCACTGGACGACCAGGGCGCCCTGGAACGCTGAGGCGAAACCCGCCGACCGCGCTTACGCGCTACCGCTCGGTACGAACTCCTCGTCCCACGAACGGCACGCCGGGGATGCGGATTTGGCGTGTCGGTACGAAGCGCATATTCGGGGTGCTTCCTGCTGAAGACGAGATCGTCCCCGAGCCGCTCAAGAAGTACGTTGGCCTCATGCCGAACCTCTACGGAGACCTACTGGCCTGTCCCTTTACAGCGCCTAGGCCAGGCGAGATGCAGATGGTCTGTATCGAAGCCGCTTCCCATCTCGTCGTGGAGCGATACAGTGAAGGGCAGGGCCAGCGTCGGGTGTTCCGAGTGAAGGAGTGACAGGCCCCCGATGATGGTGCTCGCGCTCCCCCGACGATCACCACCTCATCGACCCCGGCGACACCTACGGCGACCCCCGACGCGGGCGGCCCCATCCAGTACGACCATCTTCGGATTGAGCACGACGAAGGCGAACGTGGAGATCGTCGTCTACGACCGCGCCATCCTGCTGTTCACGGCCGAGAGCGAGGCGGTGCGGCGGATTCACCAAGTGTGCTGCCGGCTCGATGAACTCGCCACCGCAGCGGCACTGATAGGATCGCGTAGGGTAGACCCCGGTGCGTGGGCTTCGCCAATGGCCGCTACTTACACTTACTCCGAAGGACGACGATGCCGACGTCAAAGACGGCGCCCGCCGCATCCGTACAGGTGTAGCCGCCAGTCACGGACGTGAAAGGGTGACCGACGTGCACCGCCGTTGCCGCGATGTGACATGACTCGGACACCCCGGCAAACGACAAGTCGGCGTCGAAGTCGTCGAGCCCGAAGTCCCTCAAGTTCGACCTGTCACTCCTCGGTCTCAACACGATGTTGGTTAGCGTGCCTGTCGGATTAAGGCACGCTGAAGCGAGGGTCCCAAACTTGGTGGGGAGCGACCTACAGCGGAAGGTGCCGCTCACCGCACCAGTCACTACGTTCTCCGCGAGGCGCACGTGAAACTCGGCGCTGCTCGCGGCGGTGATCGGTAGCACGGAAGTAGTCAAGCCACCATCGAGCCGCTCGCGCAGGCAAGCGAGGCCCGGGACATTCGGGCACCGTGAACCGTGGCACTTCGTTGGTCTGACAATGAGAAGAACATCGCGGTCGCGGTGGCGACGAGCGTCAGGTTCCGTGCCATGTATCCTCCTTCTTGGCTATGCTGCCTCCCGAGGCAAAGAGTCGTATCGATTCTAGGCTCAAAATCAGTTCCTCAACAGCTCTAATCGAACCCGATGATCGGCGTCAACTATTCCTGCCGGTGCTGGAGATGAAGTACGGCAGCCAGGTTGCGAAGGTTGAAGATCGCGGGAAGCTCGTCATCTCGCGCTGGCTCGCGGAGCAAGTCGGCCTACGCTAACCGGATGACCGGATCGCCCGCCTCGTTATGAACTCTCTCGGCACCTACGGCGCCCCCGAGGCCGGCGAGCCGATCCAGTACGACGAACTGCGCATCGAGCACGGTCAGGGCGAGGTGGAGATCGTCGTCTACAACCGCGCCATCCTGTTGTTCACGACCGACGGCGAGGCGGTGAGGCGGATTCATTGGGTGCGCTGCCGGCTCGATGAGACCAGAGGACGCCGCCGCGACCGAGACGCTCGTCCAGCTCGTCACGCTCCTGCAGCAACAACCGGTCCGTTCATGACGAACGCCACCTTTGCGATCGGCGGTGACATCGACGTTCGCCGCCTCGGTTTCGGTGCGATGCGGATCACCGGTCCGGGCACGTGGGGCCCGCCTGACGACCCAGTTGCCGCGCGAGCGCTGCTGCGCCGAGCAGTCGAACTGGGCGTTCAGCTCATCGATACGTCAGACGCCTACGGCCCCGGCGTCTCGGAGGAGCTCATCGCTGAAGCTCTCGCACCCTACGACGGCGTCCTCATTGCGACCAAGGGCGGCTACGAACGCAGCGGGCCCGGCGGCTTCTCGGAGAGCGGGGAGCTGACTGGCTGGACCCCGAACGGTCGGCCCGAGCATCTCCGCTCCGCCTGCGAGGCATCGCTGCGCCGGCTCGAACTCGACCGCATCGATCTCTACCAGCTGCACACCCCCGACCCAACCGTCCCGTTCGCGGAACCGTCTCGGTGCCATTGGTCGCGTCGTTCAGCCAGTAGTCTACCGTCAGAGATGGCGGGCTACTGCACGGCGCCGGGCACTCGTAGTTGCGGCGAGGATCGCTGATCGTCTTGAGGCGTGGCGAGGTGCCGTCATACGTGTAGGTGGTCTTGGCGATCGCCCCCGTACCGTCAACGATCTGATCAACTTCGGTAAGCCGGTTGAGGTCGTCATACATGTAGTTGACCCGGCGGCCCGCATTGTCAACAATCGACGCGATGCGTGACTCACCACTGACGCAGGGACCGGTAGGGGCAGACTCGTAGCTGAACTTGATCCAGCGTCCGTTGGGGGACGTGATCTGGAGCAGGTTCCCGGCTCCATTGTTCTGAAGAATGCCAAAGTAGTATGTGCTGCACTTGCTGGCCGGGTCGCGGCTAAGGAAGGTCGTGTTGCCGAAGCGATCGCGGATGGCGAGAAGGGCGGCTTCGGCCGGTCGCGGATTGGGGCTGCCAACGGGCGGGTCAAAGCGGGCGCACTCCCCATCGGGAAAAACATAGACCGTTCCGTCCCGAAGGGTCAAATCCCATCCGTGGCCATTCCAGCGAATCGTCGACTTGTAGAAGCGGCCGGGAGTCGACGTGTGCTCGAAATAGCCGTTACCGGGGGCACAGACGCCGTCGGGATCGGGGTTGGGGCAACTACAAGGGCTTGGCGAGCAGACGCGGTCGTAGTGGAGCCGACCGCCATCCGGCAGGATGATCTCCTGATACGTCCACGGGCGGTGATCCCCGGTAATGAACATGTCGTATGGATGCGTGGTGCCAACGCCAAAGGCACGGCACCGCGCATCCATTTGGCGATAGGTGCGCGTGAGTTCGATCGGCATCACGTCCGGGAGGAGGAGGTCCGTGTTTCGGAGCACGAGCAGGCCCGTCGCCAGATCGACCGGGTCGCCGTCCTGGCTGCAGTTGTCGGGTGGCGGGCCCTCAGCGGGCCCGAGGCCAGGGTCGGCCACCATGGCGCCCGTAAACTCGTAGACCTCGATCCCCGAGTCGGGGACGACGTGGACGCCGTCCTCGGTGACGGTGCCGTGGCCATAGATGTACCAGCCGCGGTCGTCGGGATCGTAGTTCCAAAAGTTGAATCGCATCCAAGGCGGCTCGTGGACTCGTCCTCGCCTCGCAACACACGTCGCCCGCGCGGTAGTGGGTCACTTAGCAGCCCGCCGGCCCCTTCTGCGCTACCGGGCAGCGGGGAGCAAATAATGGGCGGCTAGGAAACCCAAGCACATCACCGCGACAATGAAGGCAAAGAAATTGCGCCCAGTGGGCTCAGGGAGGCTACGACTGAACCGATGTGCCGCCCAGAGTTCTACGGCCGGCTCAAAGGCAACAAGCAGAACCACTACAATCACCAGTAGGACTGTTAAGACCGCGAAACCTATGATCAGCAGCGTCAAGTCGATCTGCGGCGCGAGGGCGAAACCCATGAGCGTGAAGACCACGTGCTCGGCGAATGAGGAAGCGGGCTGCTCACGATAGACGCGCGACGGCTCAAGCCATGGCGTCATCCTCCGGCACCCGCTGCCCAGCGGGCGCAGTTGTAGGCCAACTGCGCCGGATGATGACGCCTTCCTTTCACTTTTCCACCACACGGCCGACATTGCCCAGCCGGAACCCCACGACACACTGCTGCCAGCCGCTACACCACTTCAGTGAGTTGGGGTCGGGCGTCCCAACAGCCCGGCGATCTTGTCCCTCGCCTGCTCGAGAACGAGTAGCTGCCGCTGTGCGGCCTCGTGTGCCGGCCCTTCGCCAGGCTTCCCCGAAACGTCTCTCCGGGCCTGCTCGATCGCCTGTTCTAGCGTCGGCAGTACCTCGTTGTCGTAGAAGGCGGCGTACTCGGCGCTGGCATCGACATAGTGTCCGTTGCGGAGGCGGTACACCTTCGGCCACACACGCGGCGGGTAGCCAGGATAACCCCGAGGATCGTGCCTGTCCAAGGCGGACGGCACGATGAGTTCGTCCTTTCCATCACCGTCCAGGTCTCTGACGATCTTGTCCAGAGACGGCAAATCCACGCCCTCGATCCAGTCCCTCGTGACCTTCCCGGCTGGACTCCGCCAGTACACGGCCAAGTAGTCGAAGTACGCTCGACCGCTCAGGTCTTGACGGGTGGCCAACTCGTACCGCTCGTCGCCCGCCAAATCGATCCATGCGAACTCGCCCACGGTAGCGTGCATCCCATCGTCCACCATCGTGTTGACGAAATCCTCGACCGCGGCCTTATCGAACGTCCGCAGCACATCGAGGTTCGATTCCGTCCATGCGAGGGAGGCGATGTCGGCTGCGTACCCGCGTGTGCCCGTGAATACCGCGACGGTCATCAAGGCAATGCTGAGTGCTCTCGTCATCTTCTTCTTCCTCCCATTCACCTTATTGGAGCTGGTACCTGACCCCCGGCTGGGTCGTCTGCGACCCCGGGAAGGATACGTACTCGACACCTACGGGCTGGTTGAAGTCGTTTATCTGCCAGACCCAATCTGTACCCACGCATTTGTGCCCCGTGTTGGTGTCCTGGACGAGGCCCGTCGGGCAGACGGGGATGAGGTACAGTCGGTCGAGCGTGTGGCGGAGCACGCCGTCGAAGCCGGCGCCCCGGTACAGCACGAGCGCGTTGTTTTCCCTTTCAACACCCGTGAGCGCTCGCGGCTTTGGAACCCACTTAGTGATCTTCGGGTTTCCAGTCTTCCCGTTCAGGATGTAGCCCTCGTACCGGATCGCAGCTTCCACCTTGTTTTCTGTATCCGGTGCCGGCGGCGTGCCACTGAAGACGCCCATTCCAGTGTTGATGTTTGTCAGCCAGTTCCAAGCGGCGGATGCCGTCGTCTTCACCATCATCAAGCCGATGTGTGTGCCCTTGTCGTAACTCTCGTGCGGCCACTGCGCCGCGATCCCGAACTTGGAGTAGAGCCCGAACAGGTCTTCGTTCGGGATCGGTGTCGATAGCACGGTCCAAAATTGATGGTACGTCGCTTCGTGCATCGCCACTCCGGTCAGCAGGTTCGGGGTCCCATCCGACGGGTAGCTTCGGCTTGCGCTCGAGGTGTAGGAGGCGAAGAGCTGATTCGTCGTCAGGTTTGGGTCGATGTTGTCGGGGCCTTCGACGTAGAACGTCGCACAGTCCGTGACGGTCGAGCCATCGCTGGTGGTCGTCTGCGCTGTCACCTTCACCTGCCCGCCGACCGATTGGTACGTTTCATCGTGGACGGGTTCGCTCGCCGTCGTCATGAACGTGCGCGTGTCGGTGAGCTGCGGGCTAGGGTATCCGGCGCCCGTCTGGTAGGAGAGCGCGGCGCTCCAACTGATCGACCCGCCGGCGCTTGTCGTCGCGGAGAAGTGAACAGGGTCCGACGCGGTGTAGGTCTGCTGCAGTAGCTGAACGAGCTGGTTGTCGGTCGGCGAGGTGATCGCGACCGGGGCGCCGTCCCGCGTCAGCATGAACGGTAGGGTTACTACCAGGACAGCATTGTCGAAGATCTGAGCCGTCCAGAAGCCTGTCTGGTCACAATTCACAGGGTAGCCCTCGATCATCGTCCAAAAGAAGTAAGGGCCACATGACGAGAAGCCGCTCTGATTCGTCCAGCATTGCGTGGTCGCATCCCATTGTAGCCAAAGGCCAGACAACACGGAACCACCTGGTCGGATGAAGCTATACTCAAGGCGCTTGCCGTCCGCCATGCCGTTCGACCCGTGGACAATCACGACATATGCGTCGGAAGGAAATGCGATCGAGTCGGTCATGGGGACGCACTCCGAGCAACCGCTGGAGTAATCGGTGTGCGTCAGCGCTCGCACTAGTCTCGGATTGCCGATGTTTAAGGCATGCGCAGGGCTCGCGAGCCGCAACAACACGCCGATCACCACGAAGCCCAGCAGTGATCGCATGCACCTCATCATGTAGCCCTCCGCGTCGAAAACCGAGCAAGGGCCATGTCGAAAGCCGCGGAGCAAACTGTGCTTGCAGGATCTTGGTGCTCAGTCGGCTACGGCGGGGCGCCATTTTCCGCGGGCCCTGCGGCGACCGAGGTCTTCTCGGCCGTGTCGCGCAGACGTGCCAGGAAGCCGTCGAGCGTCTCGGCGAGGGTCAGATACGTCCGGTGGTCCAGCGCCTGCGCCGCGAGCGCGTCGAGTTGCGTGCGGAGGGCGTCCTCCCGCTCGCGGAGGGCCGGCATCCGCTCCCGCAATTCCTCCAGCGAGAGCAGCGCATCTTGGTACGCCGTGAGGAGGCGAGTTTTGGCGGTGGTCGTGCGCTGGAGCTCGAGTTCCACCCGGGCACGATGGGCGGTCGCAGGATGCTGGCCAGGTGCCACTTGTCGAGCCAACCGTTGCGTCTCGCTTGGGCACGATGATGAAGCGGCTAAATACGCTTTCATCGTGCGCGAGCAGGAGGCCCTCCTCCCTGAAGCGATATTGCTCGACCAGCAGGCTCTTCAGGTACGGGAGCAAGCCGATCACGGTGAGCTTGCTGACGTCGCTCGGACCGTAGTCGGGTCGCTCGGGGAAGGGGTCGACCATCAGCACGGCGCGGGTCGCCTTGTTTGCGAGGCGTGGGTTCTCCCCATGCGCACCGGCGAGCACGCGATGCGCCATGTCGAACGGCTGGTTGTTGATCGTGCCCCCGTCGACGCAGGCGGACGGGATCGGCGATTGCGACGGTGGCCAGTCCGGCGCCTGCGGCTCGAGCGCGATGTAGTTGCGTGGCGTGGCACCGCTGGGCTGGCGAACGATGCGCCGATCCTGCAAGCGATGCACGACGAGCCCGCCCGACGAGTGAAGCTTGATGTCCGTATCCGGAGAACTGATCCATCAAGTCGGCGCGGCCTCGAATCGTCCTCGGCCAACCGGGAAAGTCGTAGAGGAACTCGAAGAACGCATCGTCGGCTATCGTCTCGAAGAAATGCTCGCCGTCGACGAGCCCCGTGAGCCCCTCTTGGATGATCTCGAAGAGCGGATCGAGGGCGTGAAAGACTGCATACTTGCCCCGGTTCGGCATGGTCGCCTCCCGAACGTGTCGTCAGTTGCCTCCGACGAGCGAGGCGAGTACCGCCTCGACATCTGTCTCCCCGCGCCACAACGGATGGCCGTCCTCCCAGGCCACCCGGCCCGTGTTGACGCCGTGGGTGAGCTCCTGAAACAGGCGCGACCACTCGGGGGTCATGCCGGCGGCCAGCAGGGCGGCGGCCATCGGATCGCGATGCCCCCCGCCACTTCGAGAGCGAGGCGATCCGCGAGTGCGCCCTTCTTGACCGAGGCGGAAAGCCTTGTCTCCACCGGATCCTCGACGAGCAGCCGCGGCGTCCGCTCGAGGAAGATGACCTGGTTCAGCTGCACGACCGGCTCCCAGCCCCCCGTGACGTAGTCCGCGCCGATGCCCCACTCGAACGAGTCGATCGACGGAAAAAGCTCTCCGAGCGGCACAGCAGCGCGACGGCGTCGAAGCAGTGTCGCCACGACGCGGTCGAGCGGTATCTCGCGGACAAGATCGCGCGCCGGCCGCAGGTAGGGGCGGTCGACGAACCAGGCTCCCTCCGCCCGCACAGTGAGTCCGCCGAACGCGGCCGCAGCGTCGGCGCCGGTCATGTGGATCACGTCGTGCGTCTGCCGGAGGAAGGCGTCGGCCCGTATTCGCGGTGGCAGCGTTCCCTTGCGAAAGGCGGTCGCGCCCAGCGCGGCGTTAGGGCCGGTCTCGGGCCCACTGTAGTGGTAGAGGTCGAAGTCCGTCTTGCGCCACGTGCCTCCCCACCGCGCACCGACTGCTCCGGAATCGAGCGCGTGCGGCGGGCGATGGTTCAGCGTCCGGAAACGCACGGGCACCCGAAGGCCGTCCGGAAAGAGCGCCCGGACCGCCGGCGGAAGTCGATCGCGCGCGAAACTGACCTGATTTCAGGCCGGTACACTTTCGGGAGACGAGCCCTTTTTCGAGGCGCTCCGCTCCCGGGAGGCCACACGGGGCTGAGCACCCTCCATCTTCGCATCGACCACGACCAGGGCGTTGTCGAGATCGTCGTCTACAACCGCGCCATCCTGCTGTTCACGACCGACAGCGAGGCGGTGAGGCGGATTCATCAGGTCTGCTGCTGGCTCGATGACATCGCCATGCGAGAGCGCCGGGCGTAGCTTCAGTCGTTCACCGTCCAGTCCCCTCCCGGCGCACAGCCCTTGTCTGGCTCACGCGCCCAACGGACCCAGCCGTAGATCGTCTGGACCACGACCGTCACGGCCAGAACTGCAGCTGCAGCCCGGAACGCGAACATGCCCATGCTACCATGTGTCCAGGCAGCGATTGCCTCCCCGGCCGGAGGCCACGGCCCCGTGATCGGCGAGAGACGGCCTGAGTTTGTGAAAGGCTACGCTGGCATTCATGAAAGCCTGAATCACAATACGCCGAGCCAACGGCAGGCGACACTGACCGCAATTGACGCCAATGCATACTGAATCCACCGCGAATACGTGCGGTGGGCACCAGATTTGCCGGTGAGTTTGTTCATCTCGACGTACGGTGCCAGGCCTCGACGGAACCAGCCTTCAAGGACCACCTCTTGTCCAATGTACTCTTCCGCTTCGGTCGCGCCAAAAAGCATTCGGGCCAGGGGAATGGATTGCCGGTAAAGCATGAAGATCATTCCTGTCGCGTCGCGCACCACCAGGTCAGGGCTCCAAAACGCGCCAGGCATACCGCGTCCGACAACCCAGCCCTTGATGCGCACGGCACGTGGCCGCATTTGGGATACTTCCACATCCTCGAGCAGCGTGCCTATATTTGCGTGTTCAAATGTGCCGTGATAGCGATACCAGATGCGCAACATCCAGCTGAGACCCGTGAATAGCAGCAACACTGCTGCGGCTCGGTCAGCCAGATGAATGTGCGGGAAGCCGTACAAATCCGGAATCCACCGAGAAGCGGCCAGCGCGGCGGCAGCGAGCCACGGCACTGCCCAGAGCAGGACTTCAAACACAAATGTTGACCATCCATGCCGCCGGCCGGCCGGCAATGGACATTGGATGGCTTGGTGCATCGTCATTGCATCCTGGTTCAGGGCACGCACGCGCAGCGCCGTGAGTGGGTGAGTCGAGCTCAACTCGTAAAGCCGCGCCCAAGGATTTATCAGGTCCCATCGCATCACGGCTGCGGCCTCAGCAGGATTGGCCCCGGTCAAGACCAGGGACGAGCCGGAACGCAGGTTGGAGATTCCCATGACGGCGAGTCCTCCGGCCAGCCGGCGTTCACGCCGATAGTGTTGCTTGTCTGCGCCGGAGTCACGCTGCATGGCTTTCTGATATTCCCCATCAGCCCGGATCATGCCATAGGCAATCTTGATCAGGGCCGTAGACAGCGCACCGGGCGCGCGGGTAACCTCCGCAGCGTAGTGATCCGCAAAGTATTCGCGAGTGCGATTCAACAACAACAGGGTGAACTGACTCACCCAGTAGGAGAGATATGCGGTATAGGCGACTGCGCGCAATTTGTTCACATTTTGCGTGAAGACGTAAATCTGATACAGAAGCAGCGGCGCCAGGGCTGCAATGGTCATGACGACAAAATCCCAGTGTTCTATATGGCCAATCTCGTGTGCCAGGACGGCATTGGTCTCCTCAGGAGACAGCACCTCCAGCAAGCCGGTCGTAACGACCACTCTGGAATTACCGGGCACGTGACCAAATGAGAAGGCATTAGGCGTGCCGCTACGAATTATACCGATTCGCGGCACCTTGAGCCCACGTTCGGCGCATAAGTGTTCGACGAACTCCCGATTTCTCGCCGGCAACTCCTCCGTGAAGTCGATGGCGAGAACAAGTTGGATGAGCCATGGCGCAATCAGATACTGGATCCCGATAACAACCACGACAAACACGATGGCAGACCAAAGGGGGGCTTGCGCGTGCGCTAAATACAGGTCGCCGATGGCGAAAACCAAGGCATACAGGGCGAGAACAATCAGAAGAGAGCGGCCCAGAAACTTCATCCTGACCTCCGACCGACCAATTCAAACTGGCGTTGCAGAGACGTAATTCCCGAAGTTCGACTCTCGCCCCCAGCTCCCGGCTCGCGCGGGGCGTATAACGCCCAAGGCGACCCGGTCACAAGACGCGGCGCGTTGTGAAATCTGCGTGCGCTCCGGGACGCGGTGGAGAACGGGAGAGCCGGGGCGAAGCTATGCGTGGCGGGCGGCCGTGATCATGGCCTCCGAGCCGGGAAGCCGGGCGTGAGCGTGTCGCCCCCGACAGAGCGCCTGCACAGAGAGACGTCATAAATAGGACTCCCACTCGGCCAGGGTCTTGGAGACAAAAACGTCGGGCGTCTCGTAGAGAGTGATGAGGATGTAGGCTGACTCGGCTAGCAACCAAACGCCAACCCCGAGTGAAACCCAACGCCAGAGGCGAGGTCTGAGATGGTGGGAGGCGGCGTCGAGAACATAAGCGAAGCTCAAGACTGCGTAGGGCAGGAGGTAGAACTGCCAATAGGCATGGACGTATGAGCCGCCGGGGAAGAGGAGAACCGGCAGAAGGCCAGCGGAGCCGAATAGGGCAATCAGACGCGTGCGGTCTGAGAGGCGGCCCAAGTGGCGCACTTCGTCCATGAGGAGCAGAGGCATGACGAGCGAGGCATAGTGGAGTGGGCGCGTGAAGTACCAGTGGTTGTAGCGAATGAGCGCCCTAATCCAGCGAGCGGTTGTCCACCCTTCTTTTAGGTGCGTGCGGACGGTTGTTCCGTGCGCGAGAGCATGCAGTCCTGCCGGCCCGGTCGCGAGCCAGGCCAGGATGCCGGCGAAGGCAGCGAGCCCGACGAAGGATCCGAGGAGACTGAACCACACGAAGCGGCGGCCCTGGTCTTGCAAAAACCGCCAGCCAGCATCTGCGACGATGGTGAGAAGAGCAAGGAGAATCATCCAATCGAGGAGCGCAGCAACCGCACCAATGGCGAGGGGAAGGAAAGGAGACCCGATTCCTGGGTTCTCGGCCCAGCGCCAGTACGTCGTGACGACAAGGATGAAGAAGGGCAAGACGACGGGCTCGAAGTTGACGAGCTTCCCGAAGAACGAACTCATCGGGACGACGGCAAGCGCGAGGCAGGCGAGAATAGCCGGCGTGCGCGGGTAGTCCTGCCGTATCAGCCCCAGGACGAGAGCGGCACTCAAGAGATGGAAGAGAGCAGGGAGGACGCGTGCCGCCAGCGGATTACTCGTTCGCCACAGTGCAAACCAGGCTGCGAGTAGCAATCCAAGCGCTGGCGGATGACGCCCATAGGGCTTGAGCGTGTGTTCTTGCGGGTTGTAGAAAACATCCTGACCATGTGTAGTAGACAGTCCAAGCGTGAGGTGTGACCGCGCATAGGAGGAGTAGCGGCGCCCGTTGTCGTCGTGCATGTACCGCCAAGGTGCGCCGATGTGGACGGCGAGGAGGGTCGCGAGGAGAACGAGGAAGACGCCGGGCGCCAGCCGGCGCTCTTCTAAGAGGAGCGGACGCACAGATTCCAACAAGGGCTGTCGCTTCCTACGGCCACGGCGCCCGGCTCCCTCCTCGTCGGCCGCAGGCCAGCCAACCGCGCGGCCTGCTGCTCCTCGCGGGCGTCCAGCTCGGCCTGCAATTCCGCAACGCTCCGGAGCCAGAAGCCGCCGACCGTCCGGCACACGGCCTGCGCCATCGGCGCTCCCCGCCCGATGATGGTGAGGACATGAAACGGGCTGAGGCATCGGTCCTCGGGCCGGACGAGCGCGCTGGCCGGCACAAGGCCGAAGGCGACCCGCATGCGGAGGAGCGCATCGCCTCTGCCCATGACCATGGACGTCATCCAGGCGCCAGCAAGCGCAACACGGCGTCGTCGAACGCCTCCGGCAGCAAATCGTGAGGGGAGATCAGGATATTCGGCCGGGAATCCTTCATCTCGAAACTGACACTTCGAAGCGGCTTCTGACCCTCGGAACGCAGAAGAGAAATTTCCAACTTCACACGCTCGGCGTAGACGACGGCGTTACTACGGCGCTCCCACCGCATTATCCGTGGAACGACGGCGTACGTGCCTCGACGAGCCGCGCACGCTTCCAAGACATGGGGTTGATCGTCTATGCGAATCACCTTCACGTTCTGATGTTGAACGATGACTCGCGCGATGCGGTTCGCTACAGCCGCCCCGCTTCCGTAGTATGCCGTATCTCCGGATCTCCCATCCGCCGGCTGCACCACGCAGACCTGATCGCCCGCGGCCCACACCACCGGCGCCGCCTGTGGGCTGAGATCCGAGATCGACAGTGTAGGGCCGCACGCTACCAGGTAAGGGAGGACAACATGCCACACCCCCGCCACCAGTCTCGTTCTCGCTCCCGCCGCCGCGGTTGGCCCAGCGGAGCGTTGCGGCGCCGAAGGCACGTACCTTGTAGACGTTTTCCACGACCTGCATCCCGCCAATGCGAACCCCCAGCCCGGTGTCGTCAGCGGTGATCGTGCCGCTCAAGTGGTGCGAGGAGACAATCCGACTTGCGGCGCTGCACGTGAGGAACGGGAAGGGCTGGATGGTGAAGTGCGAATCGGCTGGAAGAACCCGGAGGCGGGTAGCTCAAAGTCTGTCCCATCAACCTGCCCCACGAGGGGACTCGGAAACACGCACGACGACGGTGTCCTAATGGCGCCGGGCACCTCGAAGGTCCTGCAGTCGGCGTAGCTGGCGGTGATTCCGCCGTTCGCGATGTCCTCGTCCAGCAGCCAGAAGAGGCTGGCCGTCGCCGTCAGGTCGCAGTCGAGATTGATCTGCCAGTTGCCTCGAACATCGAACTGGACCGCGTCCACCGTCGCGGGCGAAGTGAACCAGAGCAGGGCGGCGCAGAACAGGAACCGGGCCGGATGACGGGCCACGTGACCTCCCCGTGAAAGGACGCCTAGCGCCCCAAGGAGACGCCTAGCACCCCAAGGAGACGCCATGCAACCGGCGAACCGCCGGTCATGTCCCGTGACCTCTTCGGACGTGCTGGCGCTCCTCGATCACCACCTCGCCCGTGGCAGCACCTACGCCGATCCGAACGCGGGCGACCCGATCCAGTACGACCATCTCCTCATCGAGCACGACCAGGGCGACGTGGAGATCGTCGTCTACAACCGCGCCGTCCCGACTTGATGTTCGAGCCGAAGCCGTCCGTCGGCTTCAAGGCACCGCGACTCGGGCTCGAACAGCGCGCGCGGGAGGCC
>Ga0137403_10002443_pt1 | contig 22692 bp, 18 predicted proteins | sample CZOMad2_1_16fung_FD_122057 | JGI IMG/M metagenome (GOLD analysis project Ga0137403, IMG submission 122057) | Vadose zone soil fungal communities from Angelo Coast Range Reserve, California, USA - CZOMad2_1_16fungal (Hybrid Assembly) | ecosystem: Environmental > Terrestrial > Soil > Vadose zone...
CACAGCGTATTGGCACGAGGAGGCACGATAAACCGCACATGAGCCTTATCCATCACAGCAGTTGAGGGACACTACCCGCATTTCCGACTGCATGTATACCGGCAAAGGTAAGAGCCTCGGCCGACTTCAGGGGGGCATAGAAGCCTTCGTCTTCAAGAGAACGTTCACCATCTGGCTCATAGAAGCAGCATTCCAGGTTGGCAAAGACCACGTCGGCTGCGTGCAGTCTTTCTCTCATGCGCGCAAACGGAATGGTCGGGTCGGTCACGCCAAGCAAATTGATATCACCGGTTAAGATCAAGTTGTGACGCATAGTTGGCTCCTTCCCTCAATGGCCATGAACCTCCGCCGTGGTATGGCATCTTGCCGCTGCAGGACACCGGGCGTTCTCCTACGTGTCCATCCGATGGTCCCGAGCCAGCATACGCGAATGCGTCTTCGAATGAAAATAGTTTTGCGGCGCTGTCGCTGAGGCGATTCCTTCTCCCTCCAAAACGCTGACGGGCACCCTCAACAGCAAGTTCTGTTGACAAGAGGAACCGTATCAGACTAACAATAGGCAGCTGGCGGTGCTATGCGTCGCTGGAGGCAGGCGGCGCCTGGAGACGCACACGGACCGCCTTGCGCCGACGGCAAGCTTGCATCGCCTTACCCAGAACAGAACCTTGGTTTGCACCGGAGAACACGACATGCCAAAAGTATTGGTCATCCACGGTATCGGTATGAACATGCGCGGCAAAATCCAACTAGATATCTTCGGTACCATGACGCTGCCAGAATACGATGAGCAGATCCAGAAATATGCGTCTGAGTTGGGCCTCGAGGTCGAGATTTTTCATTCGAATATCGAAGGGGAGGTCATCAACAAGATCTATGAGGCGCATGACGGTGGTATAGACGCTGCGTTGATTAACCCTGCTGGCTACTCAACGGGGCATCCCTCCCTCGTTACTGCTCTGGGCCAGGTGAAATTCCCGACGATTGAAGTCCACATTTCGAATCCGGCCAGGCGGGGCGGGGTCTCCGAGGTTGCCCGTGTTTGTCGTGGTACGGTAACCGGCTTTGGCATCTTTGGCTACTATATGGCCTTACGCGGCGTCCGGGAGCTGCTGGCAGGCAAGTAGGATCCCCACCATACGTGTGTGCGGGTATGCCATGCAGCAGGATGCGAGAGGCGGCTCAGTTATGGTGGCTAATGGGCGCCCTGCAACCGCCTCTCCGTCCTGACCTCAGCGCATCCGACCGCGTCTATCCCTCGGCAGCCACGTAATTCCTGAGGATGCCGATGCCACTGATCTCGACCTCGATGACATCGCCTGGGACCATGTCCCCGTCGGCCCCCTGAGTTCCCATCCAGAGCACGTCGCCGGGGTGGAGGGTGGTGTAGCGGCTGAGTTCCTGAATCCATGTCGCCGTGTCCCAGATCTGGTCGGCCGATGAGAAATCCTCCCATACCGTGCCGTTATGCCGGACGGTAATGTGGAACTGGGTGGGATTCAGCCCGGTGACAATCCAGGGCCCGAATGGTTTGAAAGTGTCACAATTTTTGCCACGAAACATGGTCCGATCGGCCTGCTGCCACGGGCGCTGACTTATATCATTGCCGATGCTGTACCCAAAAATGTAATCAAGAGCGCTCTCCTTGGAGACGTTCCGCGCCTTCTTGCCAATCACGACCGCCAGCTGTCCCTCGGGCTGGACCGCTCCAGAAGACTCCTGCGGCACGACGATGTTCTCCTCGGTGCCGATGAGTGCATGCACCGAGCGAAAATTCGGCTCCGGCCTCTCCGGGTAGTAGGGGGCGGCACCACGCCGGCGCGCCATACCTTCCACATGGCCCCGGTAGTTGGGTCCGGCGGCGTATAGCATAGGGGGGATGACGGGCGGCAGGAGCTTCACCTGGCTCAGCGGATGACTCATACGCGTGACTGTATGCTCCGCGAAAGGACTCCCGTCGACCTCGATAACCCGCTCGCCTTCGACGAGACCATAGCTCACCTGTTGCCCTGCTTGGAAGCGACACCATTTCATGGGCTTTGTCCTCCTGACACGTGCCTTCAACGATCGGTAGGAGGCGATGACGCGACACGCCTCCTAGTCCAGTGCAAATCACCCGCTTCTCTACCAGCTCGTTCAGCTTGTCGGCCATACCAATCATCGCCAGTATTTCCTTTGCATCGCCGCCGGGAGGCGAAACGGGACGCCCAGGCATGGCGGGTGTGCACGACAGCCGCGCCGGAGGGCCGATGGTCGTGATCATCGAGCCATCGTGATGTCGACGGGTGACACTGAGCCCGTGGGCCACGGCCCAGGGGTCCCCCATGAGCTGCGTTACATGGCCCATCGTGTGGGCGCCTATTCCAGCATCGACCAGCAAGCGCGCCCACTCGTCAGCTAGCTTAGCACGGAAGGATGCTTCCAGTTGAGCTTCCAATCGCTCACCTGCGAGGCCTTGCACCGCCTCCAGACCTGGGATGGCGGCAAGGCTCGTGATCTGTGCGTAGCCCGGCCGGTACTGCCACTCTTCGCCGTAACCGAAGGCGCTGACCGATAAGTAGACAATATCCGGTTTGTGGGCTCTGACCTGCTCATAGCCGAACCCCAGGCGTTCCGCCACCCCCAACCGGAGGTTTTGCAAAAACGCATCGGCGTTTTCGACCAGTCGCCACAGAATCTCCACCCCTTCGGCGCGCTTCAGGTCGATGAGAATGCTGCGCTTGCCGCGATTGACGTCGGTATGATACCGGTGCACCTGCCAGCGGTATCCGGCCCCTTCTTCCCAGGGGTTGTTGATCTTGATGACCTCCGCACCGAATTCGGCGAGCGTCCTCGCCGCGGTTGGCCCCGCCAGCACCTGCGTCGTGTCCACGACTCTAAAACCTTCCAGTGCCGATAAGAGACGGCGAGTGCCCGTGTTCTCATGGATGACTCCGGGATGCGCGGAGGCGAGCAAGTCTGCTCAGCTGAGCGGCCCAAGCTGGCTACGCGGCACTGGCACGGTACTGGTCGAGTCGATTAGGCGCACCGATGGGCCAGGCTGCAACATCCTACCGTATTCCGGGTCGTCGACGGACACGACGATGCCCGCATCCTGCGCATGCTTTGACGCGATCCATTCGGCGCTTGTCCGAATTCGTGTGAGCGGGAAGAGCACCTGTGTGGCCAGCCTGTCCCACTCCTCGGCGGTGCGCGCGCAGGAGGGCGCTGAGAGCCTGTCGTTGCCTGGCCCAGAGCTCATTGTCATGGACTAGACGGTCTGACTCCAGGTAACCCTTCATCCTCCATTCAGCGAGTGTCCCGGTTGCCTCGAGAAAGCGATGCACAAAGCGTGGTGTGGCCAGGTTCAGCAGGACCAAGGCGCCATCGCGGCACTCATAGGTCCCGGACCAAGGATCGGCGGGACGTCCGCCGGCTATAGCACCATTCACCAGTAGGCCGCTGGCGCCGAACGCCAGGAACATCGCATCGAAGCGCGGTACCTCAATACGTTGCCCGAGCCCATCTCGTTCGCGCGCGATGAGGGCCATGACGATGGCAATGGCGGCAACCAGCGCGCCGAACTCCGAGGCCAGGGGCAGGGCGTTGAAGCGGGGTTGATCATATACTCCCACTGCGGGCTCAGCCGACGGACGACTGCTACTGGCCGGACCACGACTGGCATACGTGCCGGTGGCGGCTGCCAGCACACCTTCCCACGCCGGCATCGCAGCCCGTCGGTCATCAGCGGCGAAGCCAGGTAGCGAACAATAAATGAGGCGATCGTGGCCATGTCCGACGGCGTCCCAGCCGAGTCCCAAACGGTCCATGACCCCAGGTCGGAAGTTCTCGATCAGCACGTCAGCGGAGCCAATCAGTGCGCGAGCGACCGTCAGATCTGCACTGGTCTTTAAATCGAGGATGATGCTATGCTTACCTCGCTGCAGGGTAGCATTGGCCGGGGCCTGCCAGCGTGGGCCGCCGGGTGGGTCCACATGGATGACCTCCGCGCCCTGGTCAGCCAGCAGCAGCGCTGAGGGGACCGGCAATCCATTGGCCGAAATCGATGACCCTGATGCCGTCCAGCGCACCAGCCATGCTTCACCTCCTGGTCTCACGGGATCATGGGTTCTGACCGAGCAACAATGGGTGCCGCGCTCCGTGCAGCATTGGATCGTTGCCGTATCATAGACCAAAGTGTAAGGCCATGGCTACTGATAACGGCACGCCTGGCCCGTACAATGCCTTGCATTCCATCCTGCGATGGCCCATATTCACGGCGTAGGTCAGCAGTAAGGCTCAGGCTGGGAACAGGCCCGGATTGATAGACACTGCTAGATATGGAAAGGTCCTCCCATGGTCACACAAGCGACGAATGCCGACTGGCTTGCGTTAACGGTCGAGGAACCCCTCGAACCCGACTTGCCAATTTGTGACCCTCACCATCATCTGTGGGACCTCCGTCCCGCACGGAGCGCTCCACGCTATCTGCTGGACGAGGTCTTGGCGGATGTGCAGAGCGGCCATAACGTCGTGTCCACCGTGTTCATCGAGTGCGCTTCCATGTTCAAACCTGACGGACCAGAAGCTATGCGCCCTGTGGGCGAGGTCGAGTTCGTCAACGGCATCGCCGCGATGAGCGCTTCTGGTACCTATGGCCCAGCACGCATCGCCGCCGGGATCGTGGGCACCGCGAACTTGATGCTCGGGGATGCCGTGGCTGCGGTGCTGGATGCACACCTCGTCGCGGGCGGTGGACGGTTCCGCGGCATTCGCCTGGGGGCGACCTGGGATGCCAGCGACGCGATCCCCAATCATCGTACCAACCCGCCTAAGGGATTGCTCTTGCGCCCGGATTTCCGTGCCGGATTCGCCCATCTGGAGCCGCGCCAGCTGACCTTTGAAGCCTGGTGCTATCACCACCAGATCCCTGAGGTCACCGACCTCGCCCGCGCCTTTCCCAACACCACGATTATCCTTGATCATTTTGGCGGGCCCATCGGCATCGGGCCCTATGCCGGCAAAGCCAAAGAGGTCTATGCCCAGTGGCGCGCTCATGTGACCGAATTGGCCACCTGCCCCAACGTCGTGGCCAAGCTGGGCGGAATCAACATGGAGGTGAACGGCTTTGACTGGCATGAGAAGTCGCGCCCGCCCAGCAGCCAGGAACTCGTGGACGCCACCCGGCACTATTACGAATACATGCTGGAGCAATTTGGGGTGGACCGCTGCATGTTCGAGTCGAATTTTCCCGTGGATAAGGCGAGCTGCAGCTACACCGTGCTGTGGAACTCGTTCAAACGCCTGACCTCCAGCTACTCGGCGGACGAGAAGGCCAAGCTATTCCACGACACGGCGGCGCGCGTCTACCGCCTGGACCGCCCGGCGGCACCACAGATGGTGGCGTGAGCGCTCGGAGGAAGTGGCCGACTTCGTTGAGGCCATCCAGCAGCAGCACGAGCCCCGTGCCACGCTGCTGGACGGCTTGCGGAATGTCTACATCATGGAAGCCGCCTGGGAAGGCCTACTCCAGCGTCCGCTCTAGCACAGAGCTTCTGCACGCATTATGGAGCATGCGTTTGCACGAGCGCTGAGCAATGAGATGTCATAGAACTTTAGTCGTTATCACCTGGGTGCGAGTTCGGTGCCGAAGGGACGGCGACAGTATGGATAGGCAAACAGCGGTCAGTGAGAACATCGATGCATTTCAGCGCTGGGGGCATAGGCAAACAATCAAGGAAACCGGCTGGCGACTCGGGCTGGTCATGGCTCTCGTGTTGTTGAGCGGGGTACGCCTCGGTATGGCGGTCCCAGGGGATCTCGACCCCACCTTTGGAATCGGGGGCATCGCAATCACCTTCGGGCCCAACGACCGCGCGAGCGCCTTGGTCGTGCAGCCCAATGGCCAATTCATCGTAGCGGGTACGTCCTTTCCTGGCGGAGCCGATGTGACCTTGCCGCCTTCCCTTGGGAGTAGCCCCGAAGCCGTGATGCTCGTGCGTTACCAGCCCGATGGACGCGTGGATGCGTCCTTTGGCCAGGGCGGCAAGCTCGCGACTTCCTTTGGGCTGGGGAGCGGAGCTTCGGCCCTCCTCCAGCAGCCGGACGGCACGCTGGTGATGGCGGGTTATGCCGCGGTGGGCATCGGCAATAGTGGCGGCGTCTCCAACGTGCGCCTGATCGACGTGCTGCTCGCACGTTATCTGCCTGATGGGCGCCTGGATGCCGCCTTCGGCGCGGGTGGCATGGTGACAACCGACTTCGGGGGCAGTGATGTCGCCACAGCCGTCATCCGACAGCCGGATGGCACGTTGGTGGTGGCCGGCAGTTCCACCCTTTCCCCCCTGCGCCCTATCCAAATGCCGTTCGTGGCGCGCTACTGGCCTGATGGGAGTTTGGATGCCTCCTTCGGCATAGGCGGCAAGGTGAGCAGCTTCTTCAGTCCCGGCCAGAACAACAATGGCAGTGTTGCCGCCGCCCTCGTCCTGCAGCCCGACGGCAAGGTCGTCGTGGCGGGATCGACTGGCGCGCCCAACCCTTTTGCACCGACCCTGAGCGTGGCACGTCTCAAGCCTGATGGGACCTTGGATGCCTCGTTTGGCGCGGGAGGCGTCGTGACCACTCCGATTGGAAGCAGCAGCGGGGCCACCGCTGTGGTCCTGCAACCCGGTGGTAAATTGGTGGTGGCAGGCTTTACCCCTGGGTTTGGCGCTGCCGACCTGCTACTGGTGCGCTACCTGCCCGATGGCCGCCTGGATGCGAGCTTCGGCACCGGGGGGATGGTGACGACCCCGGTCGGGGGTGGTAGCGGGGCCACCGCCCTGCTCCAGCAACCCGATGGCAAGTTAGTGGTGGCAGGCCCTGTCCAACCAGCGAACGTGCTACTGGTGCGCTACCTGCCCGATGGCCGCCTGGATGCCAACTTCGGCACCGGGGGGATTGTGACGACCGACCTTGGGGGCCAGGAATTTGCCAGTGCGCTGCTTGAGCAACCCGATGGCAAACTAGTGCTGGCAGGCTCGTTTTCGGCTAGCGGCGCCACCGACATTCTCCTGACCCGTTATCAGGCGCTGGGCTGCCCAGCCGTTGATCCCGAGCCCTGCCGGGCGCAGCTGGCCGCCTTCGTCACCGATGTCTATCGGGCAGCTTTCGGGCGTCTGCCTGATGCCTTGGAAGTTGCCTACTGGGTGGATGTGCTGGAGACGGAGCCGGCTCCAGACACCGCACGTGGCATGCTCCAAGTGGTGTTCGACGGACCTGAATTCCGCCAGCGGCCGGTGAACCCCTGGCAATACATCCTTGCCCTCTATCAGGCCATCCTGGGGCGGGAGCCCGACCCAGCGGAGCTGGACTGGTGGGTGCAAGCGGTCTTGGATCGTCAGAACACGGTGCTACCGGAGTTCCTCGAGTCCCCAGAGTTCCAGCGCGTGGTGCCTGACTGTCAGGACCAGGCAGCGCTCACGCTCCTGGTCGGCCGCCTGTATCAACAGGTGCTCGGACGAGTGGCCAGTCTGGAGGAGTTGGTATGGTGGACGGCCGACATCGTCACCTGGTGTGCCCTTCAAGATGCCGTAGAGGTCTTCTTCAACAGCCTGGAGTACCTGAGCGAGCCTCGCACCCTGACGGAGCACGTGAGTGTGCTCTACCGGGCGCTGTTGGCACGGGAGCCAGATGCAGGGGGCCTGACCTGGTGGGTGGACTATTTGGCGAGGCAACTGATGGTGCTGGAGGATGACTTTATGGCCAGCACCGAGTTCGACGCACACTTTTTCCGCCTCTTCCCCTAGCTTCCGCCCTAGTGAGGCTGTCATAGAGGCGCGACAAGACACTGCGCGCATGGAGGATCCGAAGCGCTCCGGCGAGCATCTTGCTTTGCGCCCTCGCGGTCTGTAGTAGTGATCCCTTGGGGCAGTCCCTACACGTCTGGATGACCTTGGCGAAGCCGGCCCCATGTATGTGGACTGATCGCAACTGACCCGACTTCGCCTGGCCCAAAACGGATGAAACACCCCGCTGCGTCTTCGTTCCTCCCTGAGCGATCGCTGGGGGCGAGGATCGCGAGCAATATTCTTCCCCGCTACAAGTTCATGGCCTGGAGGCCCACGCGCGCTAGGTCCTCATCCCGCTGGCCGCTAGGATAACCACCGACGCCGATGCCCCCCAGAATGACGCCATCTTTCATGATCACGAGGCCTCCTTGGCCATGCGTCAGATTGAGATCTCCCAACTCGCTGATGCTTCTCCCCTGGCTATGTAACCGCTGGGCATGAGCCCCCGTATCCAGGCCCACAATCGCGGCCGTGTAAGCCTTCCGGAGCGCGTGACGGCGGCTAAACAGCCGGAGATTGTCCATCTTGATGTAGGCCACGAGATTTCCTGTATCGTCTACGATCGCCATGGCCACGGGTTCATCGGGTGTCTGCATCGCTTTGTCAACCATGGCCTTCATGGCCGACTGGACCTGCGCAAAGCTCAGAGATGATCGATCAGGCATGGGTCACTCCTCCTCAAGCAGGCTATGGAATAATACCGATCGCCTTTTCGTCCAGGCGGACTTTGAGAGCGGTCGTCAAGGCGTGCCATTGGTGCGCCGTTCGCCCCGGAAGCGGTGTTGCTACATTAAGGTAGCTACCAGTGAAGACTCCCTCTAGCCTCCACTATAACACAGACCATCTAAGCGCTATACAGGAGGCGGCCCGGTGGGTGTCATCACAAGGGGAAGTCCCACGGGCCGTGCCCATTTGGGCTGGTGGCGCTGACGCATCTACTGGCTATTTCTGGGACGGACTCTTGGGATCCTTACTTACTTGTGCCCACGCCAAGGCGAATGGGAAGCCAGTTGTCCGGTGTCTCAAATTGACATGCAGAGCATGAGCACCTCTCAAAATGAGTGCCATGGCTGCAGGGTACTTCTGGTCGCCTGAAACTGCGGTTCTAACGCTATGCCCTCGTCGCCATTTCCTGAGCGTGCGTGCATACCCTCAGCACCCCTCGGCCTCAGCCGTCTCAAAACTCCGGAGTCGGTGTGCCGTTGAGATGGACCTCAGCCATGGCAGATGGGCATCGACATTGCATTTTAATGTAAGTGCATTGGTGCAGTAGCATATGCGTGCACTATAGGTGGAAGAGCACCATTAAATGCTCGGGGAGCGGCAGGCAGTGCAGCGCGTGGCTGGAAGCCTGGAATTCTCTATAAAGGACCTCTTCGGGTTTCACCCCTTTTCGCCAAGGGGGATAGGAGATTTCATCCGCCGCCGCGTCAGGCACCTCCCCGGGCCCCCTTGACTAAAGGCGAGTCGAATGAGCATAGCTGAGCAGGTCGTTTGATGCAGCACTCGAAAGGAGCTAAGGAACAATGAAACTAATGAAACTATCGAGTCTAGCCAAAACGCACGGGACTATCGTCATCGCGGTGCTGATCCTCATGGGCTGTACAGCCATGACAGGGCGTCAGAGTGTCGGCGAAGCCTTCGATGATAGCACCATCACCGCCAAGGTGAAGTCTAGCTTGTTGGCCGACTCGGTCGTCAGTGCGTCAACTATTGATGTCGATACCACGGATGGAGCTGTGAGCCTGAACGGCATCGTAAAGAGCGAACAGGAGCGTCAGAGGGCTATCCAGTTGGTCCAAAGGACCCAAGGAGTCAGGATGGTTGATGCTCGTAACTTGGTGGTTAGACGCTAGCCGGTAGCACATCCCCGTCTTGACGAGGGCCAGGAAGCTACCGCTACGACACGAAATGTAAGGATAAAATGGTGTCCATCCCGGTAGAGTAGAATCTTCAGCAGGGTGGTGGCGAGCTGCCTGCCACCATCCTACCGGAGAGGTCCCTCACCGAGCTACTCAACCCAGCCCTAAAAATTGCACCTCGGTTCGCTCTCACTCGTACCATCCTTGGCCAAACGCCAGAGCTGTCGTGGTGTCTACTCCAGCACCCGCGGCAACTTGTTCCAGTAGCAAGTTCTCTTCTCCGCGCCGATGCCTTGCCCCTCCTGTTCGTCATCGTCGGACATTCCTCCGGTTTGCTCACAGATGCCTAGATGCTCACCCCAGGTTGCACTCGCGACTGGCGGGCTGGCCGGCCAGCGAGCCTTGATAACACAAGCGTCGCTCATAGCACCCACAGGAGATCCGCTACGCGGAGCCTTGTCCATCGGCAGGTCAGGCCGCTATTGCCTAGTGGATGTCTCACGCTTACTGCTATCATAGGGAGGGCTCCTGGACACGACTGGATCTCCGTCGTGCGAGCCGATACGGGTAGTGTCATGACGTGATTGCTGTGGAGGAAGTGATGCCCTCACCGATTGGTCATACACTGGCAGGATGTGCCGTCGCTCTTGCCCTCATTCCACCTGGAATACCCCAGGCCTGGGAGGCCTGGGCATGCTGCCTCATCAGTGCCAACCTGCCAGATGTCGATTTCATCCCGGGACTCCTCACCGGTAATCCCCGTGCCTTCCATCGGGGCGCCAGCCATACGATCGTGGCTGCTTTCATCGTGGCGGCGATTGGAGCGTCGCGGTGGACATGGTCTGCGATGCCTTGGCTTGTGCGGGCCGGGCTGATCTTCGTGGCGTACGCGTCCCATGTGGGTCTCGATTATTTCACTCCGGGTCGCGGGCTCTTGATGGGTTGGCCCCTCTCCCGTCGGCGATATCAGGCAGAGCGACCCTGGTTTCTGAGCGTGACCATCAGGAAGACTCGCCACCATGTCAAGATGAGGGGCGGGCGTTGGCAGAATCTGCGGGCGATCAGACGAGAGATCCTGCTCATGAGTCCAGTGGTCATCATATTGGCGCTTGCAAGCAAGCTCTCATAGCTGCCTCGCCAGGGTTCACAATCAAGGCATACTGTCAGAGGAATCGCATCGCGGGGCCGCGTGTAGAGTGCGCTACGCAAACAGATCTTCAACGGGCATCCGCCATCCCGGTACTGCCGGTTCCGCCTCGGCGATATCCCCACGCCGATAGCTCGTCGGGTGGTCGGGATCATTGGCACGATACACCTTTACAACCTCAGCGCTTAGCAAGTCCACATCCCACACTACCAGGCTACCACAGGCGAAATAGTCGGCGCGCTTCTGCGCCATGGCTTGCTCTGCGGCAGGGCCATAGTCACCTTCGCTGCGCACTTCGACCGCAAAGATCGGTGCGCCGTCCAGAAATCGCATGCCGGTGCGGGGGCCGATGTGATAGGCGGCATCGGGACTAAATAATTCTCGATGCGGAAGGGTCACACGGAACCCTACCCCATCCGGATATGCCCGGCCATGGCCCCTTTGGTGTGCGTACTCCCTGAGACTCGCGGCAATCGCAAAACCCGCAGAACCCGGTTCATCACCCGTCGGAGGCACCAAGACAATCTCCCCGTTGACCAGCTCGGCCTTGCCGTCTACCTCATAGAGGTCCTCGATCGTGGCCGGCTTCTTGACGTTCATAGCTGGTCCCCTTCTTACAAGGTGTAGGCTCCAAACCAGACCATACAAGACTCGTACACATGATCTCCTGCGACAGATCTCTCTGCGCTGCGAGTTCGCCCCTTTGACAAAGGGAGGAGAGGGGATATCGGGTCGCCTTCTTCATTGAAATTCTCGTTCCACAATGTAGTCCAGATCGACTTGGCAATACAAGTTTAGGGCGTAACAAAAAAGCGGGCACCACATAATGAAGACCCCAATTGCTACGGATTTGATATGATAGGCGCATTACAACTCTTGGGTGAGGCGACTGCCGATCTTTGATCCTCGTGCAGGTCGCCGAAGGCTGTGGGGGCAAGAGACAGGAGGAGCGGAAACATGAGGACGACACGAGGGTTGTACATGGGCTTGGTGGCGATCGCCATCGCCGTGCTGCTGACCGCCTCGTCGGCCCGACTAAGCGCCCAGCAGAGCACCGATCCGGCGATCCGCATCGGCAACAACGATCTTGGCGGCGTGGTCAACGGGCCGAATGGGCCGGAAGCCGGCGTCTGGGTGATCGCAGAAACCACCGACCTTCCCACAAAATTCGCCAAGATCGTGGTCACCGACGAACGTGGACGTTACGTCATGCCGGAGCTTCCAAATGCCAATTACAGCGTGTGGGTGCGCGGCTACGGGCTCATCGATTCGCCTAAGGTGCAGACCGCGCCGGGTAAGATCCTCAACTTACAGGCGGTAGTGGCGACGAAAGCGGCCACGGCAGCGGATTACTACCCGGCGATCTATTGGTACTCGATGCTCAAGATCCCGGCCAAGAGCGAGTTCCCTGGCACCGGGCCTGACGGCAACGGCATGGCAGCAGACATGAAGAGCCAGGCCGATTGGCTGGCCAGCGTCAAGAGCCTCGGCTGCATGGCGTGTCACGCGCTGGGCACGATTGGGACGCGCACGATCCCGAAGGAACTGGGTGAATTCAAGAGCTCGACTGAGGCATGGCAGCGACGCATTCAGTCCGGACAAGCGATGACCCAAATGAATAATGTCGTCGGCCGACTCGGGCCGCAGCGCTCTCTCACATTATGGGCCGATTGGACCGATCGAATCGCCGCCGGTGAGTTGCCGTTCGCCAAGCCGGAGCGGCCGCAAGGGATCGAGCGCAACATCGTCCTCACGCTCTGGGACTGGAGTCGCCCCACGGCCTACTTACACGATTTGATCGGGACCGACCGGCGCCATCCCACGCTCTACCCGAATGGCAAGTTCTACGGATCGTCGGAGGAGAGCACGGATTATGTGCCGATCCTCGATCCGGTGACGCATACGGCGACTGAGATCAAGCATCCGGTCCGCGACCCGCAGACACCGTCCTCACGGAGCGCCCCGATGGTGCCCTCTCCGTACTGGGGGGCAGACCCCATCTGGGACAGCCAGACCAGCAATCACAACCCGATGATGGACGAAAAGGGACGGGTCTGGTTCACCGTGCGAGTGCGCCCACCAGCCAATCCTGATTTCTGCAAGAAGGGGTCGGACCATCCATCGGCAAAGGTGTTCCCGCTCGAGCAGGCTAACCGCCATCTCTCCACGTACGACCCGGCGACGGGCAAGTTTACGCTCATTAGCACGTGCTTTCCCACCCATCACCTGATCTTTGCCGAGGACGCCAACAACACGCTGTGGACCAGCGCCGGCGGACCCAACAGCGGCGTGGTCGGCTGGCTGAACCGCAAGATGTATGAGGAGACCGGCGACGAGGTGAAGTCACAAGGTTGGACACCCTTCATCCTCGATACCAATGGCAACGGCAAAAGGGACGAGTATGTCGAACCCGATCAACCAGTCGATCCCAACAAGGATAAGCGGGTCGTGGCGGGCATGTACAGCGTGAATGTGAACCCGGTCGATGGCTCCGTCTGGGGCACATCGCTGGGAGTCCCCGGTTACGTCGTGCGCGTCGCCCCAGGAGCAGACCCGACGCACACCGCGATCACCGAAATCTACGAGCCGCCCTTCCCGGGCTATGGGCCGCGTGGCGGCGACATCGATCGCAATGGCGTCTATTGGGCGTCGATGGCGAGCGGCCATCTGGCGAGCTTCGATCGTACGAAGTGCAAAGGACCACTCAACGGACCGAGTGCGACCGGCAAGCACTGCCCCGAAGGCTGGACGTACTATCGGTTGCCTGGACCCCAGTTCAGGGACGTGCCGGATGACGGCAGTGCTGAGGCGAGCTACTACAGCTGGGTGGATTGGTTCGATACGTCCGGCCTGGGCAGGAATGTGCCGATCGCCACAGGAAACATGAACGACGCGCTGCTTGCCTTGGTCAATGGGCAGTTCGTGACGCTACGTGTGCCCTATCCGATCGGCTTCTTCACCAAATGGATGGAAGGGCGTATCGACGACGCGAACGCCGGCTGGAAAGGCAGGGCGCTGTGGACGACGTACTCCACCAGAACAATGTTCCACCTCGAAGGCGGTAAGGAGAATCGGCCCAAGGTCGTGAAGTTTCAGCTGCGCCCCGACCCGCTGACGCAGTGAATGGAGCACAAAGCGGAATACCGGGGCTCCAAAAACTGGAGCCATCTGGGAGATTGTTGCCTCTTGTCGGCTACGGCCGCATCGGCTATGATCCCCCTTCTTGGAACTCTGAGCACCCTTTCGATAAAGGAGGAGAACCGTGAAAATTACCGACGTGAGTGTCACGATGTTTAACTGGAAGAGCGCGCCATGGCGGACAGGGACGGGAGGCTTTGGCGGCCCCAGACTCCTGGGGGTGGTCACCGTCCAAACCGACGAAGGGGTCGAAGGCCATGCCTTCCTCGGCTCCTCCAGACAGGGTGCCGATGCCTACGCCGGACCCCTCCTCGAATTCGTCAAGCCCTCCATTGTAGGCGCCAATCCCCTCGATATCGGGGCCATCTGGCAGCGCATGTGGAAGATGAATCGCTCGGTCTCGACCAACGCCATCGGCGCCGTGGATGTGGCCCTGTGGGACGTGGCCGGCAAAGTGGCCGGTCTGCCTATCCACCGCCTCTTGGGCACCTGTCGCGATCGGGTTCCCGCCTATGCCAGCTCAGCATATCTCCCAACCCCGGAGGCCTATGGCGAAGAAGCGAAACACTTTCAGTCCAGGGGCTGGACCGCCTACAAGATTCATCCACATGCCATCCCCGCTGACGACATCAAAATTTGCCAGGCCGTGCGCAAGGCCGTCGGCGACGACATGGTACTGATGCTGGATTCCATGTGGTCGTATGGCTATGCAGACGCTGTGCGGGTCGGCCGCGCCATCGAAGCCCTCAACTATTTCTGGTATGAAGACCCGCTCGTGGAAGAGGATCTGTATAATTACATCAAGCTCCGACAGAAGCTGGACATCCCCATTATGTCTACCGAATACGCCCCTGGTCGTTTCTATGGCATGGCCCAATGGGTCCAACAGATGGCAACGGATATCTTGCGGGGTGATGTGGCAGTGACCGGCGGCATCACCCCGTTGGTCAAAATCGCCCATCTGGCCGAGGCGTTTTGCCTGAAGTGCGAGATCCACCACGGCGGTAACTCACTGAATAACGTCGCCAACCTGCACGTGATCATGGCCATTCACAACTGCGACTACTACGAAGTGTTTCCGGCGAGTGGCGCCAACAAATTTGGCCTGGTCAAGGATGTCGAAGTGGACGACCAGGGTCTGATCTATGCCCCGGAGAAACCGGGCCTGGGGTATGAGATCGACTGGGAGTTGATCAATCGCGAAACGGTGCAAGTCGTCAAGTAGGGCGTTCTCAGCCACCAGTTCCCAGGGCATGTATGGCGCAGCGGCTCTAGACACGACAGGTCTCACAGGGATTGTGCACGCTCTGGCTGGATGAACTGGGGCATCACGTTGGTGAAAGGAGTCACGATGGACATTGGTATTGGCTTGGATGCGACCCTGAACCTTTCCTTTACCGACCAAGCAAACCTGGCACAGGAAGCAGCTCGCTTAGGCTACACCAACATCTGGACGCCAGAAGGCGTCGGCCAGGACTCCTTCCAACTCTGTAGCCACCGCTGGGCCGCGAGCTGTCAGGTGACTCCGGAGGGATTGACCACCGGTATTGGGGTCTCGCCCGTGTTGTATCGCACCCCCATCGCCTTTGCCATGAGTGGGGGCACCGTAAGCCAACTGACGGGGGGCCGTTTCATCATGGGGATTGGTGCCGGAGGCGCATACCGTCCTGGGACGCGCCAGTCCCTTGGCCTGCCACGATTTTCGACGCTGGCCTTGATGCGGGACTATCTCGTAACCGTGCGGGGACTGGTCGCAGGCGAAGACGTCAACTACGCGGGTGAGGTGGTGACCCTACGCGGAGTCAAGCTGGCCATCACACCTCCCCCCCACACCCCAGTCTACCTGGGGGCGCTGGGGCCAGAGATGCTACGCCTGGGAGGGGAGCTGGCCGATGGCATATGCCTGAACTGGTGCAGTCCGGAGCAGATCGCCTGGAGCCGAGAACGCATCGCCGAGGGCGCGGCGCGGGTCAACCGGGACCCCAACAGTGTACAAGTCGCGGAGTATATCCGGGTGTGTGTCGACCAGGACATCGATGTCGCCCGGTGCGCCTTTGCCCGGTCGACGATGGGTTATGCCCTGGGCCAGCGAGTCCCGACAGAGCGCGAGCGGCGGCTGGGCTATCGCGCCCATTTTGAGCGCATGGGCTTCACCGAGGCGCTGGCCGAGTTGGATCGGATGCGGCAACGGGGAGCGCCGGCCAACGAGGTTGCCGACGCCTTTCCACCAGAACTCCTCAAGCGCGTGGGCTATTACGGCACACCGGAAGAAGCGGCGGAGGCGTTTCGACGCCTGGCAGAGGGACTAGACATGGCCATCGTCAGGGTGGTTGCCGCCCGGCCGGGCATCGCATCGGTCCAGGCCGTGCTGCAAGCCTGCAGGCCTGAGTTGGTCCGCCGCGGCGGCGATTAGCCGAATGAGTCCTGTCACGGCTTGGGTCGGCCTCAGGACGCGTCAGCTCAGTCTTGTCCCCAGCCGCGGAGGCGCTGGTGCACGATGGCCACCCATCCCATATAGTCCTCCGTGACTTGCATATCCGCGGCCAAGCTCACGTAGTGGCGGGCGCGTTCTGGATCGCGTTCGGCCTCATAATAGAGTCCCACGTAGAGAGCGCCGTAGAATCGTTCGCGTCGTCCCGCGTCGCAGTGCTGAGCGATCACGCCCTCGGGCTCGAATGTTCCGGTAAACAGTTGATACACCCCACTCATCACCGGCCGGGAATCGTCCCGAACCGGTAATAGGGCATGACGTGCGGCGTCGGCGCCCTGTACTTGAGCCTGACAGAGGTAGCGCCACACCGTTTCCTCGACATCGTGCCCATTCACGGTGAGGTCGGTCGCAAACTGTTTGGCGCCGTCCTCAAAGCGCTCAGCATAGTAATACGCGATGCCTCGCTGCCAGAGATACGGGGTCAGGGCAGGATTCAGGCGTTCCGCCCGATCAAAGTCGTCAATCGACGCGGCAATGTCCCCCAGCTGGAACGAAGCCATCCCCCGTTTGATGTAGAGTTGGGTGTTATGCGGGTCGGCTTCGAGGTCTCTCGTGAGGCGTTGAATTTCGCGGATCACGGGTGAGACGTCAGGTCGACAGATGTTTTCGCTCATCGCATAACCCCTTCCTTGGAGTTTCGGGCCTCGATAACGGAAGACCAGTAGCACACTACTGCTGCCTCTGGTCGGTGTCAAATCGATTTTGCCCTGGTGGCCGTCCATTGACACGGGTGTGGCGATTGCTGCTTGAAGAGAACATGCAGGCGGTAGGCGTTGGCCGGACGCAGGACCGCCACCACGTCCCAGTTGACCTGGGGCTGCATCTCCTCTATGCTCTCGCCATGGGCATAGAGGCAAGACGGCTTCGCATCGCTGCGTTTTAATGCTGCGCACCAATAATGCCCCATCGGTTATGCGGCCCCTACCCAGCCCATCCCCTCAGTGGGGGAGGGTTCGGACGGGAGCAAATTTGCGGCGGAGAGTACTTATCCCCTGCCCGTTGGGGCAGCAATCGGCTACAAACATGGGAGACAGGAGGCAAGCCATGAAAGTCAAAGCGGCAGAAGGTCTGGCACGGATACTCAAAGCGGAAGGCGTCCCCTGGGTCGCCTGCTACCCGACAAATCACGTGAACAATGCGCTCGGAGCGGAGGAGGTGCCGATCCTGATGATGCGCGAAGAGCGTTATGCCGTCGCCGTTGCCGATGCCTTCTCGCGTGTCACGGGAGGCAAGCAGATCGGCGTATGTACCCTTATGGGCGGGCTGAACGCCGCCGGCATCCAGATGGCATATGGCGCCGTGGCACAGGCCTTTGAGGACTCCTCGCCGATCCTGGTCATCACAGCCGGAGTGGGTCAGGGAGGCAGTAACCATACCCACTACGATATCCCGCACGCGTTCCAATCGGTGACTAAATGGGTCGGCAGTGTGGACAAGGCCGAGTTGATCCCCGACTTTGCACGGCGGGCATTCACCCAGCTGCGCTCGGGTCGTCCAGGTCCAGTGCTGCTCGTCGTTCCCCCCAACCTCGGCGAGTACGACGAGGCCGAATACCCCTATACTCCGGTGAAAGGCTGGAAATCCGCCCCCGATCCGGACGACGTGAAGGCCGCTGTGAAGGCGTTATTACAGGCCGAGAACCCTCTGCTCCACGTGGGAGAGGGTGTCTTCTACGGCCAGGCGACTGACGAACTGCTGCAGTTCGCCGAACTGGCTCAGGTGCCTGTGCTGACCACCCTGAAGGCCAAGAGCGCTTTCCCGGAGAACCATCCTCTCGCCGTGGGCGTCCGTGGTTCGCTGGCCGAACATTTTCTCCACAAGTGCGACCTGCTGTTCTCCATCGGTTCCAGCCTCTTTCCCAACCGGTTCAGCCACGCTGTCCCCGATGCCAAGCATAAAACCATCGTGCAGTGCACGGTTGACACGCTGGACATCAACCGCAGCTATGAGACCAGCTATGCTGTGATCGGCGATGCCAAATTCACCCTCCAGGCACTGATCCAGGAGCTATCGGCGCAAACCGGGGGTGTGCGCAAGAACCAGGCGCTGCTCGATGAGATCAAGGCAGGTAAGGAGGAGTTTCTGGCCAAATACCGCCCGCTTCTAGAGTCCCACGAGAAGCCGATGAACCCCTACCGGGTCTACGGTGACTTGATGAAGATCCTCGATCCCAAGAGCTCGTTCGTGACCGGCGACTCCGGGAACACCCGCGACCAGATCAGCACGGTATACGAAGCCCACATTCCGCATGGCTATCTGGGCTGGGGTAACGTATCTACGCTGGGCTTCAGCCTGGCGGCGGCGGTGGGGGCGAAATTGGCCTATCCGGATCGGCAGTGCGTGAATATCACCGGTGATGCGGGCGTGTCCTATATGATGGGAAATTTCGAGGCCCTCACCCGGTATGGTATCGGTATCACCACCATTCACATCAACAACGGTGGCTTCGCGGGCTATGGCCCAGGATTTTGGGGGGGTGGACATGACCCCTATACCCATGCGGTTTCCGATCACGACAAGGCGTGCATGGCCACCATGGCCAGAGCGCAGGGCTTTCATGCTGAGGATGTGACGGAGCCGTCGGAGATCATTCCCGCGTTCCGGCGTGCGTTTGAAGCCAATGCCAAGAGTCAGCCGGCCTATCTGGAGTTCATTTGCTCACAGCATCCGGTCTATGCAGGCTGGGTCCGAGACGCCGGAGTTGGCCACTAGACGCTTGGCCAGCGAGGCCGTCCGGTGCAAGCCGCTCGGACGGCCTATTCTCGGCCGGCGCGTAAGGTTCCCTAGGCAGAGCAGCCAACGAAGGAGGTGCGCCATGCGAAACGGCTACCGCGTCTACGACAGCGATACGCATATCGGACCATCGGCCGACACCCTCGAGAAGTACCTCTCGTCCCGTGTGCGCGAGCTTGTGCCAGACCTGGAGGGCCGCAAAGTACCCCAAAAGAGGCACTCGACAGGCCAGGAGTACGATCCGCCGTACCCAAGGCGCTTTCGCCTCAGCCGCGGCGGCGCCGTCGGCGGTTGGGGAGCCGATGTGCCGCGCGTGCTCGGCGAGGCCGCGCCACGAGCTACGGCCCGTGGTGCCTCCGGCCGGTTCATGGGAACGAAGTATCCGCAATTACACAGCGACGACTGGGACGCAGACGGACGCCTCCGCGATATGGACGTGGAGGGCGTCGACGTCCAGCTCCTGGTCAATCCTGGTGGGCCAAGCGGGCACGAGCACCCTGACGTCAACATCGAGTTCATGCGCGCGCAACATCGCTATCTGGACGACTTCTGCGGCCGCGACCCACACCGACTCAAGTCGATGATCGGCGTCAGCGCCAACTACATCGAGGCGTCGGTGGCCGAGATCAGACACTGGAGTCGGGCGCCCTGGGCCGTCGGCGTGTACGTCAACCTGCCGATCGACTACCCGCTGGACCACCCCGATCTGCAGCCGATTTGGCAAGCGATCGACGACGCGGGGCTGTGTTTCATCCACCACAGCTTCTCGCAGGGCTACCCGGGCTACCGTGACCTGTGGAACAACCCCTTCCTCGGCCGTACCGCTTCCCACCCCTGGGGCGCTATGCGAGCAATGGGGGCCTTCTTTGGGGCAGGGCTCTTTGATCGCTATCCCAACCTGCGCTTTGCCGTGCTGGAATCGGGCTTTGGCTGGATCCCCTTCTGGGCTGCCCGGATGGAAGATCAGGCGCACTACATGGGTTTCGTGGCCGAGGGCCTGCAGCACACCATGCTGGAATACACTACCAGCGGCCGTTTCTTTGCCTCGATCGTGCTGCATGAGGGCGGCCAGATGGTCAAGCTGGTATCGGACTACCTCGGCGAGCACCTCCTGATGTTCAGCACGGACTACCCGCACCCCGAGACCCGCTTCCCTGAGTCCGTCGACCTGGCGCTGAGCTGGAAGGAGGTGAACCCTGACCTGATGCGCAAGATTCTCTGGGACAACGCCGTCAAGGCTTTCGGGGCGCCCTGAGCCAGGCCGAGCACATGGCGCGGAGCCATCTAGGCTCTGCCACACATGGTGGGTAACCAGGGAGGAGAGGATCAGCTACGGGGAGGTAAGTTACTACCTCATGGGTCCAACTGGGAGTTGGACCCATGAACATTACACCACAGGGTCGCATGAACACCCCTTAACCTAACACCTATGTGGCTTGGGGGCGAAGGGATGATCACGCCTACCTCCTGCCTCAGCCACGCGGTACGCTGTCTCGCAAAGCCTTCTCAACACCCGGCAGGGCCGCGTTTAGCGCCCCTTCATTCAGGCTATCGGCTAGGCGGCCATACCCAGCGATGCGCACCAGGGAGGCAAAGTTCCCCTCCAGATACTCGATCGTCCAGGCGATCGGGTCCGTTACCCGCGCTTTGTTGAGGAAAATGCGGTTGTTCTTGCCCTGAGGGTCGTAGTGGAAGTGTGGCTCTTCCTCGAAGCAATCGAAGCGCAAGAGCTGCACCTCCTTGCCGTCCACGTCGCCGAGGACTTGCAGCGATGGCCCACGATCGTGCGCCGTAGTGCGGTAATCGACCGCGAAGCGCAGTCCACTTGCCTCCAGTCCCGCCATCTCCGTGGGGATACTGTCGCGCAATGCCTTTTCCACCGTCGGCAGAGCTGCGCACAGAACCCCTTCATCCAATTGATTGGCCAGTGCACCATACCCGGCAACACGCACCAATGACGTGATGTTCCCGCGCATATAGTCCATAGACCAACTGATCGGATCTGACACCTTCGTCTTATCCATTCGGAGTTGGTTGTTCTTGCCATCGGGATCATAGTGGAAATGTGGTGTTTGGTCGAAGCAGTCGAAGCGCAAGAGCTGCACCGGCTTATCGTCGACATCGCCATAGATCCGCAGTGACGGGCCGCGATCGTTGGCCGTCTTGCTATACCGCACGTTGAAGCGAAGCCCACCGACCCCAATCGACATCCCTTGTTGCGGTTGTGCAGTTGCAGTTGCCATTGGTGTGTCCCTCCTCGCGCGTGGATACTCCCATAACCTCTCTACCAATCTGCCAGATAGAGCGACATTAGTCTATCTGTGAGCTGGCGTCAACCGATCTTTTTCAGGAGCTGTATTGACGGGTGGTGTAAGCGTCACTGCAGGCGACTGGGCCACGCCACGATAAAGTCGAGCGCCTCGTTGTCAAGGTAATCAGTTGGAATTCATCCGTAGAAAATGGGAGGATGGCCTCCAGCGGCGAGGCATGTTCCAGGCCTGTGTTTTGGACACGGAAGTTGCGGAAGTTACGGAAGTTACGGAGGGCTGACGTGCAGAAACGATCCAATTCCTTGCAGACGTCCCCGCATGCCGAGTTTGTCGTGAACCGAGCGGCCAACGCTACAGCTGATGTCCCCTTGTCTCGGATTGCGCCACTGAAGCCGACACCCGTGTACGACACTTACTGGCGATTTGCAGCGGAGCGCCAGGAGATCTTTTTCCGTCGAATCGAGGGCCAGTTGCCGCCCTGGACCGCTGATACGATCCTGCGTACCTACAAATTTACGAATGCCTATCGAGCCTCCGACCGCGTCAGTCAGTTCCTCATTCGTTACGTGATCTATCGGAACGATTTGCCGGACACACGCGAGGAAGTGTTCTTCCGTGTCTTGTTATATAAGGTGTTCAATCGGATCGAGACCTGGGAGCTGCTGGAAAACGCGCTCGGCACGATTACTTGGGAGGAGTACGATTTCCAGCGGTATGATCAGATATTATCTGATGCACTGGCCCGGGGCGAGCGAATCTACTCGGCGGCCTACATCATGCCCTCAGCTGGCAGTCTCGGGCACACTCGTAAGCACCGCAACCATCTCACACTCATCGAGCGCATGATGGCCGATGAACTTCCCAAGCAGCTCTCGGACACCTCCTCGATGCAAGAGGCATTTGAGATGCTTCGCTCCTACCCGTCGCTTGGGGATTTCCTCGCCTACCAATACGTGACCGACCTCAATTACAGTCTGTTAACGAGTTTCTCAGAAATGGCGTTCGTTGTCCCAGGCCCCGGAGCGCTGGACGGCATTCGCAAATGTTTTGCTGATCGAGGCGGCCTGAACGATGCCGAGATCATTCGCTTTATGGCGGATCGCCAAGAAATAGAGTTCGAGCGATTGGGGCTACGATTCCACTCGCTGTGGGGCCGACGTCTACAGCTTATCGACTGCCAGAATTTGTTCTGTGAGGTGGGCAAATACGCCCGCGTGCGGCATCCAGAGATCAACGGGATTTCTGG
>Ga0137403_10002444_pt1 | contig 22686 bp, 17 predicted proteins | sample CZOMad2_1_16fung_FD_122057 | JGI IMG/M metagenome (GOLD analysis project Ga0137403, IMG submission 122057) | Vadose zone soil fungal communities from Angelo Coast Range Reserve, California, USA - CZOMad2_1_16fungal (Hybrid Assembly) | ecosystem: Environmental > Terrestrial > Soil > Vadose zone...
GGGATGGCTTTCCCAAAGCCCATGAGGTTTTCGAAGGCAACCGCCAGGACCGTACCTCACTCGAGGACATGCTGAGCCTCCTCGGTCAGGCGGGCGGAGCGGGTGGGGGATCCGGATCGGACGAAGCGCGGTGCCTCCCCGACGTTGACAGACGTCCGCGCCGCCGCCCGTTCCGCCGCCTGGCGCGCCGCCGCTTCCTCTTCCACCAGTTTCTGCCCGGCATACAGCTCGCGCGCTTGCCGAAAGTCCACCGCCGCCTCGCGGTAGCGGGCGCGGGCTATACTCGATGCGGCCGAGGCCGAAAGTCGTAGCGGCCTGGACGGCCGGTCCACCGTCCCTCTTCGCCTCCCGGTAGCGCGGCTCGGCAAGTTGGAGGAGGCCCATGGCGAGATAGACGTCGCCGAGGGTCACGTGCAGCTCGGGAGTGGGTGCGGCGGCGAGAGCGCGCCGGTAGGCCTCGGCGGCATCGGCGTAGAGCTCACCCTGGGCGAGCAGGCCGGCCCGAGCTATGCATAGCGCGGGTCCTCTGAAACCGAGGTTTTCGAGATCACGGAGGCGGTCTTCCAAAGCATGGGTAGCAGAGACCCTCTGGGTGCGTACCTTCACGGGGTCGCTCCAATGCCAGGGCGCGACGATTCCGTCGCGAGCCGCAACCTTGAGGAAAAAGGTTTCATCCGGGGTCAGGTCGAGGCGATCCGCAGGCCAGGGCAGGACGCAGATGTCGTTCCCGTCGGAGGCCGGGGCGCAGGGGACATCCCCCGCGGAGACGCGATCGTCGTAGCCGATGCCGCGCCCGGTCCACTCCACCCGGTACTCGACCGCGGCCGGCATCCGGTGCCAGGAGACCGCCGGCCGCGGCGACCGCAATACGGTATTCCTTGGGGAGAGCAGCAACGGGGCGAGCGGATCGTCTCCGTAGGGAGCCCGGATCTCCCGCTCGAGCGTCAGTAGACCGGCGACAACCTTGAAGCGCCCGGCCTGGGGAGCGACGAGGGCGTACTCGCCGGGTGTCAGCTCCCTGCCAGCGGCACAGGTCGCCTCGGTCAGGGACCACGACACCGGCCCCTGCAGGCGGATGAAGCGGCGGTTCGAGCAGACGATCCCGGCAGAGGTGGCTTCCGGAAGACGGACCGTAACCCCGGAGCGGATCACCTGCCAGGGAGCGGCCAGCGGAGCTTCGCGTACGCCGGAACCGGCAAGCTGCACGGCGCCGTCGACCTGGGTGAGGATGCCCGTCAGCTCCGTGGCCTGAGCCGCGGCAGCGGTCGCCACCGTCAACCCGATCAGGAGTGGAGCGATGCGCACTCTGCGAAGCATGGATCGATCTTCCTCCTCAAGGCTACGGCCGGCAGCCTCGCCGCGCGGCGAATTCCTCGGCCTTCATGGCCCAGGAAGTGATCCCCGGCGGATCGAGGCGGTGGATCTCGCGGATTTCGCGGCAGGCCGAGGCAACGTCTCCCAACTGATCATAAGCCTGCGCCGATAGCCAGGTCGTCTCCACCCGTTCCAGATCACCGAGTGGATACCGGCGGCGGGCCTCTTCCAGAGGCGGAAGCGCTGCTCGGGGATTCCCGGCGGCGAGCTCCAACTCGCCCAAGCGGCGGTGGAGGGCGGGGCGCTCGGGATCGAGGCGCAAGGCCACTCGCAGGAACGTGCGCGCTTTCCCGAGCATGCCGCGGCCCTCCGCGGCCTCGGCCAACTCGCCGTAGGCGTCGGCCCGCTGGGGATCTCTCGCCAGGGCCTGGAAAAGGACCCGATAGGCCTCGTCGTAGCTCTGCCGTCCGTTGAGGAAATGCCCCAGGTTGTACAGGTGTTCCGCGGAATCCGGCTGCCGCCTCGCGGCCTCGCGGTAGTGCTCCTCGGCAGCCCGAACGTCGCCGAGCTTCTCCTCGCTGCCGGCGAGATCCGACAACACCTCCGCCGAGCCCGGAGCGAGCGCAAGGGCGGCCCGGAAACGCTCGCGCGCCGCGGACCACTGCCGGTACTCGAAAAGCATCGCCCCCTCGGTCACCTGCCGCTCCACCCACCAGGTACGGGCCGCCAGCGCGGCGCCACCCAGGAGGAGAGAGATCAGGAGTACGAGGAGCCACCGGCGAATCCACACCTTCCAGGCGGCACGGTCCCAGACATTCTTGGCCGGGAACAGCTCGCCGGTCCAGGTCCGCAGGAAGAGGACCGGAGTGGCCCATTCGCTGCCGGCCGGGTCCACCGAGTGCATCTCCTGCCGTCCCTCGGCCAGGGCGGCATCCACCGGATCGCCCGCCGCGAGCCGCGGGTAGAAGGCGCGGCTGAAGGCGATTGCCGCCCGGTCGGAGATGGGGAATTGCATGGCGACCACGGTGGGCATGCCGCCGAGCACCAGGGAGCTCGCGACACCTGCGAAAGCATCGGTCTCCTCCTCGTCGACCGCCCGCGGGAGCGTGGCCGATTCGCAAGCGTTGAGGACGACGAGCCGCAAGGAAGGAAAATCGGCGAGCGTGTTCACCAGGTCCGCGCCGCGCACCGGGGCAGCCTCGCCGTCCTCGGTCTCGAAGTAGAGGACTCTTTTCGCCGGAGCCGTCGCCGAACCGCCATGCCCCATGAAGTGGAGCACGTGGCACTCTTGCTGGCGGAGAGCCTGGCGCAGGGCCGCCAGGGTGGGGGCCACGGGCGTGACGACCTCGAGGCCGGTCGCCGAGCCCACCGCCTGCCGCAGGTTGGCAAGCTCGCGCTCCAGGTCGAGCGAAGGCAGTCCGCGCGGGTTGGCGCCACGGCGAGAATGCGGAGGGTTGCGGGGCGCGGCGCCGCGTACACCGGCCGCGCCACCATGAGATACCGGACGACGGGCCGACGACGGAGGAGAGCGAGGAATTCCGGAGTATCGGGTTGGCGAAGCAGCTCCCACGGGAGCGTCTGCAAGGCGGCGAGGTCGGCATCGCGCTGATCGAGCATCAGCTCGAGGCGCAACCCGACCTTCGGGTCCGACTCCAGGAAATCGAGGCTCCGTTCGTAGAGCCGCAGGATCTCATCCTGGAAAAGAGCCCGGAAGAGCTGCTCTCCAAGCATCTCCGGCGACGGCACGGAAGGCGCGTCAGGAGGGCTCAGCTGACGCCCGGCCCGAGCGATCCGCCGCCAGGCCGCCCCTGTCTCGGCAGGGGGAGCAGGAAGGTTGAAACGGGCCCGGCCCTCACCCTTTGGTGTCAGCGCGTGGACCGTATAGCCCCCTGCCGGGCCGGCCGAGATCAGGAGTTGGAAGCGTAGGTATCGCAAGGGAAAGGCTTCCGCGGCCCGGATTCACGCTCTGGCGGTACAGTATCAGGTCCTATGAAGGAATGGCCGCGTTCCGGCTGACTCACAGAGCAATACGTCGAGATACATTTGACCTTGCCGAGCGGCCTGTGGGATGTTTAGGATTGAACCTTCCTCTGCACGCGAGAACTTCTCGGTGGCCCCACGATGGAGCCCTCCGAGGGAAGGTTCCGAGGCCTACAGGAGGAGATCGAGATGGCGAAGCCACAAGTCCTCATTCTTCACGGTTGGAGTGATACGTCGAAATCCTTTCGACCTCTCGCGAGTTTCCTCGCGGCAAACGGCTACGACACGGTCCCAGTCTGGTTGGGCGACTACATCTCTCTGGACGACGACGTAGGGGTGCAGGACGTCGCGAAACGTTTGGACGCCGAGGTCCGCGAGCAGTTGCAGAGCCAGCGCCTGCAAGCCCCCTTCGACATGATCGTGCATAGCACGGGGGGCCTCGTCGCCCGGGAGTGGCTGAGCAGCTACTGTCTTCCCGCCGGCAACGTCCCGGTGAAACGGCTCGTCATGCTGGCGCCGGCGAACTTCGGCTCACGGCTCGCACAACTGGGCCAGAGCATGCTCGGAAGACTCGTCAAGGGCTGGGGAAACTGGTTCCACACCGGCAAGACGATGCTCGGCCATTTGGAGCTCGCCTCCCCGTACCTTTGGGACCTCGCCCAACGCGACCTCTTCATCCCGCTCGGGAAGGAAACGGCTCCCTCGATCTACGGCCCGACGGGCGTCTGGCCGTTCGTCATCGTCGGCTCCCATCCCTATGCGGATGCCCTCCGCCGCATCGTCAACGAGAACGGTTCAGACGGAACGGTGCGCGTCTGTGCTGCCAACTTGAACGTCAAGGGGGTCACGGTCGATTTCGCGCGCAACGAGAAAGACCCCGTCTTGACCCAGTGGGCCTTGCGGAGCCAGGAGCCGATCCCCTTCGCCGTGCTGCCCAACCGCACGCACGGCTCGATTGTCGATCCGGCGGGCAAATCGGACATCGCCGTAACTTCACCGAATCTCCAGGCGCAGCTCGGGGAATTGATCCTCAAAGCCCTGAGCTGCGATTCTCCCGATGCCTACAGGACCCTGGCGTCCGACTGGGAGGCGATCTCCGACGACACGGCCAAGCTCGCGAATGACGACGCCTTGAGGAAGAGCGTGTTCGTGGAGGACGGTACGGCGCCGGAGCTGTTCCACCGATTTTTCCAGGTGATCACGCATGTGATCGACGATCACGGAGCCGACGTCCTCGACTATTTTCTCGAGTTCATGAGCCCCGATTCCGATCGCAGCACGGATGCGGCGGTCTACTTCCATCGCCAGGTCCTGGTGGATGTGCACAACAACGGCGCGAACCCGGCCTATCGGTGTCTCTACGCGGATCGCAACGACCTCATGACCAACTACTACGGGATGATCCGCAAGGCGGCCGACAAGGTGCTCAACATGAGCATCTCGGCGAATCCGCCCGGAGACAACATCAGCTATTTCGACAACTTCGTCGTCGGGGCAAAGGGCACGATCACCGTGCATCGGCTCGACGAAAACCAGGCCCCTGGGCGGTGGCTCGAGCGCAACCGCACCCATTTCGTCCAGATCGTCATTCCCCGCTGCGCGAAGGACGGGGTGTTCAAGATGGTGCAGAACGGCTGAGCGATGTAACGGACCTTCGCTGCCGCCGCCTAACCCATCGAAGAGCGGCTATGGTAGCCTCTGGGTATCCGGGGGTGCATCGGTACCGCGCCGCTCGGCCCTATGTGGCAAGGAGGTCGGTGATGGCGCTTTCCCGTGTCCGCGCGATCCGTTTCAGTCTGCTCTGCTTGACTCTCCTGGCGCTTTCCGCCCTGGCCGGCCCGGCCGTGGCGCAGCCGTTCGGCGGGACGTTCAGCCTCTCCTCCTCGAACCCCGGACACATCGAGATCCCGAACAGCCCGGCGCTCAACCCCACGGGGGCGATCACCATCGAGCTCTGGGTCTCGGTCGGCTCCCTCCCTGCCACCAGCACTTGCAGGAGCCTGGTCGGCAAGAACTGGCAGGTCTCCTACTGGGTGGGCATCTGCGGCTCGGGCCGGGTCCTGCGCTCGTATCTCAAGGGTTCGAACCCGGGCTCGCTCTTCGACGCCGGCGCCATTCCCGTGGGCGAGCTCACCCATATCGCGGTCACTTTCGACGGCACCACCCGGCGGCACTACATCAACGGCGAGTTGGTCGGCTCCAAGGCGGAGACCGGGCTGCTCCCGATCAGTCTCCAGAACCTGTGGATCGGCAGCGATTTCAACTACGACTTCGTGCCTGATGCCTCGTTCAGCGAGGTGCGCCTGTGGAACGTCGCCCGCACCCAGGACCAGATCCGCTCGACGATCAACGTCCAGCTCACTACGCCGCAGCCGGGGCTGGTGGCGGCCTGGGGCTTCGGGCCGACCGACAACCTGGGCGGCCACAACGGCTCGATCGTCGGCCATGCCACCGCCCTCGACCTGCCGATCGCGCCCAACTGCGGCTCCGGCACCAGCACCTCGCTCTGCCTGGACAACCGCTTCTCGATCTCCGCCCTCTACCGCACCGGCCCCCCGGGCTCGGCCGAGAGCGCAGCGCACACCGTCGGCTGCGCCAACTTGAATTCCGGCCTCTTCTGGTTCTTCAGCTCCGACAACTGGGAGGTCATGGTCAAGACGGTGGACGCCTGCGGCTTGAACAGCCATCACTGGATCTTCACCGCCGCGACGACCAACGTCTTCTACCGGTTGACCGTCTACGACGTCCACGCCGGGGCACAGAAGATCTTCTTCAACTATCCGGGTCCACCGGCCCCCGCGGTGACCGACGTCAACGCCTTCGCGACCTGTCCATAGGTCGCGGGCAAGGCCGGATCACCGGCCTGCCGGGCAGCCGCCGAATTTCGCGAACAGGTCGTGGGTCGGCCACTGTTTGACGCCGTCGACCGCTCGCCACAGGGCGCTGTCGACCTCGCCGCCGAATTTGTCCGACTTCGGCCGGGAGTTGAACAGCACGACCCAGGTGAGGCCGTTGGCGGCCCGCACCATGAGGGTGGTGGTGCCGTCGAGCGAGCCGGCATGCCACCAGTTGGCGTCGCCGTTGGCCGGCCGCACCTGCCAGCCCATGCCGTACCAGGTGTCGGGGGCCGCCGGGATCGGCGGGGCGGGAGGGGCGAGCATCTGTTGGAGCGACGCGGGCCGCAGGATGCGCGCCACCCCGCCCCGGCCCTCCAGCCCATCGATGAAGCGGGCGAGGTCGACCGCCGAGGCGATCCACCCGCCGTGCGAATCCATCGCTTCGATGGACCAGGCGCCATAGGGCCAGGGCAGCCGGGCCGGACCGCCGGGGAAGACCGAGGGGCCGAGGCCGGCCCCGGGGAAGCTGTAGTAGCGGACCTCCCGCGGCGCCCGTTCGTTCTCCAGGGTGTGGCCGAGCCGCAGGCAGGTGATGCCGGCGGGCCGCAGGATCTGGGTCTTGACGAAGTCCTCGTAGCGTTCCCCGGTCACCTTCTCGATGACCCTCCCGAGCACGCAGTAGCCGAAATTCGAGTAGGCGTAGTGGGTGCCGGGGGCCGACTGCAGTGGCTGGTCGAGCATGTAGCGGACGATGGTCGTGGCATCGGCCGGCGACGGCACCCCCATGGTCTGGGCAATCTCGCGCGAGCGGAACATCGGATCGAAGCTCTGGTCGCGGTCCCAGCCGCCGGTGTGCTGGAGGAGCTGGCGGAGGGTGATCTGCGCGAGCTGCGGGTTGATCTTCGCCCCGGGGCGCGGTTTGAGGTCGCGGAGGATCTGGAAGGCGCGATCGTCGAGCTTCAGCCGGCCCTCCTCTTCGAGCTTGAGGATGGCGGCGGCGGTGAGCGACTTCGACAGGCTGGCGATGCGGAAAAGCGAGTCCGGCTCGACTGGTTGCCGCTGCTCCCGATCGGCCCAGCCGTAGCCCCGGGCAAAGACCAAACGCCCGTCCTGGACCACCGCCACCGCGGCGCCGGGGACCGGCCATTTCGCCAGGAGACCGGTCATGATGCGGTCGAAGCTCGCCATGCCCGGAACGGCGAGACCGGTGATGGGGAGGTCGGCCCCCGCGGTACCCCGCGGGGCGGGACCGCCCCCACCCGCCGAAATCGCCGGCGGGAGGGCCAGCAGCGCAACCAAGGCTAGAGCGTGTCTCAAGCGTCGCCTCCTTTCAGGAGATCGCGGGCGGTGACGACCCACGGCTCGCGGTCATCGAGCTTCAAACCCGGTTCGATCTCGGGCACGAACAACGCCCGCTCGACGTGATGGCGATCGAACCGGGTCGGCAGGGTGGGTGCCGGCCGGGCCGAGAGCTCGGCGCGAGCCCGGGCCAGTGCCCGCGCTCCGAACGGCTTGGCGCTCCACTTGACCTCGCCGAGCAGCAGACGATGACCTTCCAAGGATTCGCTCACCAGGTCCCACTCCGGTTCGTTGCCCTTCCACCAGCGCGCCGCGGGTTTCCAGGGACCGCCGATTCCCAGAAGGTCGGCCGTCGCGAGCCTGGCGATGCGGCTCCGGCAGAGCTCCTCCCACGCCTGCGCCGCCAACTCCTCCCAAAACCGGGCCAGCCAGTCCCGGCGCGTCTGCGGAGTGCCGCTGGCCAACGGTCCCCGGTGGGGGGCCACGACCCGGAACCAGAGCCGGAAGAAGGGATCGTCGATCTTGTAGAGACTCCGGCGGCTCTCCTTCTCCGTCTCCCCGAAAGGGGTCTCCCGCCGGACGAATCCCATCCCCACGAGCCGGTCGAGCGGCCGGGAGATCGAGGTGGCGGGCCGCCCCAGGCGACCGGCGATCTCCGAGACCCGGTGCGCCCCGGCGCCGATCGCGTCGAGCAGCGGCCGCAGCTCGAGCGCGGGCGGGATCTCTTCCAGGAGCACGCAATCCGGCTCCCGGTGGAGAGGGCTCAAGGGATCGAGGACGAGGGTTTCGATCTGGTCGAAGACGCCGCCACGCAGCTCGGCCGCGAGCTCCCAGTAGCGCGGCACCCCACCCCACGCCGCATAGAGCTCGACCAGCTCCCGGCCGGGAGCGACGGCAAAGGCCTCCATCAGGAACGACGGATCGAGCGGCCGAAGATCGAGGATCTCCCGAGCCCGGCCATAGAGGGGGGCGTTGCCGGGGAGGACGAGCCCCTGCATCATGCGCTGGCTTGAACCGGCCAGGGCGACGACGAGCCGGGCCTCCTCCGCCTCGTGATCGAGCCAGCGCTGCAGGAGGCTCGGCAGCTCGGGGGAGGCGGTCACCAGGTAGGGCAGCTCGTCGAGCACCAGGGGACCCCGCCAGGAGGCCGCCCGGGCATCCCGGGCCAGCCGGGTGAGGAGCGCCCGCCAATCCGGATAGTCGACGTCGCCAAAACCGGGCAGCCGCTCGGCCACGGTCTGGGCGAAGTAGCGGCGCTGGACCTCGCCGGCCGACTGGTCGGCCACGGTATAGAGTCCCCCGTGGCGCTTGGACCACTCCAGCAACAGGCGGGTCTTGCCGATCCTCCGCCGGCCATAGACGACGGCGAGCCCGCCGCCCTCCCGGGAGGCCAGCCGGTCGAGCCGTTCCATCTCCGCCGTGCGGTTGAGGAAAAACATTATGCAGAGCAGCATAATGCTGCGCCGCATAATCTGTCCACTCGGCGCCGCCCCCCATCTACCGCTCCTGCCACCTCCCACCCACCGAGGTCGCGGCGATCGCCTCCACTTCCAGATCAATTAGATTGCAAATACTGAGTATTCTGTTATTCTATTGTGCATCGCGCCGACCATGGTGGCCGACCCGGTTGAGAGGAGATCCCTGATGACACAGCGACGTCTGGTGGCAAGTGTGGCGATGCTCCTGGTTCTAGTGATGGGGATGGTCCCGACCCTCGGGAGGGCTGGAGAGTCCGCGGCCGTGGCTCCCGCCGCCTCAGCCCCTCCCGCAATCCCTCCCGCTCCAACTCCCGAGGTGGGAAAATCGGTGCAGAAGCTTTTTGGCAACGATCTCTTCACTCCCGCTCCCGTGCCGAGGTGCCAGGCCGGCGCCTGTTGGAACAACTCGCAGTGTCCGGACGGAGCGGAGTGCTTCTTCTCCCAGCCAGGAGCTTGCGGGATCTGCCTGTTCTGACGAATGCCGCTGCCGCTGGATCAAGCTGGCCTCGCAGGCGAGTTATCCTGAGCGAGAGCGAAGAATCTGGAGGAGGACCGGGACGCTCTCGCTCAGGGTCGCGCCAGTAGAGGTGAACACACGGGTAGGGGCCGAGCTATTCGGCGCGCTCTTGCCACTCCCCACCCACCGAGGTCGCGGCGATCGCCTCGTCCCCGCCGCCGAAGACCAGCGCGTCGAGGAGGGTCTCGTCGGTCCAGCCGAGGAGGCAGGAGGCTTCGAGGTCGATCGCCACGAAGTCGGCCCAGCCGCCGGCGGCGATCCGGCCGACGGGGAGCCCGAGGGCGCGGGCGCCGCCCTCGGTCGCCGCCCGGAAGGCGGTGCGGGCGACCTGGCCTTCGCCGTCGCGGAGGAGGCCGCGGCTTTCGTTGCCCAGGCGCTGGACGAACTCCAGCCAGCGCATCTCCTCCAGCCAGGAGAGGCGGACGTTCGAGTCGCTCCCCAGGCAGAGGCCGGCCCCGGCGGCGCGCATCCGGGCCACGTCTGCGATCCCGTCGCCCAGGTTGGCCTCGGTCAGCGGGCAGAGGCAGACGTTGCCGCCGGCCGCGCCGAAGCGGTCCATGTCGAGCGGCGCGCTGTGGGTGCAGTGAATGGCGGTGAAGCGCTCGGAGACCGCCAGCCGCTCGTTGACCAGGGCGAGCGGGGTCTGGCCGTAGGCGGCCCGGCAGTCCGCGATCTCCTTCCTCTGCTCCTCGACGTGCATGTGAAAGACGAGCCCCCGCCGCTCGGCCTCTTCGTGAACGGCCACGAGGTCGTCGAGGCTTGCCGCGCGGATGCTGTGGACCACCGCCCCCAGGCTCTGGAGAGGCGAGCGGAGCTGCCCGGCCAGGCGGTCCATCTGCTCCCAGTAGACGGCGGGAGACGGGGTCGCGAAGCGGCGCTGGCCGCCGGCGAGCGGCTGGCCGATGCCGCCGGTCCGATAGTAGGTGCCGAGGAGGACGAGCCGCAGGCCGGCTTCCTGGGCGGCTTCGAGCACCAGCTCGTCGCAGGCGAAGTCCTCTCGCTCCTTCCCGTGGCGGAAGTAATGGAACTCCCCCAGGCTGGTGATCCCGGCCGCGCGCATCTCGCGGAAGCACTGGAGGCAGAGGGCGCGGAATTCCGCCAGGTCGAGCCGCTCGACGAGGCCATACATGGCCTCGCGCCAGGTCCAGAAGCTGCCGGCTCCGGCGGGAAAGGTCTCCCCCCGGCCGCGCAGGCCGCGCTGGAAGGCGTGGGAGTGGACGTCCACGAAGCCGGGGAGGAGGGCGCGGCCAGCGAGCCGGCGGGGAGGGCTGGTTTCCGGGCCGCCCGGTTGGCGCCGGATCACAGAGGCGATCCGACCGTCGTCGCCGACCGCGACCACGACCCCGCGCTCGAAGCCCTCGCCGGTCCAGGTGAGGTCGGCTTCCAGGGTCTCCCCGGCGGCCGTCATCTCAGTGCCCTTCCAGGCAGAACCGCCGGATCGTCGCCGCCAAATGGCCCCGGGCGGCGGCGAATTCGGCCTTGGGGAGGGACTCGTTGGGCTTGTGCGCCACCTCGATCGAGCCCGGTCCCCAGATGGCACAGCCGATCCCCAGCTGGGACAGCCAGCCGGCATCGGTGGCGAAGGAGACGCTCTGGCTCTCCGCCTGGCCGAGGAGAGTGGACAGGTGGCGGTGGATGGCGGCGTCCGGATCGAGGAGGAGGGGCGGGCTGTCGGAGAGGACCTCGATCTCCGGGACGAGCGGCGCGGCGGCGGCCCGGGCGGCCTGGCGTACCCGTTCGACCAGGGCTTCGGAGCCCATCTCCGGCAGCGGCCGCAGGCCGACCTCGACGACGCAGCGGTCGGGCACCACGTTGATCGCCGAGCCGCCGTGGATGGTCCCGACGTTCAACGGCACGTAGGGGACCTCGGGGAAGAGCTCGCCGTAGCGGGGCGTCTCCCCTTCCAGCACCTGGCGCAGCGCCGCCAGGGCCTCGACCACCCGGCCGGCGGGCTCGATGGCGTTGACCCCCAGGTGAGGGTAGCCGCTGTGCGCCGAGACCCCAGTTAAGGTGATCCGCATCTTCAGGTGCCCCTTGTGCAGACGGACGACGCGGAGCGAGGTGGGCTCGCCGATGATCGCGCTGGCCGGCAGCGCTCTCCCTCGGGCGTAGCTCTCATAGAGTTGCCGCGCGCCCAGGGTCCCCACCTCCTCGTCGTAGGTGTAGACGAGGACCAGGGGAGCGGCAAGGGCGCCGGGATCGACCTCCGAGAAGAGATTGGCGGCCAGGGCGAGGAACCCCTTCATGTCGCAGCTGCCGCGGCCCACCCAGCGGTCGCCCGCATCCGTTAGCGTGAAGGGATCGCTCTGCCAGCCCGCCTCGTCGGCCGGCACCACGTCCATGTGGCCGGAGAGGACGAGGCCGGGGCGGCCGATCGCGGCAGGAGTGGGCTCGGGCGGCGGCCCGGCCCAGGCGATCAGGTTGGTCTTGGTGCCGTCCGCCGAGGAATTGCGCTCGATCCGCACCCCCGGACAGTCCAGATAGCCGGCCAGGAAGTCGGCGATCGGCAGGTTGCTGTTGCGGCTGGTCGAGTCGAAGGCGACCAGCCGGGCGAGCAGCGCGGCATCCGAGAGGAGGGGGCCCATGGTGGGCGGATTATACGGGCCCCCGCCCTCAGGAGATGCGCCGCAGGCCCCCGTGCCCGAGCCGCAGCCTCGCCGGGCGGGACACCGGCCTCCCGAGGAGGCGCTCCTCGGCCCCGTCGAAAGCCGCGTCATAGTGCCAGGTCGCCGCGGGACCGGCCTCTTTTTGGGCCGCTTCCGATCTCTCCCGGCAGCAGGCGCAGCCGGCGAGCAGGTGGCGAACGATGGTCACGGCCTCGCCACGCGAGGCCTCCCCTCTCATGAGCTTGCGAAAAGCTTCCGGCTCTGCGTGCTCCATGGGAGAGGAAGCTGCAATTTCGTTGCCAGGCGAAAAAAAGCTACGCCGAAGCGCTGCTCTCGGTCCTCTCGCCCGACAGGATGCGCCAGCCGACGACCTTCTCGTCGATCTCGCGCAGGCGGTTGGCGACCAGGCGGCAGAGCAGCTGGAGGAACTCGAGCGAGGCGTGGGGGTCCATCGCCAGGACCTCCTTAACCGTCGACTGGTCGAGCGCCAGCACGGTGAGCGGCCCCGAGTGGGCCTTGGCGTCGGCCGAGCGCGGCTCGCCGTCGATGAGCGACATCTCGCCGAAGAAGTCGCCCCGTTCGAGGATCGCCAGGGCCTCCTCGCCGGCCCCCGGGATGAATTTACTGATCATCGCCTTGCCTTCGAGCACGACGTACATCTCGGAGCCCTTGTCTCCCTCCTGGAAGAGGAAGGCGCCCTCGGCGAACCGCTTCTCCTTGGAGAAGGTGGCCAAGGTCATCAGCTCGCGGCGTGACAATCCCTGCTCGCGGAAGAGCCGGATCTTGTCCGACGACTCGACCTTGACGGCGCCGGGGGCGCTCGCCGGCTGGCGGCGCAGGCGCAGGAAGTTCTCCGGCATGGTGTCGGCCGAGAAGAAGCCGCGGAGCTGCTCGTTGGTGCCGCGGAGCTTCCGCGCCAGGGCGTGCCAGAGGCTCCAGTAGAGCTGGGTACCCAAGTCCGGCGAGTCCTCGATCAGCTGCGCCAGGATCTTGGCGTCGACCCGAAAGACCTGCGAGGGCTGGGCGGCGACGGCGTCCCCGGTGCGCTCCTGGCGGGTGATGTAGCTCGACTCGCCGAACAGCTCGCCGGGCTCCAGGGTGCCCAGGGCGAAGGTGCCGTAGGAGGTCGGCCGCTGGATGGTGATCTCGCCGCGGTCGAGCACGTAGAGGTCCTGCCCGGTGCTCCGATGGGCAAAGACGACGCTCCCGATCTCGTGGATCTCCTCCTCGACGGCGCGGGTGAGCTTGAAGATCTGCTCGTCCGAGAGGTGCGACCAGACGCGCAGCCGGCGCAGGCGCGAGGCGAGCTCGATCTGCCCGCCGGTGACCTTGGTGGGCGGGCTGCTCCAGAACATCGTCCCCTGCGGCATCCCCCCCTCTTCGAGGAAGCGCTCGCGGTGCCACTCCAGGCGGTCGAAGGCGGTATGGAGGATCTCCTGCTGCTCGCGAAAGAGGTGCGACAGCTCGCGGTTGCCCCAGCCGAGGATCTGCTTCAGGGTCTGGATGCGGCGCCGCACCCGCTCGACCGCCTCGTTGTCCGCCTCGTTCAGGAGGAGGAAGGCGTGCACCGCGGCGCGCAGAGCGGGCTCGAACTGCTTGCGCTCGTACTCGGCGCGCCCCAGGCTCTCGGCCGTCTCGCGATCGAAGGGGTTGAGGCGCAGGGCGCGGGCGAACTCCTCGGCGGCGTTCTCGAAATCCTGGCGCCTGAAGAGGATGCGGCCGTAGAGCTTGTGGTGGGCCGGGTTCTCCAGGTCCTTGGCGCGGGCGACCTCGATGCACTCGATGGCGCGGCCGTTCTCCCCCTTCTCGGCGTAGAGGTGGGCGAGCCCGAGGAAGTGCGCAGCGTCGATCGAGCTGCGCCGGAACTGCTCGCGGAGCATCTCCTTCAACGTCCGTGGCGGCCCGCCCTTCTGCCGGCGCTGGAGCTTCCTCACCTCGGCGAGCCCGAGCTTGACCCCCAGGTTCTTGGGGTCGAGACGGAGGGCGAGCAGAAACAGGTCGGCAGCCTCCTCGTACATCTCACGTTCGGAGAAACGCCGGGCCAGCTCGGTCAGCTCGGCCAGGTCCTGGGGAGAGCTCTGTGGATCGCTCATGGGTCGCCTTTCGCAGAGAGACTTTTCCAGTGTATCACCCGCACGGCCGTCCCCTGCCTCGGGAGACTCGGGAACAGTTGCCGAAAATACGTAGACGGCTATAATCTCGGGCGATGCCATTCGTACCCAGGAGCGCGGGGGCGGGCACGGCGCGCCAGGAGCTGACGGGCGTGGTCGGGCGGGCCATCGACCAGTGCCGCAAAGGGAACTGGGAGCAGGGCCTCCCCTACCTCGGCCAGCTCGCCTCCTCCGAGGAGCGGGCGCACCTGCCGGGCCTCTTCTACTCCTACCTGGGCTACGGCATCGCTCTCCGCGAGCAGCGTTTGGAGGAGGGGCTGAAGCTCTGTAAGCACTCCGTCAAAATCGAGTTCTTCCACCCGGAGAACTACTGGAACCTCGCCCGCACCTGCCTGCTCGCCAAGGACCGCCGCGGCGCCGTCCGGGCGGTCCGCGAGGGATTGAAGATCGACCCCCACAGCGAGGAGCTCCTGGAGCTCCAGAAGGAGATGGGGCTGCGCCGCTCGCCGGTCCTCTCCTTCCTCGCCCGCGACAACCCGCTCAACCGGTTCCTGGGAAGCGTCCGGCACAAGCTCACCGGGGGGTAGGGCCGCCGGCGGCGCCGGCGGGCATCACCTTCAGCACCAGCCGCATCTTCGGCAGCAGCGCCAGGAAGAGCCGCCGGGCCTCCTCCGGCTTCACGGTGAGGACCACCCGCGGCGGCACGGTCTGCCCGTGGAGGCGCTGCCACAGGGCCTCCCACCCCTCGATCAGCCGGTGCCGCGCCCGCCAGAGGCGGCCCGGCAGGTTCGCCACCCCCGCCTCGCCGAGGATCGAGACGTCCAGGGCCGGCTCGAAGCGCAGCCGGAAATGGGTGGGCGCGCGCTCCAGGAGCTCCTCGCTCGCCGGGCGGATGGCCGGATTGGCGTGACTCGGATCGAATCCCGGCTTGGCGTCCGGGGGAGGGGCGGCCGCCGGGGCCGGGGTCTGGATGGGGATCTTCGGCCGCTCCGGCTCGTCGAGCTGGGAGACCAGGGTGTAGGAGTCGGCCGGCCAGGCGAGATCGCCCCCGGCCAGGCGCGAACGGCCGAAGAGGGCGCTCTCGACCGGGAAGCGGCGGAGCACGATGCCGTCGACCGCGAGGTCGAGCTCCGGGGCGAAGGGGTCGAGCACGAGATAGAGCTGGTGGCTCTTCGCGGCGGCGAGCTCGGCCGAGAGAGCCGCGGCCCGGGTCTTCTCGTTGAGCCGCGGCGGCGCCCCGGCCGCCGCGCGATCGGCCCCCGCCGCGCCGCAGAGAAGAAGGAGGAGGGCGCCGCCCGCCAGCCCGCGCAACCGAGCCGTCCTTCGCATCAATAGATATACACCCGGGTGCCGATCGCGGCGGCCTTCCACACCGCCTCCAGATCCTCGTCGCCCAGCCGCACGCAGCCGTGGGTGACGCTCCGCCCGAGCAGGCGCTGGTAGAGGGTGCCGTGGATCAGGTAGCCGTCGCCCAGGTTGAGAGCGTAGTCGCCCAGCGAATAGGTGTCGACCCGCTCCGCCGAGTCCTTGGGGATGGGCACCCCGTCCTCGACGAAGGCCCAGTCCGGCTTGTTCCACACCGGATTCTTGATCTTCTGCAGCACCCGGTGGGTGCCGCGCGGGGTCTCGAACACCCAGCGCCGCCCGGTCGCCGGATCGGTCAGCACCCCGCCGGTGCCGGTCGAGCAGACCGCCTCGCGCAGCACCTCGGTTCCCTTCATCAGGTAGAGCCGGTTGGCGATGGTGTCGACCGCGATATGGATGCCGTGCGGCTCCTGGCCGGCGATCTGGAGCGCCAGGCGCGGCGCCTCGCCGTGGCGGACGGCCGCGCCGCGGGGGAGCGGCACGGTCGACAGCTCCCGGTAGCCGAAGCCGCCGGCGAGCCCCGCCGCGAGGACCGCCAGGAGGAGACCGCCGAAGCCATAGAGCAGGACCTTCCAGGGAAAGCGGAAGCGCACCCGCGCCGCGGCGCCGGTCCGAAACACCAGCGGGGTAGCCCCAGGGGGCCGCGCATCGAACGAGGAGACGGCCGGCGGATCGGGTGGCCTCATCGCGGCGGCCTCCGGGCTCCCCGTCCGGGGAACAGGTCGCCGAGATCGGCGGTGCCGACGAGGGTCACCGGGGTCCCCTCCTCCACGGCGGCGAACAGGCGGTCCATCTCGGTATCGGGCAAGGCGACGCAGCCGTTGGTCCAGTCGGTCCCCCGGCCGCCATGGCCGTGGATCTCGATCGAGCCGCCGATCCCGCGGCCGGCCGGCACCAGGCCGCGGCGCCGGGCGGCGGCGAACTCGCGGCGGTCCGCCGCGGTCGGGTAGTCGAGGGCCAGGGCCCGATGGTAGCTCGTCTCCTCCCCCTCCTTCTTCTCGACGATCCGGTAGCGCCCCTCCGGGGTCGCGGCGTCCCCGGCGTAGGTCTTGTCGGCGAGCCCGGCCCTCCCCAGCTCGGCGGTGAAGACGTCCACCACCCGGCCGCCCTGGAGGAGGAAGCAGCGCCGCGCCCGCTTGTCGACGATCACCGCCGCCGTCCCATCCTGCCGGCTCTCGGCGACCGTGGCGTCCACCCACTCCTGCCAGCGGCGGCGCAGGTCGGGATCGCCCAGCCGGGCGTAGTGCGCGGCGAGGAGCGCCTCGACCCGGGCGAGGCCGGCCGCCGCCGTTTCGAGCCCGTGGTCGGCCGCCGTCAGGTCGCCGCGCTCGCCCGCCGCCGACACCGCCGCGAGCCCCAGCCGGGTGGCCTGGAACTCGGCGCGCAGTGGCTGGTCGCCGGGCAGGTGCTCCACTTCCGCCGCGAAGGCAGAGAGCCGTTCCGCCAGGCCGGCCCGCCGCTCGTCGAGCCCCGCCCGCCGGCGTACCGCCTCGCGCCGCGCGGCGAGCCGGGCGTTCCAGGCCGCGGTCTCGGCGGCCAGGGCCAGCCGCTCGATCTCCCCGGCGTGGGACGGTCCGAAGCGCGCCGACCGCTCCTCGGCCAGCCGGCGTTCGAGGAGGGCGGAGGCGGCCACCGCCCGCTCGAGCTCGGCGAGCGGTCCGGCCTCGCGGGCGGCCTCGACCCGCGCCCGCCGCAGGGCCGACCGCGCCCGCCCGACCGCGGCGACCGCCGGGGTGGGCAGCGGCTCCCGGGGCTGGCAGGCCAGGCCGCCCAGGAGGGCGAGGATCGGGCCGGCTTTCCGGGCTCGCACGGGAGGCGCGCCGGGCCGGGCGGTTACGCCCGCTTCGTGCGGTGGACGGCGTGGGCGACGTCGGCCGAGATGGCCGCGGCCTGCTGCTTGACCTGGTCCGCCTTCTGCCGGGCGGTGGCGAAATCGCCGGCCGCGGTCGCGGCCTGCGCCTCCCCCAGGGTCTTCTGCAGAGCCGTGAGGTCGCCCTTCATGGCCTCGACGTCGGCCTTGCTGTCCTTCCCCGCCGGAGCGCTCGCCACCGCGGCGACCGCGGCGTCGAGATCGGCCCGCGCCTGGTCCAGCGCCTTCTGGGCGTCGGCCTGGGCCTGCAGCTTGCCGGTCGCCACGTCCTCCTTGGCCTTGAAGGAGTCGGCCCGGGTCTGGGCGATCAGGCCCTTCGCCTTGCCGTAGCTCCGCATGAGGAAGAACTTGCCTCCCTGGGCGTCCACCTCGGCCTTGGCCTGGGACATCGACTCCTGGGCCTTGCTGAACGACTCCGGAGCGTAGGACTCGGCCCCCGAGGCCTTCGCCTCGTCGAGCGCGGCCTGCGCCGCCTGCATCTCGGCCTGCGGCGGCTTGGCACAGCCGGCGGCCAGAAGGGCCACCGCCAGGAGCAGGCCGCGGTACGCGTTGCGCTTCGCCATGGTTTTGCGCCTCGATGAAAAGGTCCCGCCGGGGACCGCTCTACACTGAAACGTCGGGAAAACTCAACCTGAGAGGCTTGCATAGAGGTTCTTCTATGTCAAGGGAGGCTCAAGCGCCCGCGCGCCCGCGACGGCCCGGCGTTGACGCTTCCCCGGCCCGGGACTACCCTTTTCCCCAGTGACCCGACACTCCTGACTCCCGGAGGTTGCCCGCGTGGAACCGAACCTGCCCTCCTCTCACTACGGATCGAAAGGGGCCTCCTGGGCTCTGGCGATTTTCGCTACTCTGGCGATCGCCTTCTGCGCCGCCATGGTCTCCATCCATGGCCGCCACTATGGCTGGGCGCTCTTCGTCGCCATCCCGTACTTCGCCGGCTTCTTCTCCACGGCCCTCCTTCGCCTCGGGGGCGTCCAACCTTTCCTTCCCTGCCTGGGGTTGTCGATCGGCGTCGCGTTCCTGCTCTGCCTGCTCTTCCTCATCTTCGGGATCGAAGGCATGATCTGTGTGTTCATGACCCTGCCGCTGGCGTTTCCCCTGGTCTTCCTCGGCACGTGGATGGCCTTCCTTCTCTTCCACCGGCCCGCACCGGTCGCTCCCCCCGGCCTCCTCTCCGTCTTTCTCGTCCTTGGGCTGGCCCTCGCGATTTGGGGAGAGCTCCATCTGCAACCGATCTCGCCCACCTATACCGTCAGCGACAGCGTCGCCATCGAGGCTCCCCTTCCAGTCGTCTGGGATTCGTTGCTGCACCTGGGCTCCCTCGGCCAGCCGGCCGATCTGCTCTTTCACTTGGGCGTCGCCTGCCCGCAGCGGGTCGACCTCTACGGCACGGGGGTCGGCGCCGTCCGGGTCTGTACGCTCACCACCGGCCAACTCCACGAGCGCATCACCGTCTGGCGGCCGCTCCACGAGCTCGCCTGGGTTTCGATCTCGACGCCGCCGCCGCTTCAGGAACTAAACCCTTTCCACAAGACCGACCCGCCGCATCTCCACGGTTTCTATCGATCGGTGAGCGGCCGGTTCGAGCTCCAGAGCCTGGGACCTCAGCGGACGCTCGTCACCCGGCACTCCAGTTATCAACACCATTTATTCCCCGCCGCCTACTGGCGGATCTGGTGTGATTACGTCGCCCGGCGCGGCCACCTCCACGTCCTCAACGTCTTGAAGCACGCCGCCGAGGAGCGGGCGCCGGGGACGGCTCCGGCAGCGCAGCGGCCGCGGATGGCTCTGCGCTGAGACGGTCTGCATGATCTGCTTTGACGTTTTTCGCAACAACGAGCGGCTGTGCCGGGCCGGCATCGGCGACGCCGGCGTTCTGTCGACCATCCTTACCTGGACAGGTCGCCAAGGGGATTCCGGCCCTGCCAGGAGTCGACTCAACCTCGTCGTCGGCGGGCTCCACAACCCGGCACCCACCGTGGATGCCTATCTCCGCTGGGTCGAGCTCTTCGACCTCCAGCCCGGGGACGAGATCACGATTCGCATCGTCGAAAGCCCTGAGGCCGACGCCCCGTCCTCCGAGGAGAGGACGCCCCACGAGTAGCGCCGCGAGCCGCACCGCCGCCGAGATGCCCTGTGGCCGAAGGCGGTAGAGGCGTCCCAGGTCCTGAACGATACCGCCGCGCCGTCCACGGGGACCGCGGGACGTCTCCGCCGGGGCAACGCCGTCCCGCACCCCCCGATTGAGACACAAACCGACCTCTGCAGAGGACGAAACGGGCTCCGTTGAGACACAAGAGCCGCTCTTGAGACACAAACCGGCCTCCTGCGAGGGCCGCACGGCTCCTTTTGAGACACAAGGGCCACCCTTGAGACACCAGCGAGGGCCGTTGAGACACAAAACGGCCGCGTTGAGACACCGCCGTCGGGAATTGAGACACTGCCGTCCGGCGATGAGACACTCGCTGCTGGCGTTGAGACACTCGCTGCCGGCGTTGAGACACTCAGCGACTGCCGCGCGTGTCTCAATGCCACCGGTTTGTGTCTCAACGCCGGACGTTTGTGTCTCGCCGACTCTCGGGAACGGCTGAAAACCGAAGATTTGTGTCTCTTGGGGACCCTGCCTGGGTCCCCAAAGGCCTCTCGGACGCCCTCTCGGCTGGTCGTAGTGTCTCAATCCACGCCACCGGACGCCTGCGGGAGGGCAGGCAGGGGCCCGTCAAGTCGTCGGGAGGACGATCCTCGGCGACCGAGATTGAGCTCTCACGCCGAAGGATCTGCCCCGAAGGGGCAAAGGTCGGTAGCCTGGCGGTAGCCTGGTAGCCTGGTAGCCTGGCGGTAGCCTGGCGGCGAAAGCCCCAGGTTGGTGGAACCCCAAGAAAACACCAGCCCCGAAGGGGCGACGGTAGACTCGGGACTACCGCCGTCCCTCAGAGCTGTTGAACCTTATGTGCTTGCGCTCATATCGTTGACGCCACCCAAGCCCGGAACTAAGCTTTGGGCCGAGTGAATACGCCTACCTCACCTGCACTGTCCTTGCTGATTGGATAGGTTGCCTTAGCCGGTATCGCAGAGGCCCTGCCGCTCAACTAAAGGAGCCGCTACCGACAAGCCATGAATGAACCCCACTGGTTAGTAGTAGCCGTCATTGGAGCGATCCTTGGCCTCTTGCTCCCCTATATGATGTACCTGCTTAGATTTCTGTGGAGATATCGAAAAAGTGATCGCCTCGAGAAGTCATGGTTTGAATATCACGCGACATTCACCGAAGGGAGAGCAATTATCGTTGGAGGCACGTGGCACATCAAAAAAGGGTTTCGCCACCGACTTGTAGTCACATTTCAACACGAGAAGGACGATGGCCTTAAATACAAAGGCGTATTGCACAAGGAGAGAGGGCATATTCTTGCCGTTTTGGCGTCCATCTCCGATGACGAAGAGACCCTGTATTATCGCTTCGTGACTCCCGTCGGCTCTCAATCTACTGTGCCGGGACTATGGCTTTCATATGACAGGGACGGAAGGGTATGTGCTGGATCTGCCATCCTCTCCCAAGAACCGCTGGAAGAAACGGCGGTGGGGCCAATCTTAAGTAATATGGTCGAGCAATCAGGAGCGATTCCTGCATTGCGGGTTAAAAAATAGGCGACAAGACTAGGGCAAAGGCGTCAGCATCCGAGGTAACCCTGGGGGTAAGCGTGATGAATCGCCGTGATAGTGATAGCTTTGGCAATCCCACCCATCCGGCAACCGTATCTCCCGACGAGTTCGAGCGACAGGTGGTTGGATGGCTTCGCGCAGAAGGGTCTACTCTCGACAACTTTAGCGTCTCCCACCTTGAACATATCCCCGGCACAGCAGGTGACTACGAGTTCGACGCCGTCGCTCGCTTCACGGTCTTGGGAGGCGCCGAGATGACCGTTCTGGTCGAGTGCAAGAGGCACAGCCGACCGGTCGAGCGCGAGAAGGTGATGGCCTTATGGGCTAAACTTCAGGATGTTCGCGCCGACAAGGCGATGATGTTTGCAACTTGTGGGTTTCAACGGGGCGCGCTCGAATATGCGGGCAGCTACGGCATTGCAACTCTCATATTTGTTCAAGGTGAATTCATCTACTGCACGAAGAGCGTAGACGCTGCACCTAATGGACTCTGGCCCGGTGATGACCGCTATGTTGCACTCTTCACAACGGTCGAAGGGACTTCCATCTCGTACGCGACTATAAGCAGCGACCGCACCGATGAACTCTCCGCTTGGCTCGCGGCATAGGTGATTCGCGTGCGACGGTAATCTCAGTCCGTTCCGTCGCCCCTGCGGGGCTTTGATACTTGGGGATGTCCCCTATCTGGGGCTGGCGCCCCAGACTACATGCCTTCGCCCCTTCGGGGCGGGTCTTTCGTTGATGCAATCCGGCGGGCTGGGCGTGCGCGCAGGGCGCGCCCTCGCCTTTCAGGAAGAACTGTCACTCCCAGGCCCACCCACCGGGACGACGACCTGGTCCGGCGGGCGGCGCTCCGGCATCGGCGCGTAGACCCTTGGAGGGACTTGGATCCGGGGTAAACTCTTCCCGGAGGCTCGGGACGATGCTCAAAGCAATCGAGGTCAAGGCATTGTCGGATTACAGAATCTGGGTCCGCTTCGCCGACGGCGTTGCTGGCGAGGTGGACTTGTCCTACCTTACAGGTCGCGGTGTCTTCTCCCTGTGGCAAGACTATACGGCCTTTCAACGAGTGCATCTGGGGACGAGTGGGGAGATCGTCTGGACCGACGAGGTTGAGCTCTGCCCAGACAGCATTTACCTGAAACTCACTGGCAAGACGCCCGAAGAGATTTTCCCGAACTTGGCTCGGACGGAAGTCGGTGCCTGAGCTTTGTCGGTTTTACGGGATCATCATCAAGATGTATTTTGATGATCATAACCCACCACACTTTCATGCGGAATATGGCTCTGAAGAAGCAATCTTTGACATCACCAACCTAGCCATCATAGCGGGCCACCTCTCTCCCCGCGCTCTTGGTCTCGTCGCCGAATGGGCATCCTTACACCAAGAGGAATTGAAAGCGTGCTGGCAGCGGGCAAGGAGCCTCGAGTCGCTCGGGAAAATCGACCCCCTGCGGTAGTGTGCCGCCTCTCAAGATCGCGCGCAGCCCCGAAGGAGCGACATTTTACACAGGTGCCGAAGATCACAGTGCTGTCGCTGCTTCTCATGGCGGCTCCGGTGGCCGGCATCGTCGAAGAAGCCGCGTTCCGCGGCTACATGCAGGGGCCGATCGAACGGCGCTACGGGTGGGCCGTCGCGATTCTGGTGA
>Ga0137403_10002445_pt1 | contig 22685 bp, 18 predicted proteins | sample CZOMad2_1_16fung_FD_122057 | JGI IMG/M metagenome (GOLD analysis project Ga0137403, IMG submission 122057) | Vadose zone soil fungal communities from Angelo Coast Range Reserve, California, USA - CZOMad2_1_16fungal (Hybrid Assembly) | ecosystem: Environmental > Terrestrial > Soil > Vadose zone...
CGACGGCGTCGGCCTCAACGTCAAGACCGACCCGCGCTCGACCGGAATGGGACAGCGGATCGTCACCGCCATGGCGAGCAAGCTCGACGCCAGCGTCGAGCGCGACCCCGCCCATGCCGGCACCCGGATCATGCTGAAATTCCGCCGTGCCCGCGCGCCAGTGGCGGCGAAGTCCGCCACCGCGGCTGGGTAGCTCGGGCGTGCGCGCGGTACGGATACGGGCTGAAGCAGACAGAGTCTTTGCGATTTCGTTTTGGCGGAATGTTCCCACGCCCTTTGCTGGCGAGCGAGTTCCTGATCCGCATCGTATCCACGATCCGCGAGTAACATCGTTTGTGGAAGCAAAAGATGCCATTGAGCACACGACGGTCATTTACAGGCCGAACGCCGTGCGGCTTGTTCGGCAGCATCGGCTTGATTGCGGTCCGTTCATAGTCACTGAGTTCGTAGCGCATGATTCGAGGCTCCAGTTTCGGAGCTTGAATCACCTCCGCGGCAGCGCCATCAACCCGCAATGGCCCGTGGCGATGCCGCTAATGCTATGAAGTTACCTCCGCTTTCGTCGGCATAGCGGACCTGGCCGGACTTGCTGCTGGCTCGATCGGGTCGCGAATGACCCGATTCGGAAGTACGCCGCGCCGCTGGCAGATCGTCCGCATGCTCGAAGCTGGGGCTATTCGGCTGTTGCTCGGGGAAGATCGGAAGGAGTCGTGTTCGGGTCAGAACACGTCGATCGTAGGGAAACGAGGCTCCCCTGTGATGCAGTCCCAAAGGTAAATTGCAAGGCCGACGTCGCCGGTCCAAAGGGAATACCGTCCGCGGCCAACGACTAGCTGAGAGCCGCGATACTGGACGATGGCCGTCATAGCGAATTGGCGTGCGCGGTCGAGCCAAATCGGGTCGTTTGTGCGGCGATAGAGCTTGAGAAATGCGTAGCCATTCCCACCTGTACCGTGGCAAAGGTTCGAGCCCTTGGTAAGCGGTCCGGCGGCCCAGGCGAAGCGACCGGCATCTAAAAGAAGTGAGTCAAATTCAGGCGTAGCGAAGGGCGCATTCGCAAATGTCGTCACCATACCAGGCGCACCGTGGCAGTGCTGACACAACGTCGGCTGCTTCTCGCGCTTGCTTCTCGCACCCCACGTGGTCCCAACTTCAGACCGCCACGCATTCGCTGCAAGAGTCTTCGGCACAAACTCAGCCACCTGCGCTTGCTGCGGTGGCGTCAACCAATCCCACCCGCGCAATAACGGGATGACGTTGCCAGCGAAACCGTGAACGGGCCCGAGCCAATGGTCTTTGGCACCATAAAGATCTTGTGTCCAAAGTGGGCCTTGCGGCGTGTCCTCCAGATCGGCAAACAGCCGGGCCGCCTGCATTTCGAATAGACCGCGCCATCGCGATTCATGTGTCATCTCGGCCATGTGGATTGCGGCCACCATCGACCCGGGCATGCCCCACATGAGCTCCCGGATCGGGAGCTCAATATTTGCTTCTGCGCGCCTATGCACCAGATCAGCAAAGCTCGATGTGGGCGCAAGGCGCATCACGAGAAGTGCCGCACCCATGTCGCCGAAGAGCAGCGAGCCATGCTTTGCGTAATCGGTTGGCGAATTGCTTTCGAACGCGGTGACTGTCCGCTCCAGAAGCACTGGGAGCATAGGGCGAAAGTCTTTTGCTACGCGGGTAGCACCGATGCGATGTAAATAATCAAGCGCCCATATGACACCGGCCGCACCCCAGTAAAAACTGGGATTACCGTCTACCGCTCCATCGTCGCTGGGGTGCCCCGGCCAGAACCCTTCGGGATCGAAATGGGAGATTGCATCGGCCGCAATTTCTTCGATTACAGCCCGGACAGCCAATTCGCTCCAGGCGTCTTGTGTAAGCGGACGATGACGAGCGAGGACAATCATTCCTGAGGACCTCCTGGGCGCGACCCATCTTGTTCTTCAGACGAGGGAGGTAAGGATTTGCAACTAAACGCAACGTATCCAAAAACGTGACACGCGGCAAATGAACAACACCATTCGACGCACCGCAGGAATTGGCACCTTTGAGACATGCCGGCGGACGGTAACGATGTCTGTTTGTAGGGGTCGAGCAGAAGTCGTCGGCATACGGTCAAACCGACGCGATTGACCCACAAGCGACCTCGCTCTGACCCGTTGGATGAATTGAGCGGTGCCCAATTTTCGATTTTCGTGCCGATATTTCTTTGCAAGGGTTTGGACCGAGCGGATCCAATCAGCCTAACCAACTCAGCTTTGGTGCAGCCCGGCAAGACATCAACGCCAGCCAAGTGTCAACATCAGAACCTTTCGGGGCAATTCTATTTCGGAAGTCAAAAGTCCCGTATTTTTCTGGAGGGCGTAGAAGTCCTGAGTGGCTCAAAAAGCCAAACAGCCGGTTTTGGCGCAGGGCCGGCCGCGTCCACTACGGGACATCGGGTTGATTTCTGGCGACTGCATCCATGCGTTGCAATGCCATCAGCGCACCGTGCGTTCGCTCCACCGGGCCTCGGCTGATGTATTGCCAGCCCCGTATTCGGCTGAGGTCCGGGCCCCATCGATTGGAAGGGCAAAGGGCGCGGGAGCGAAGCCCCGCGCCCTTGCCTAGTGAGAGCTGATCTCTCGCTTGAGAGCTCTCATCCGCTTTTCATCCCCATCGAAAATGGCATCTGCCCCCTGCGGAGCTATCGGGCCAGCAGTGACTTGGCGGACCACGTCTGCCTCCAGCGCTGCCAGTTCCGACAAAGACATCTTTTCAATGTCCGCGACCAGATCATCTTTTCCCATCTTGTGGTTCCTCCCGCGTTTCGGCACTTTCGGCCGATTTGATTTCAAGCCCGAATCAACCAAGCGTTGACAGATGATCTCAGCCACTTCCGGCGAATTTGTGATCGTCGCCGGAAAGTCTTCGCTGTCGAAGGGATCGGTGCGTTTCTGCTCGCTTCCACCACGCAACTGTGGGGAGTCATTGCGGCGCGCGGTTCTTCCGGGCTCTCGCTTTCCCGACTTGCTGGGCAGAGCCGCCGCGCCTCACGGATCGGCGGCGGGCGTCATTCTCCGCAACGCGCGGCCATGGAATCTAAAGCGCCATGACCGACGGTTTCTGCGAAAAAACGATCAAACAGAAGCAACGCCCCGCCGAACAGACGCGGTGTTGATTCCGTCGCTTGGCGGGAAGCTCTGTATGGGGGAGAAACGATGACGAAGCTCTTGGCGTTTGCGGCGTTTTGTGCCGCGATGATGGCGGCGACTGCTCCGGCTGCTGGCCAGAAGAAGTATGGACCCGGCGTGTCCGACGCCGAGATAAAAATCGGCAATACGATGCCGTACTCAGGTCCAGCCTCATCCCACAGCAACGTCGGCAAGGCGATGTCCACATACTTCGACAAACGGAAAACCGCTGCACACTTTTCCGGATTATGCGCTAGTCATTCGCGGCGCAGCTCTGCTCAGCAGCTCCATTGAAATCCATCGACCACGAAATGCTGGCCGGTCATGAACATATGCGCCTCGACGGCCAGATAGCGCACGATGCTGGCGACGTCCTCAGGCGTACCGACCCGGCCCAGGGCAATCCCGGCGGTCAGCTGAGCCTCCCGTTCGCCGAGCAGGCCGCGCAACAGGTCGGTCGCGATAACGCCCGGGCAGATCGCATTGACCGACACTTTCGGCCCGAGCTCTTTTGCGAGCGAGCGGGTGAGGCCCAAAATTCCGGCCTTGGCCGCGGCATAGGCATGCTTGCTGACAGCGCTGGTCACGCCGCCCGACAGCGCATTGATCGATGAGATCGAGATGATCCGTCCGCCCGTGTCCTGCTTCAGCATGATCGGCGCGGCCGCATGAATGAAATTGAAGCAGCTCTTCAGATTGATTGCGATCGTGCGGTCGAACTCGGCCTCGCTGATCTCGAGGATCGGTTTCGGGTTCGGCGCGCCCGCATTGTTCAGGAGCACGTCGAGCTGTCCCCATTTCGCGTAGACCTGCTCGACGATCGCATGCGCGCGGGCAAAGTCGCTCACATCGGCCTGAAATGTCAGCGCGCGCTTGCCCCGCGCCTCGATATCGCGCGCGGTTGCTGCCATCTCCTTCTCCAGGAGATCAACGAGGGCGATGTCGAAGCCGGAATCAGAAAGCGCCAGCGCACAGGCGCGGCCGATGCCGCGCGCGCCGCCAGTGACGAGGGCCGTCTTTGTCATGGGTCAGGCCTCAGGCGGCGTGGTCGCGCGCGTAGCGGACCACGTCGGCATGGGTTGCGCACCAGACGTCACCCTTCGCCTTGGCCAGGCGCATCAGCTCCTCGATGATCCACAGCCGCGAGCGGTAGCCGATCATGTGCGGATGGCAGGTGAGCTGGAAGATGCCGCCCTCCTCATAGGCCGCCTCGAACTCACGCCTGAACACATCGAACACATCCGAAGGCGGCGTATAGGGACGCAGGCCTTGGAAGCGATGCATCATGAAATAAACCGCGTCGTCGCGGATCCATTCCACGGGAAATTCGATCACGCCGGTCGGCTCGCCGTCGAGCAGCAGCTCGTAGCAATCGACATCGGCCATCAGCGAGGAATCGTAGAGCAGGCCGGCTTCCTTGGTGATGCGCAGCGTGTGCGGCGAGAAATCCCAGGACGCGGTGCGCGCGCCGACCGGCCGCACCTTGGTCGTCTTCTCCAGCACGTCGGCCGCGCGCATCATCAAATCCTTCTCGGCCTCATAGGGTAGCACCGAGTTCAGCTCGTGGATCCATGAATGGATGCCGATCTCGTGCCCCTCGGCGATGATGCGGCGCTGCTCGTCCGGATAGAGCAGCGCACACACGGCCGGCACATAGAAGGTCGCCGGCACCGAGTGCTTCGCAAGCAATTTCAGGATACTCGGGACGCCGACGCGATTGCCGTACTGACCCCACGCCATGCGCCCGATCGATTTACCGCCGTCGCGCAGCTCGTTGGTCTCGTGATCGGAATCGAACGACAGCGCGAACGCGCATCGCGCGCCACCCTTCCAGGTCTTGGGCCGATAGGTCTTGCCGGCGCGGACCTGGTTGATCAGCCCGCGCCAGTGTTTTTCCGGCCATTGCCAGGGTTCGAGCTTCGACGTCTCGTTCATGATGGTCCTCCCGAATGATTTGTTACAGCGGGCCGCCGGTGACGGGGATGGTCTGCCCCGTGATCCACGAGGCGTGGTCGGAGGCGAGAAACGTCACCGCATTGGCGATGTCCTGCGGTGCGCCCATGCGCCGCATCGCAATCGTGTTGACGAAATTGTCGCGGAACGCGGCCGACCAGTTGTTCCACTGCCGCTCGTAATCAGGGCTGGTCGCCATGAAGCCGGGCGCGACCGTATTCACGGTGATGCCGAACGGCCCAAGCTCCTGCGCAAGCTGTTTGACCAGACCGATCTGGCCGTGCTTGGCGGCGGGATAGCTCTGGATGCCCGTGAGGCTGGTGGCAAGGCCGGCGCGGCTCGAGATGGTGACGATGCGTCCGGTGCCTTTCTTTTTCATGCCAGGCGCGACGGCCTTGATGAACAGGAAAGCGCCCTTGAGGTTGGCATCGACGATGGCGTCGAAATCGTCGGCGCTCACCTCTTCCAGCGGCCGCGGTCTTTGGCCGCGTACCCCACCCGCGACATAGACAAGGATATCGGCGCCGCCGGCTGTGCGCATGACCTCGGCAATGGAGGCCTCATTGGTGACGTCGACCTTGGCGGCGATGATCTCGCCGCCGCCTTCGACACGGCCCGCGATGGGGGCGAGGTCGTCCACCAGGAGGTCGCAGGCGATGACGCGCGCACCATCATTGGCGAGCGATCGCGCGATGGTCTGGCCGATGCCGCGCGCGGCTCCCGCCACGATCGCGGTGCGTCCGTCGAACCGGATGAGCATGGATTGCGCTCGTTCGCTTTACTCAGCTCAGTTTTGTCCCAGCGGTTTCCTTCAGGCTCCAGATCACGGCGAGCGAAATCATCGCCGAAGGCAACAGATAGAGATAGGTCGGCGACACCGGCGATCCCGTGGCCTGGATCAGCCAGGTCGCGATGAACGGCGCGAACCCGCCGAAGATGGCGACTGCGAGCGCGTAGCCGCTCGACATCCAGGTGGAGCGCAGATGCGTCGGAAAGATCTCCGAGATCGCCGCAGGGCCCGCGCCCGAATAGAGCGCAAGCAAAATGCCGAACAGGATCTGGAGCGGCAGCACCAGAGCGAGACCGGTGCCGTTGGTCATCAGCGAGAACAACGGATAGGAGAGCAGCCCGATGCTGATCGCGCTCGCCATCAGGAGCGGCTTGCGGCCAACCTTGTCCGACAGCGCGCCCCAGAACGGAACCGCGATCACCATGGCGATCAGGCCGATCGTGTTCGACCACAGCGCCTGCGAGGGCGTGAGCCCGGCAAAGCGTTGGGTGAAGCTCGGCATCCAGGCGAGCAGCGTGTAATAGGCGATGGTCCAGAAAATGGTGAAGCCGAAGGCGAGCGCCCCGAGCGGAAAGCCGGAGACAACAGGCTGATCGGCGGCTGCCTGGCGGCTAGCTTCGTAAGTCGGCGTCTCGTCGACGTTCTGGCGCAGATAGGCGCCGACGAAGAGCAAGAATACGCCGAGCAGGAACGGCACGCGCCAGCCCCAGTCGAGCATCGCGGCCTGGCTCAGCGACGAGGTCATGATTGCGGCCACCGCCGAGCCCAGCAGCGAGCCGCCGGCGGTCGAGACCTGCTGGAAACTGCCGAACAGACCGCGGCGGTTTTGCGGCGCCCATTCCACCATGAAGGCGGTCGAGGTGCCCCATTCGCCGCCGGCCGCGATCCCTTGCACGAGACGCAAGCAGACGAGCAGGATCGGCGCCCAGACGCCAATTGCGTCATGGGACGGCAACAGGCCGAGCCCCACGGTGCCGAACGCCATCAGGAAGATGGTGAGCACCAGCGCCGTCTTTCGGCCTTGCGTGTCGCCGAGGCGGCCGATCACGATGCCGCCGAGCGGCCGCGCCAGGAAGCCGACGCCATAGGCCGCGAAGGCGGCGAGCAGCGAGGCGGTCGGATCGCTGTTCGGGAAGAATTTTGCTGCGATCAGCGAGGCGAGATAGGCATAGACGCCGAAATCGTACCACTCGAGCAGGTTGCCGATCGCTGCGGCCCAGATCGCCTTGCGGGAGTTGTCCGCCAGATGCGCGCTCGGCGCGGCCAGCACAGAAGCTTCCGCCATTGGATCACCCCGCCATGTGCATTCTTGCTGCAATATTCCACATGACAATCCGGACGGAGTCGAGAGGCAAGGCGCGCGGCATGACGGCTCTGCGGCGATGGCTGACATTTCCCCGCGGCATGGCTCTTGGTTATTGCTCTTGGGCGCGGCGCGGGTGGTGTCTCTCCTCATGGTGAGGAGGCGCACCAGCGCCGTCTCCGGACGATGCTTCGCATCGCCGGGAGAACCATGAGGCCCGGCCGGGTGGCCGCGTCTCCCGCGGCGGATGAGCCCTTGCGCGGAGCAGCATTGAAGGGTTTTTCACGGGCTCTTCCGCTTTACTCCCATCGTCTAGTGGTTAGGACGCGGCCCTCTCAAGGCTGAAACAGGGGTTCGATTTCCCTAGGAAGAGCCGTATTAGATTTGAGCTTCTGATGTTGCGCCCTAAGCAACTGCTTGGAATAGCAATTTGAGATGGTTGCAGGTCCCCGCAACCACTTTCGTTATAACTCACTCTCTGTCCCGGTCTAATCGCCGGGACGGCTTTGGCTTTTCTGAGGAACGCGGCGGCGGCGCGACCGAGCAGGTCCGGCTGCAGCCAAGTGCGAGCGGGTCCACCGAGAATGACAGGCGGCATTTGTTCTCGACGAAGCATCCAGAGATGCCACTCGGGCGTACGCTCGTTCAGCTGGTTCGGATTCGTATCGCCTGTGTGTACCGAAAACCCAATCCGGGTTTGTTGAACGAAGAATCGGCTCAGTTGGCGCGGCCGGTGCGTGTGCCGTTGAATGGGACCGTTGGCCAACCCGGGCGCATCGAGGCGGTTGAGAAGTTCGCTGCCGATGCAAAGGCCAAGGGTACACGTCATTCTGACGGGCGGGGATCGTATCAGAAACCGCGGCTATTTTTTCCCTCTGACGGTTCTTGCAGAAGTGCTCGACGACGCGCGCGTCATCCGCCCGGCCCAATAGCGGCAACCCGCTGATGCGCTTTCAGGGCTGATGCCGTCGGGTGATTGCGACCTGCGCCGCTTGAGCGTAGAGGCTCGAGATCAAATCCAGATTGATGCTCGTTGTCTCGGACTTCGCTGCCCAACCGTCCAGTGCGTCCAGCATCGGCGGCAACGTCGCGGCGCGCAGAGTGGCGTAGGCTTCAGTGACGGAGTGCCCCGTCGCGGTGGCGCGGTAGCGAGTTTCCTTGCGCGATGAGCTGCCCTCGGTCTCGATCAAGCCCGAACGAACAAGCTTGCGCGTGGCGTATTGAAGATTGGGGACATCGACGCGGTTGAGCAACTGCCCGATCTCCGAAAGCCGCTTCGGCTCATCGCCCATCCGAACCACATTGAGCACGGCGACATCGTCGCCCGTGAGCGGCACATCGCAGACGGCGGCCAGACACGCCGCCTTCCAGCGATAGTAAGCCTGCGCCAGTCGCTCCAGCCCGAACTCGAAATCGCACAGCCGCCGCTCGGTTTCGGTGCGCGCGAGATGCCAGGACCCCGGCCGTTCGGCGACGACAGCAGGTTGATTTTTCGGCTTCGCGGTACCGCCGGTTTTCTTCAGCGCGGTCTTTTGGGTCCTCTTCAAAACGGTCTCCTGATGTCGCGTGCGCGCAAGGCATAGGCAAACCCTGCTGAATCTATCCTATTTACAATTACGATTCTTATATTAAGAATTCAATTAAGAATACACGATGAAGTGGCAATACCGCTGCAAGCGGCGGTACCAGGCGTTGGCGCCGAGCGTTTCGGACGGAGGTCGATACAATGGCGGGACAATGGATCGACGTCGCGGCCGCCGATGGTGGCACCTTCAAGGGATATCTGACCATTCCGGCATCGGGATCGGGTCCCGGTATCCTGCTGCTGCAGGAGATTTTTGGCGTCAATTCCTCGATGCGGGAGGTCGCCGATTATTATGCTGAGGAGGGGTATGTCGTGCTTGCGCCGGACCTGTTCTGGCGATTGGAGCCTGGCATTGAGCTCGGCTATTCTGAGGCCGACTTCAACAAGGCGTTTGGCTATTACCAGCGCTTCGACGCCGATCAGTCGATCAAGGACGCCGCCGATGCGCTAAAAGTGCTGCGCGCGCGTCCCGAATGCGCCGCCAAGGTCGGCGCGCTCGGCTTTTGCCTCGGCGGCAAGCTCGCCTATCTGACCGCGGCACGCACCGATGTCGATTGCGCCGTCTCTTATTACGGCGTCGGCATCGAGGCCGACCTCGGCGAGGCCGCGCAAATCAAAGGCCCGATGGTGTTTCACTTTGCCGAACTCGACAAGTTTGCGCCAGCGGAAGCGCGCGAACAGGTCAAGGTCGCCTTCGCCAAGCGTCCCGATGTTGAACTGTATTTGTATCCCGGCTGCGACCACGCCTTCGCGGCGCCGGAGCGGGCGAGCTTCAACAAGCCGGCGACCCTGATGGCGCATTCGCGCTCCATCGCGCTGTTCCGAAAAGTACTGGGCCCGCGTTACGATCTCTCCACGCTATGGGATCGCCATACCGAATTGGAATTCGGCGTGCGCTCGGCCGAAGCGACGATGGGAACGATGGTGGCGGAGCCCTATGTCAATCACATTCCGACCATGACCGGCGGCGTCGGCTATCGTGATCTCCTGCGCTTTTACGCCAATCATTTCATTCCGAAGACGCCGAAGGATACCAAGCTGATCCCGATCTCGCGCACCATCGGTGCCGATCGCGTCGTCGACGAGATGCTGTTCTGCTTCACCCACGATATCGAGATCGACTGGATGCTGCCCGGCGTGCCGCCGACCGGTAAGTATGTGGAAATTCCGCTGGTCGCGATCGTCCGCTTCCGCGGCGACAAGCTCTATAACGAACACATCTACTGGGATCAGGCTTCGGTGCTGGTGCAGATAGGGCTGCTCGATCCCGCTCTGCTCCCCGTGGCCGGTGTTGCGACGGCGAAGAAACTCGTCGACGAGACGCTACCGTCGAACACGCTGATGGCACGCTGGGCAGAAAGTGCGCCGCAGGCCGCCGAATAGTCGCATTCAGTGTATGGCGCCCGCTCCGGGCGCCATTCTCGCATCTGGAGTAATTGTCATGGTGTCCTCCGTGCTTTCTCGCCGCCACGTTCTTCGGCTGGCCGGCGCCGCCGCCCTGCCGCTCTCCTCCGGCCTCCTCGGTGGCCCCGCGCAGGCCGCAGCCGCAGGAACGCTGACCATCGCCTACAATGTCAATTTGCCGTCGTTCGATCCGACCATTGGATTGTCCGCGGTCAATCCGACCCTGCAGTCGATCTATCAGGCGATCTTCGATCCTTACATCGGTCAAGCGCCCGACCTTTCCTTCAAGCCTGGTCTCTTGACGAAATGGGGCTGGAACGCCGACCGCACCAAGATCACGCTGGAGCTGCGCAAGGGCGTGACCTGGCACGACGGCTCGCCGGTGACGCCCGAAGACGTGGTCTGGTCGCTGCAGCGCGCAGCCGATCCGAAAATCGGCAATCCGATTCAGTTCGTCTGGTCCAAGGTCGGCAACTACAAGATCGACGGCAACACCATCACCGGCGACGTCATTGAATTCGAACCGACCTTGTTCAAATGGATGGCTTTTCTCACCGGCTATATTCTGCCGAAGGCCTATTACGAGAAGGTCGGTGCGGAAGGTTTTGAGAAGGCGCCGATTGGCTCCGGTCCCTACAAGGTCGATGCCTTCGAACGCAATGCCTTCCTGCGGCTCAAGACGCATCCGACCTATTGGGGACCTAAGCCTGCCTTCGACACCGTGGTGTTCAAATTCGTCACCGATCCCACCAGCCGCGTCGCCGAGATGGAATCGGGCGGGTCGGACGTCACGTTCGAAATTCCCTACGAGGAATTCGACCGCCTGAAGGCGAAAGCGGGGCTGGCCGGACAAACCAAGCCGGTGTCCGACATCGCGATGATCTTCATCACCGACATCGCGCCGATGCTCGACCGCAACGTCCGTCTCGCCGCCAATCACGCGATCGACAAGAAGGCGATCGTCGACCGGCTGCTGAAGGGGTACGGAGTTCCGATCGCGACGCTGGAAGCGCCGGGCTACGCCGCCTTCGATCCCTCGATCAAGGTGTCTTACGACCCCGAACTGGCAAAAAGCCTGCTTGCCAAGAGCGGCTTCTCGCCGGAGAAGCCGGTCAAGTTCACGATCCAGACGACGCGCGGGTTCAAGCCGAAGGATTACGAGATGATCCAGGCGATCGTCGGGATGTGGCGCAAGGTCGGGATCGAAGCCAATATCGAGGTCTACGAAATCGCGCAGCATTTCGAGCTGCGCGCGCGCCACGCGCTGGCGCCGGCGGCGTTCTACAATTGGGGCAACGCGATCGGCGATCCCTCCACCTCCACCGGCTTTGCGATGTTCGGCCCGTCGCCGCATTGCGCCTGGAAGGGCAAGGATCTCGTCGAGCGCATCGGCCCGCTGTGGGGCGAAAAGGACGAAGCCAAGCGGATCGCCGGCTGGAAGGCCGTCGACAAATACATCGCGGAGGAGGGCGAGGTGATCCCGCTGTTCCAGTATGTGCAGCCGATCATCCACAAAAAGGGCCTGAAGGTCGTGGCGCAGGCCAATGGTATGATTCTTCCGCAACTGATCACACAGGCTTAGGGACGCAAGATAGGGCGACAGCACGATGCGATGGGGCGAGATCATCAGGCGACTCGTCCTCATACCGCCCACGCTGGTCGGCGTGGCGGTGATCGTCTTCGTGTTGCTGCGCGTGGTGCCCGGCGACCCCATCGCCATGATGATCCCGCCGGGCGCTTCGCCCGCCGACATCGACCGGCTGCGGGCGTTTTATGGACTTGATCAGCCCATCCTGCAGCAGTTCATCACCTGGTTCGGCCAAGCGCTGCGCGGCGATTTCGGACGTTCAATCAGCGTGCACCAGAGTGTGTTCGAACTGGTGCTGGCGCGATTGCCGGCTACGCTCGAATTGGCGGCGCTGGCGACGCTGATCGCGGTGGTGCTGGGAACGATCGCCGCGATGATCGGCATCCAGCTTCGCGGCCGGCGGGCGGAATGGGTGGTCGACGGTGGCGTCGGTGTCTTCCTGGCCATTCCGGATTTTCTCTGGGCCCTGATCCTGCTGCTGCTGTTCGGGGTGCTGATCCCGCTCTTGCCGATTTCGGGCCGAATCGACCCGCAGATCGACGTCAACTTCCACAGCAATTTCTATCTGGTCGAAAGCTTTTTGACCGGGCGCTTCGACATCGCCAACGCGCTGCTGCATCACATGTTATTGCCGGCGCTGGCGCTGGCTCTACCATTTGCGGCATTAGTGGCGCGGATTTTGAAAACCTCGCTGGCGGAGGCCGAGGATCAGGATTACGCGCAGATCGCCCGCGCCCGCGGTTTTTCGCGTCCGGCGATCCTGCTGCGCGAGGTATTTCCCAACGCTCTGATTCCGACGGTTGCACTCGGCGGGGTCCAGATCACGCTGTTGCTCGGCGGCACCGTGCTGGTCGAGCGCATCTTCTCCTATGAGGGAATCGGCAACATGGCGATCGACGCGGTGATCAATCGCGATTTCCCGCTGATCCAGGGCCTGATCCTGACCTTCGCCGTTCTCTTCATCGCGCTCAATCTCGGCGTCGATCTCGTGGTCACGCTGCTCGATCCGAGGTTGCGCCATGGTTGACCTTGCCCTCGATAGCGCGCTCGGGCCTCCGTCGCGCTGGATCGCCGGATTAAAGCGGGGCGGGCCTCGGCTCTGGGTCGGTGCGGCGCTTGTCGGCGTCCTCGTACTGGCCGCGCTGCTGGCGCCGCTAATCGCGCCGCACGATCCACTCGAACAGGATCTGATGTCGGCGCAATTGCCGCCGGCCTGGGTCGTCGGCGGTGACCTCGCGTATTGGCTCGGCACCGACAGTCTTGGCCGCTGCGTGTTGTCGCGCTTGATTTACTCGGCGCGGACCGCCGTTGCGGTCGCGCTGATCGCGGCATCGCTGGCGGCCGCAATCGGCATCGCCCTTGGCCTGATCGCCGGCAGTTTCGGCGGCTGGGTCGATCAAGCCACTTCGCGCCTGATCGATGTCTGGATGGCATTTCCGCCGGTGTTGCTGTCGATCGTGCTGGCGGCGGTGATCGGCGCCGGGCTGACCTCGGTGATCGCTGCCATCGTGGTCGTCGACTGGACCCGCTTTGCGCGCGTGGTCCGGGCCGAAACCATGGTGCAACTGCAGCGCGATTACGCCGCTGCCGCGCGCGTCATTGGACTGAGCCGCAGCGGAATCCTGCGGCTGGAGATTCTGCCCAACCTCATTCCGCTGGTGGTGACGTTGCTGGCGGTCGAGATGGGCATCGCGATCCTGGTGGAAGTGATCCTGTCTTTTGTCGGCATTTCGGTGGCCGGCGACACCCCGACCTGGGGCGGCATGATCGCCGAGGGACGCCAGATCGTCTATCAGGCGCCATGGATCATGGCGCTGCCGATCGGCTGCATCATATCAAGCGTGATCGGGTTCAATCTGCTCGGCGACGGCCTGCGTTTGGTGCTCGATCCGGTGCAGCGACGATGACAGCAGCGCTTTCCGTCCAGGGCCTGCAGGTCGCGATTGGCACGGGCGCAAGCTCGGCCAACGTGCTGCGTGGCGTTAGCCTGGACCTGCAGCGCGGCGAAGTCCGCGGATTGGTCGGGGAATCCGGCGCCGGCAAATCGATGCTGGGACGTGCCGTCCTCGGCTTGCTGCCAGCGAACGCGGTTATCGCTGCCGGCACCATTCAATTCGAGGGACGCGATCTCGTTGCCATGCCGGAGCCGGAGCGGCGCAGCCTGCTCGGCCGCCGCATCGCGCTGATTCCACAGGACCCGATGACCTCGCTCAATCCGGTGAAGCGTGTCGGCGCGCAGATCGCGATCCTGCTGCGGCACCACCTTGCCCTGTCGAAACGCGGCGCGCTGGAGCGGGCGGCTGAACTGCTTGCCGAGGTCGCGATCCGCGAGCCGCGGCGGGTGCTGGAGCTGTATCCCCACGAAATCTCCGGCGGGATGCGGCAGCGCGTGCTGATCGCGATGGCGTTCGCCTGCGATCCGAGCCTGGTGATAGCGGATGAGCCGACCACCGCGCTTGACGTCACTGTGCAGCGCCAGGTGCTGCAGCTGGTCGAACGTCTCCGGCAGCGCCATGGTGCCGCGGTTTTGTTCATTACCCACGACCTCGGCGTCGTCGCCAAGATATGCCGTACCATGACCGTGCTGCATGCGGGGCGCGTGCTTGAGGAAGGCGAGACAGCCGAGGTGCTGGCAAAGCCGCGTCATCCCTATACGCGCGCGCTGCTGGCGGCGACGCCGCGCGCCGACCAGCCGGCTGAAGCGCTGCGCCCGGTACCGCCAGCTCTGATCGAGAACCTGTGGTCGGAGGCGTATCGGCTCGACCGGTTGGTAGTAGCGGGGCCGGCATGACCGATATCCTGCTCCGAACCGGCAGCCTCAGTTTTGCCTATCCGGAGCGCGCCGGGTTTTTGCGCCGGGCGTCGTTGCGCGAGGTGGTCAAGCGGGTCGATCTCGCGGTGCCGCGCGGTTCGGTGCTCGGTCTTGTCGGCGAGTCCGGTTCCGGCAAGACCACCCTGGGCCGGCTCCTGGTGCGGCTTTTGAGGCCTACCTCCGGCGGCATCCAGTTCGACGGCGCCGAAATTGGAACGCTCGAAGAGGCGGAGATGCGGCCGCTGCGGGCGCGCATCCAGATGATTTTCCAGGATCCGCAATCATCGCTGAATCCCCGACTGCGACTGGGCGTCACGCTGACGCGTCCGCTGCAAGTGTACGGGCGCTTGAAGGGACGGCGGGACCAGCGTGATCGCGCCGCAGCCCTGCTCGATCTGGTTGGATTGCCTACCGGCTTCGTCGACCGCTATCCGCACGAGCTTTCGGGAGGCCAACGCCAGCGGGCGGGGATAGCCCGCGCTTTGGCGCTGGATCCGGACTTCATCGTCGCCGACGAGATCGTGTCCGGCCTCGACGTGTCGACGCAGGCTTACATCCTGCTGCTGCTCAAGGAGCTTCGCGCCAGGCTTCGTCTCACCATGGTGTTCATCAGCCACGATCTGTCCGTGGTCCGCGTGCTCTGCGACGACGTCGCGATCTTGCACCATGGCGAGGTCGTCGAATACGGACCGGTCGCCCGGATCTTCGGCTTCCCGCAGCATGCCTACACGCGACAGCTGCTCTCTGCGATCCCATTACCCGACGTCGAGCCGGGCTGGTTAGACGATCCCAGCCCGATTGTGCCTTCCCACCAGCAAGGATCAGCCGCATGACCGAGACCATCAAGGGTTCTGTCGTTCTCATCACGGGGGCCACCGGCGCGATCGCGCAGGCGCTCATCGCCGGGCTTGCGGCCCGCGGTGCCGCCAAGATTTACGCCGCCGCGCGGGACATTTCCTTCCTCGCCGCATCGCCCCAACTGGTGCCGATCAAGATGGATGTCACCAGCGATGAGGACGTCGCGAAAGCCGCCGCGATTGCGACCGATGTCACGCTCTTGATCAACAATGCCGGCGTGAACCACAACACAAGCTTCATGACCGCTCCGGACATGGCGATTGCCCGCGAGGAAATCGAGGCCAATTATCTGGCGCCGTTGCGGGTGACGCGCGCCTTCGCGCCGGCGCTGACCGCCAATCGCGGCGCCGTGCTCAATTTGCTGACGATCCTGGCGCGCGTCAACCTGCCGTTCATGGGATCCTACTGCGCGTCCAAGGCGGCGGCGTTGAGTCTGACGCAGGGACTGCGCGGGGAACTTGTGCCGAAGGGAGTCCGCGTCGCCGCGGCGCTGCCCGGCGCGATCGACACGCGAATGACTGCGGTGCTGACGATTCCGAAAATGACGACGACCGAGGCCGCGGCAGAGATCCTCGACGGGTTCGAGGCCGGCGAGGAGGATATCTATGTTGGCGACATGGCGCGCGGCATCGCCCAAGGTCTCGCCCATGACCCAAAGGCTGTCGAACGCCAATTGGCGTCGCCGGGCTGATCCACTACGGCTGAAAGTTTGAAAATCGCAAACCAAAGGAAGCGACCATGACACAGCACCGATTCTTGTTCGCCTTCGCCGCGCTGGCTCTGGGCGTGTCGCCGATGCCGGTATCGGCCGATTCTATTCCCGGCCTGCGCGGCCACGACCACACCGGCATCACCGTGCCGGATGTTAAAGCGGCCACCGCCTTCTTCACCGACGTGATCGGGTGCTCACATGCGATGTCGTTCGGGCCGTTCTCGGATGACAAGGGAACGTTCATGCAGGACGTCGTCAACGTCAACCCGCGCGCCGTGATCGATGAGATCAGCATGGTCCGCTGCGGCTATGGTTCCAACATCGAGCTGTTTCAGTATCAGGCGCCCGATCAGGCCAAGACGCTGCCAAAGAACAGTGATATCGGCGGTCACCACATTGCGCTCTATGTCGACGACATCGACAAGGCGGCGGCCTATCTCAAGGACAAGAACGTCAAGACGATGCAAGGGCCGATCCCGATCAAGGAGGGGCCCGCCGCCGGGCAGTCGATCCTGTATTTCTTTGCGCCGTGGGGCCTGCAGATGGAGTTGATCAGCTATCCTAAGGGAATGGCTTATGAGAAGGATGCGAAGTCATTGCTCTGGATGACAACGGATCCCGTGAAGTGAGCCGCTAATGCGCTTCCGCGAACTGGAATACTTTCGCAAATCGATTCACATGTGCATTAAGTATCCTCGTTCCTTCGCCAGCACTCTGGGGGAACTAGCGTCGCCGTCCACACGTGGCGCAAAGCGGGTAGGCCATGGCGGCCCAGGACCTTCAGCAGCACGACGAGGGTAGGAGTTGGCGTCAGGAAGTCGTTGGCGCCGCTCCTGACCCTGAATTCCAGCCGTCCGGCTATGATCGAAAGATTAGATCAAGCAAGAGCGGCTTGACGTCGGTCGCCGCCAATTTCGTTTTACCGAGCGGCTCACTCGAAATCACGAGTGGGCCGTCCTCGGTTTTGTCGGTGAGGCGGCCATGCGATCCCCGTACCAGCGACGCGTCTAGCGGAATGACATCCATCAGGGTGCGGAATCCCAGCTTGCGCATGAGCAGACGCTTGCCAATAGCGAGCTTCGGTGACGAGATGCCGGGATCGACGAAAAGCTCGACTGGATCGTATCCGGGCTTGCGGTGAATTTCGACCGTGCGGGCAAAGTCCGGCGCACGGTCATTGTCGTTCCAATAATAGTAAGTGAACCACGACTGAGAGTCGGCGATCGCGACGAGTTCACCGGATCGTCGATGATCGAGATGGATAAGGGATTTGTCCGTTTCGTCGTAAACCCGTTCTACGCCATCCAGTCCCTTTAAAAGATCCTTCACTTTCGCTTGCAACCCCACATCGGACAGATAGATGTGCGCGATCTGGTGGTCGGCTACGGCAAAGGCTTTGGAAGAGATGGGATCGAGCAACTCGCCGCCGTCCTCTTCTCGCACGGACAACAGGCCGGCGTCGCGAAGCGCCCTGTTGATGTGGATGGGCCGATTGACGGGGGTGATCCCGTATTCCGACAGAATGATGACTGAGCGCCCGCTGGCACCTGCCGCGTCGACGAGGTCGCCAACGACGGTGTCAATTTCGGTCAGCGATTGCCGGACCTTTGGATGAGTTTCATCGGGGCCGAAGCGCTGTAGATCGTAGTCGAGATGCGGAAGGTAGGCGAGGGTCAGGGTTGGGTTGGCCTCGGCCATCACGAACTTGCTCGCGTCGGCGATCCAGCGCGTGGAGACGATCGAAGTCCCTGGTCCCCAAAACTGAAATAAGGGGAATGGTCCAAACCGTTCCGTCAGTTGATCCCGTAATTGACCTGGCACGGTGTAGCAATCGGGCAGCTTGCGACCATCCGCCTTGTAGATAGGGCGCGGGGTGGCACCGAAATCATGGCTCGACGCCATGTTGTACCACCAGAACATGTTGGCGCAGGTGAAAGCGGGATCACGCTTCTTGCCGGCCTCCCAAATCTTCTCGCCGCCGACGAGTCGATTGGATTGGCGCCACAGAAGGATTTCCATCTGATCGCGGAACAACCAGCCGTTGGCCACGACGCCGTGATCTCGCGGGGAGAGCCCCGTCATGAAACTTGCCTGTACGCTGCAGGTGACGGCGGGAGTTACGGTATCAAGCGCGGCCATACCGCCTTCGCGGGCAAGCGCCGAAAGTCTTGGCGTCAAAGGTCCCAGGTGCCGTGGCGTCAATCCGACCACGATCATCGCCAACACTGCCTTCAACGCCTGCCTCCGCCTGCTGAGTTGCGACGATTTCCGTCACTTCGGTCGCATTGCAGCGACCGAGCGAAACGGCTTGCCAAACTGGCAAGCATAGTGGCACGCTGTCCAATAAAATGGTAAGCGAGAGGCGGGTTTTCAAGCGAGCCGCGGATCGCTTCGTGACCATTCGCCGGCGCCGTCTGCACCACAAGAACAAGGGCGCCGCGTGGGAGGATGCCATGCTCGATACGCCCTCGCAAAGCGCCGAAGACGTTCGACTGCAGTCGTTCAGCGTCACCTATGAATATCCGGTGGTCTTTACCCGCGATGCGTTTGCGCTTGGAAATCGTTGCCTGGTTGATGCGCTGTCCCGGCGAGAACCCTGCAAGCGGCACAGATGTCTGATTTGTGTTGACGAAGGTGTCCTGGCATCGCTTCCGGATCTTGCTTCGCAGATCGAAAACTACGCTGCGGCGCACGCCGGAAGCATCGACCTGGTCGGACTTGTACCGGTCGCGGGAGGCGAAATCTGCAAGAACGATCCGAAAACCATTCCCAACCTGCTTGAGATCCTTTCGCAACGCGCGATCGATCGGCACTCCTTTGTAATTGCGGTCGGCGGCGGCGCTGTCCTTGACGCGGTCGGTTATGCGTCGACGATCTTTCATCGTGGCGTCCGCCACATTCGTTTTCCGACTACGGTACTGGCACAGGATGACAGCGGCGTCGGCGTCAAGAACGCCGTCAATCTGTTCGGTCTCAAGAACCTGATCGGCACCTTTGCGCCGCCCTGGGCGATCATCAATGACAGCGCATTCGTCGACATGCTGCCGCCGCGCGAGAAGCGAGCAGGCATGGCCGAAGCCGTGAAGGTTGCCTTGATACGCGACGGCAAGTTTTTCGAGTGGCTCGAAGCTCATTCGGATGCGCTTGCGCGCTTTTCCAGGCCGCATCTTGATCATCTTATCAAGGGCAGCGCCGAGCTTCACATGCGCCAAATCAGGCTTGGCGGCGACCCGTTCGAAATGGGGTCGGCGCGTCCGCTGGATTTCGGTCATTGGTCCGCGCACAAGCTCGAGCAGTTGACGAAAAATCAACTCAATCACGGCGAGGCCGTGGCAATCGGCATTGCGCTCGACACGCGCTATTCGGTCTTGTCCGGCCGTCTTGCCGCCGGCGAAGACGACCGTGTCGTGGGTCTTCTTCAACGGCTTGGTTTCGACTTGTGGCATGACAAGCTGCGGCAGTGCGACTCGCGGGGATTGCCGGTGGTACTGAAAGGGCTCGCGGATTTCCGGGAACATCTCGGTGGTGAGTTGACCGTTACGCTCCTCGCAGAAGTCGGCCGTGGCGTGGAAGTGCACGAGATGGACGACAGAATTGTCAGGAATTGTATTGACTGGCTTAAACAACGGGCGTGACCGCGCATGAAACTCAACCAGCTTTCGGGCAACGTTCATCTGACGTATTGCACAAACATTCATGCCGGCCAAAGCTGGCAGGATATTCGGGCAAGTCTTGACGAATATGTTCCGGCCATCAAGTCGACCGTCGCCCCGAGCCAGCCGATGGGCATCGGACTGCGGCTTTCCGGCGAAGCTGCCGCCGTGGCAAGGCAGCCGGAGGCGTTAGCTTCGTTCCGCGATCAACTGTCGGTGCTCGGCGCTTATGTTTTCACTATTAACGCCTTTCCTTTCGGGCCGTTTCACGGCGTCCGCGTGAAGGAGGACGTCTATCTGCCTGATTGGCGCGACCGCGAGCGTGTTGCGTTCACGGCGAACAGTGCTGCGGTCCTTGCTGGAATCCTTCCCGACGGGATTGAGGGCAGTATTTCGACGGTCCCGGGCGCCTTCAAACCGAACGGCCGGTCGAGCGAGGCCGTTGCGGCGATGGCACGCAATCTCATGATGGCGGTTGCTGATCTCGTGGACCTGAAGCGGCGCACTGGCAAACACATTGCACTCGCCCTCGAGCCCGAGCCCTGTTGTTTCCTGGAAACAACGGATGAGAGCATCGCCTTCTTCGAAGGCGCGCTTTTGAAGCCAGAGACGCTTGATATGCTCGGCGGCATCACCGGTGTTGGCCGCAGTGAAGCCGAGATTCTGCTGCGTCGTCATCTGGGCATTTGTTATGATGTCTGCCACGGCTCGGTTGAATATGAGGATACGGTCGCCGCGCTGGATCGCCTGCTCGCTGCGGGAATCGCGATCCCGAAAATCCAGCTTTCAGCGGCCATGCGCATCCCGGTGATGACAAAGGGTCTGATCGACGCCGTCATGCGATACAATGACGGCGTCTATCTGCATCAATCAATCGTCCGTCGTGGCGACCATCTGTCGCGTCATGTTGATCTGCCGGACGCAGTAACTGCGTTCGGAGCAGGCCAAGCCGACGGGGAGTGGCGAATCCATTGCCACGTACCTGTGTTCCTCGCCGATCTCGGCGAAATCAGTTCCACCCGCAGCGATCTCGTCGCGACGCTGGCGGCGCTGCGCCAGCGAACTCGCTCATCCCACTTGGAAGTCGAAACGTATACCTGGGACGTTCTGCCCGACGACGTTCGCACCGGTTCGAAGTCGGCGGACATCGCGCGCGAGATCGCATTTTGCCGCCAGGAACTGGTGGGATGAATACCGCCGTCGTGCGAGCACCCAGCGCGCAGACCCTGTTGAGGCTCGGTCGGGTGTCCAACCTGCCGACTGTATGGACCAATGTCATTGCCGGGGCAACGATCGCAAATACTGCTGCGACCGTTGCCGACATCGCCACCGTCGGACTTGCCATGACGGCATTCTACGTGGGTGGGATGTATCTCAACGATTTTTTCGACAGGGAGATCGATGCCAGGGAGCGTCCGGGCCGGCCGATTCACGCCGGCGACATTGGCGCAGCCGCCGTATCGACCATCGGATTCGCGCTGCTTGCGGCAGGCGTTGCGTTGCTGGCGCCGTTCGGTCTGTTTACTGCGATCTGGGGCTTGGCGCTGGCTGTCGCCATCGTGCTTTACGACGCCTGGCACAAGGGCAACCGCTTTGCACCCGTCATCATGGGCCTGTGTAGGGCGTTGGTGTATCTGGGCACTGGTGCAGCGGTGAGCGGCAACGTTCTTCCGGCCCTGATCGTCGGCGCGACCGCGCTTGCCGCACATGTTATTGGACTGACCTACGCCGCAAAGCAGGAAAACCTGAATAACGTCGGCCGCCTGTGGCCGCTTGCCGTTCTGGCCGGCCCTCTGCTGCTTGCCTTGTCCGGCATCTCGACCGGGTGGCTTGTTGTCGTGGCGTCCCTGTTGTTGTGCGCGGCGGATATCGCCGCCGTACGACTGCTCGCGCGACGCGCCACGGCGGATGCGGTGCCGCGCGCGGTTTCGATGCTGATCGCCGCCATCTGTCTGGTCGATGCCCTGGCTGTGGCGCTGCATGGGGGCGGGATCGTTCTTACCTGTGTCTGCGCGAGCGGTTACCTTCTGACGCGGCTCTTCCAAGCGGCGATTCCAGGAACGTGAGGTGCCAGCCTTGACAAGTCTTTCTGGTCACAATGGGAGGGGCGATGTCGCAGCAACGGTTTGCGACGGCTTTCTCGCCTTGGCCGATGAGTGGATTGTGCGTGCGGTTAGCGACAATGCAGCGTCCTGGTTTCGCCGTGCCATCGAGAGCGTCAGGGGCGCATCCGACGGCAATGCGCTCGCTGCAGCGATCGGTCTTGCGCCGCGCCGCGTAGGCAAGGCTGATCTGTCGCTGACACCGGATGACAGGGCGCGGGCGAGGGTATTGCGGGCGGGGCTCGATCCGAGCGACTGGAGCATCGATCAACTGGCACGCAGTGCGTTGATGGTAGCGAGCTACGCCGGAGACGACGCCGCATTCGCCGCACATTTCGACGCGTTCTGCAGCACGGCCGAAATCAACGAATTGATCGCTCTTTGCCGGGGACTGCCGGTCTATCCGGCCGCCGAACGGCTGGAGCCGAGAGCGCGGGAGGCGGTGCGATCGGGCATGAAGCCGGTTTTCGAGGCGGTCGCCCATCGCAATCCATATCCCGTCGAATTCTTCAGCGAAGACGCCTGGAATCAGATGGTCGTAAAGGCGTTCTTCATTGGCTCGCGTCTGTGGCCGATCCAGCAACTCGACGAGCGCGGCAATCCTCGGTTGGCGCGCATGCTGGTCGATCTTGCCCAGGAGAGATGGGCCGCCGGGCGGCCTGTGAGCGGCGAAGTCTGGCGTTGCGTCGCTCCCCACGCGGACGCCGAAGGGATTGGCGCGCTGGTCCGTGCGTTCGAAACGGGTG
>Ga0137403_10002446_pt1 | contig 22685 bp, 18 predicted proteins | sample CZOMad2_1_16fung_FD_122057 | JGI IMG/M metagenome (GOLD analysis project Ga0137403, IMG submission 122057) | Vadose zone soil fungal communities from Angelo Coast Range Reserve, California, USA - CZOMad2_1_16fungal (Hybrid Assembly) | ecosystem: Environmental > Terrestrial > Soil > Vadose zone...
CTGTTGCTGTGTGGTTTGGTAGTGACCTACGTCGCTGCAGCCGTTGCAAGCGGTCCAGCGATCGATGGCGGTCCAGTTTGCCCGACTCGGGCTCTGTGCTGCCGTCCTCAAAGCTGCTAGGCAGCAGAAAGAAGCTTGCTCCCCAGCGATCAATTGGAGCAAGATTACTTTCGTAATCTTTTAGCACCTTGCACTCAACTTCGAGTGCCCTTGGCCCCAAGGAATTGGCCGGAGAGGTTTTCACCTCTGCCGGCCAATGTTTTTGCTGCCGCAGGATTTGGAATTGCGGATTAGCCCTGCAGGTGGGCTTCGAGGAACCACAAGTCTTTGTCGGCTTGGCGAACGATCTCCGTGAATACGTCCGCGGTTCCCTGATCTCCGAGTTGTCCTGATTGGTCGATTCCGGCGCGAGCAGCATTGGCAACGGCCGCCAGAGACTTCGAAAGCGCCTTGAGGTGTTGCTCCCCGGTGACGGCATTCAGGTCGTACTCGTTGAGGCTCGACCCCGAGGCCACGAGCCTTGCTGTCCCGAGCGCAATACCGCCCAGTGACGTTGCGCGTTCGGCGAGCAGATCCGCGGCGTCGTCAACATGGGTAGCGATTTCGTCGAACAGTTCATGAAGCTGGATGAAGTGTGGGCCTTTCACGTTCCAATGGGCTTGCTTGGTTTGCGTTTTCAAGTCGATGGCGTCGGCCAAGCGTGCGTTGAGCAAATCGATGAGTTCGAGTCGCGATTTCTCCGAAAGGTTGACGCTGGTGGCAAAGAGCTTGGATTGGGTCGCTGTAGGCATGGGGGAGTCTCCTTCAGGTCCTTGGATTCAGATTCGATTTAATGGGATGCAAGAATCATCTTTCCAGCCGGAAGAACTTGCTGGAACTTACAGAATACTCCGCAGAGCCTGAGGATCAGAGGTCGGAGGCTGACACGCGAAGCCGGTACACACAAGAGCTATTGCCCGGTCCGCCGCGAGGCCCGGGAGACTCGGAATTGTTTCGGCCAAAGCAGGGGGTAGGGAATTGGCGGAAACGTCGTCTTTGCCCAATCGGACAATCGACCGGTTGATGTCGTGGCCGCTAGTCGCCGCCCCAACGAGCTCCTCTGCCAACTGGCCTTCACCTACGATGATGACCTGGGTTGCTGGATAGGCCAGATGTACCGCCGCCAAGCCGTAGGTGCCAGCGAATACTCCGTAGCGGCCAGCAACCGCGGCCAGAAGCTCCAGTGTCTGCTCGGCTTTGTCGCGATAACCGACGTCGTGGGTGTAGGAATGCAGACGGCAAAGCACGATGGCCGCGGCCGAATTGCCCGCAGGCGTCGGCGAGTCCTGAAAAGGCTTGCGTCGTGTGCCCAAGACTCCAATCGCAGCGGTTGGCGCTTCACTGTCGAAGAAGCCACCACCCACGGTGTCGAAGAACTTTGCAATCATGGCGTCCCCAATGGTCTGGGCCGCGGTGAAGTAGCCAAGCTTTCCGGTGGCTTCATAGGCGTCGAGGCAGGCGCCTGAAATGAATGCGTAGTCCTCAAGCAGTCCCGTCACATCACGGCGTTCTGCTTTCGGGTCGGAGTAGGCGATGACATGCAGCAGGCTGCCGTTCGGTCTTAGCGCAGTGGCCAGTACGCGGTCGAGGGAGCGGAGAGCAAAATCTCGAGCCGGAGCCAGACGCAGCACCTTGGCGGCTTCAAGATAGGACGAGATGCACAAGCCGTTCCAGCCCGTGTATACCGTCTTGTCAACATAGGGAGTCCGGCGCTTCAGCCGCGCCGCGTACATTTTTCTCTTCGCTGAAGCCAGCAACTCCGGGACTCTTTCGCCTTCCAGATTCAGGCGCTTCGCGATTTCCGGAATTGGTGCGCGCTGGTAGAGCACATTTTTCGCGGGGTTGTGGTGCATCTCGCCGATTTCGTTGATGTCGTAGTGCAGACAGGCAACATCGGCTTCCTGCGGATCAAGAACGGCGCGCGCCTCGTCGCGAGTCCAGGTAAAGTAGTCGCCGTCGTCGTCCATGGAGTCGTCGGCATCCTGCGAAGCGTAAAAGCCGCCCCCATCGCGGTCGCTCAGCCAGTCGTCCATCCAGCGGACGATGTCTTTGGCAACGTCGGCGAAGAATGCGTTCCCGGTGGCCTGAAATGCGTGGACGTAGTTCTTCAACAGCTCCGAGTTGTCGTAGGCCATCTTTTCGAAGTGGGGAACGACCCAGCCTTCGTCGACGGAATAACGGTGAAAGCCACCCGCGAGTTGGTCGTAAACGCCGCCTCGAGCCATTCGTTCCAGTGTATTGACGTAGAGTTCTTTGGCGCGTTCGTCCTTGTGACGCCCGGCGTGATCGATGAGTAGATCCAGTGCAGCCGGGTGCGGAAACTTGGGCGCGTGGCCGAAGCCACCGTTGCGTACGTCGTAGGCCTCGAGCGCGGACTCGACAATCGCGGTGATGACAGCGGGCGAAAAATCCGCATCCTGTCCGCTCAGAGACTCGGCCCGCGAGATCGCGCTCACAACTTTCTCCGCCTGCTCGACAGCGTCATCGCGTTTTTCCCGGTAAGCGGTCGCGATCGAAAGCAACACGCGCCGGAAGCTGGGCCGCCCATGTTGTTCGCCCGGAGGGAAGTACGTGCCGCCGTAAAAGGGTTTGCCGTCGGAGGTGAGAAATCCCGTGAGTGGCCACCCGCCCTGCCCGCTGACTGCACTTACCGCGGCTTGATAGCGGCTGTCGATATCGGGGCGCTCGTCGCGATCGACTTTGACGGCGATAAAGTTGTCGTTGATGATCTTGGCGATTTCGGGGTCGTCATAGGATTCCCGATCCATGACGTGGCACCAATGGCACCAGACCGCGCCAATGTCGAGCAGAATGGGCTTATCGCCTCTCTGTGCGGCGGCGAATGCATCTTCGCCCCATTCTCTCCACTGCACAGGCTGGTGCATGGCGCTTCGCAGGTAGGCGGAAGAGGCTTTGCCTAAGGCGTTGATGGCTTCGGTGGTCATGCAACTCCTAGTTCGGGGCTGTCAAAACGGGTCACGAGGCTAGCAGCTTTCTGGCGATGCCAGCATACAAATCCACCGCATCCAGCAATTGTTTCTTCTCGATGTATTCCCGCGGCGTGTGCGCAACGTGAATCGATCCCGGACCAACGAGCAGCGGTTCACCCCAGTTCCCAAGCTGGGGAATGTCGGTTGTGTAGGCTGCAACCATTGTGGGTAAGCCATTGACAGTGCGAAATTTCTGGTACGGAATTTCGAGGACAAATTCTGCACGCGCTAAATCCTTCACGGCCTCGGTAATTCTCTGCCGCAATTCGCTCGCGGGTCCGACCAGACGATAGAGCAGTTGTGCCCGCGCGGCATCAGAGATCACGTTCGGCGCGCGTCCGCCTTCGATTACGCCGATGTTCAGCGTGGCCGGCCCAATCTCGGGGTTCACTGGTAACTCCATCGCTCGCAGACGTTGCAGGGCTATCAGCAATTTGTCGATGGCGGAATCACCAAGTTCCGGATACGCCGAGTGAGCCATCTTGCCTTCGGCGATGACCTCAACTCTCAATGCGCCTTTTGATGCCGTCGCGATGTGATTTTCGGTGGGCTCTCCGTTAATGAGAAATCTCGAACCCGGGGAACTTTCGTTAGCCACCTTCGCACCGAGGCTGTCACGCTCTTCGCCGACCACGAACAACAAGCCCGCAAAAATGCCTTCAGCCCGCAGCTTTTCCGCGGCCGCGATTTGGGCGGCGATAATGCCCTTGGCATCGCAGGAGCCGCGACCGTGGATGCAGTCCGCATCTTCTGAGGACGGAATGAAGGGCGGCACGGTATCCATGTGCGTGGAGAAAACGACAGCCGGATGAGGCTGCTCCGGCAGCGTGGCGAAGATATTGGCGCGCGTGCCTTCAACGACAGTTTTGCGCCCCTGATATCCCATCCGGCAAAGTTCATGATGCAGGAAATCGCCCACGGCGGCTTCGTTGCCGGTGATCGACTCGATGTCGACCAGCTGCCGCGTGAGCGCGAATACGTCTTTCTCTTGCATAGGGCCGAGCAAGGACATGGCCTCCAGAATAGCGCACGCCGCGCGGTTCGTGAGAACATCGCTGCGTAAGTGGCGCCGACGATGAACGAATCGCAAATCAAGTCTTTGTCGTTGGAAGGTCCGGCCGGACGGCTCGAAGCCTTGCTCAATGTTGGCAGCGGCACGGCCACGCACGCCGCCGTTGTCTGTCATCCGCACCCGCTTTTCGGCGGGACACTCCACAACAAGGTCGTCTTTCATGCAGCGAAAGCGTTGCATGGTTTTGGCTGGCCCGTGCTCCGCTTCAACTTTCGCGGTACGGGTTTGAGTGAGGGCGAACACGACAACGGCCAGGGCGAAGTCGAAGACGTTCGCACAGTGCTCGACTGGCTGGCGCGCGAATTCAACTTGCCGCTCGTGTTCTGCGGATTTTCTTTCGGCGCAGCCGTTGGACTGCGCGCCGCTGCCAGCAATGATCAGGTGGTAGGCCTGATTGGCCTGGGGACGCCGGTTACGCCAGTGGACGATCGCGCTTACGATCTGGGCTTCTTGCAAACCTGCACCAAGCCGAAACTGTTTTGCAGCGGAGATCGCGACCAATTCGGCCCGAAGGCTAAGCTGGAGGCGTTCGTCGCGGCATTGCCCGAGCCTAAGCAGTTGACGCTGATCGCGGGCGCAGACCATTTCTTTGAGGGTCGGCTGTCGGAAATGCGCGGTGTAATTGAAGCGTGGGTGCGGGCTCAGATTCTGTCCGAGCCCGCCGTATAATCACGCACGATGTCTACTGCTGATCCCAGTGCTGACACTGACCTGAAGCCTCTGGCCCGCCAAATCTTTACCCACGCCCTTGCCGAAGCCAGCATTGCTCGAGCCTTTGACCGCCATGTCGAGCTCGAACGCGGCGGGGTGCTGCGCGTCGGTGAGGATCTTTTCGATCTCAACGCTTACAGCCGCCGCTTCGTCGTCGCCATCGGCAAGGCGGCGAACACGATGGTCGAAGCGCTCGCGGCGAAAACGGGAGAGATGTTCGAGGGCATCGTCGCCAGTTCCATCACTTCCGAGCAGCAGGTGCGTGGCTATCGTTATTTTCTAGGCGGACATCCCACGCCGAATGCGGATTCTGTTCTCGCGGCCGATGCTACTCTGCGCGCGCTTCGCTCTCTCGACCCGAATTCGCTCGTTGTGTTCTTGATTAGCGGCGGAGGCTCTTCTATTCTGGAAAAACCGATTGACGATGAAATCTCGCTCGCGAATTTGGTCACAACTTACCGGGCTCTGGTCCTTTCCGGCGCTCCTATCGCCGAGATCAACACGGTCCGCAAGCATCTCTCCGCCGTCAAGGGCGGACGCCTCGCCCTGGCTGCGAGTGGCGCGCAGCAGGTTTCTCTTCTCGTTTCCGACGTCCCCGATGCGACGCCCGACGCGCTGGCTTCCGGCCCAACCATGCCGGATTCGACCAGCGTGGAAGACTGCCGCAGGATTGTCGAGAAGCACGGCCTCCTACCGCAGTTTCCATCTTCGGTACGCGAGTTGTTCGAGCGCGATGCTCTCGAAGAAACACCAAAATCCGACGACCCCGTCTTCGTGCGCTCGCGCTGGTGGACGATCTTATCGAATAAAACCGCAATCGATGCTGCCGCTGCCGAAGCGACCCGCCTCGGCTTCGCGGTAACAATCGACAACTCCTGTGACGATTGGGACTATGACCGAGCTGCTGAATATCTCGTTGGCCGTCTGCGTGAGTTACGCAAAAACAAGTCGCGCGTCTGCCTGATCTCGGGCGGGGAAGTTACCGTGAGAGTCACGGGCGAGGGTGGCGTCGGCGGACGGAATCAGCAGTTCGCGCTGGCGTCCGCCAGCAGGATCGCGGGCGGAAACATCGCTGTGTTGAGCGCAGGCACGGACGGCATTGACGGCAACAGCCCGGCGGCGGGTGCAGTTGTAGATGGAACGACGGTCGCTCGCTCTGCGACCGCGGGTCTGGATGTCGCTCGTAATCTTGCCAGCTTCAACGCATATCCGTTGTTTCAGACTTTGGTGGATGCCGTACTTACAGGTCCAACAGGAAATAATGTGCGGGATATCCGAATTCTCCTAGCCAGCTAGATGGCGATGTTCATCAGAAAAGGCGGTAGTGTCGACCACCGAAGAGCGGCTGAAATCTGTGATCGTCCCATTCAATGCTCTGCTGAATTGTTTGATGGGCCTTCGCAATCGCTTCCTCCATGGAGTGGGAAGCGGGCATAACGCTCAAAACTACACCGTCTTTTGCTACAACGACTTGGAACAGCTCCCCATGTTCGTTGAGGTCTTCCGGCGAATCTTCAAATCCAGCATCGAAGTAATAGTCAAAATTCTGCCTCACGATCCAAACTTCATGGCGAACCAAACCATCGTATAACCAACTGCCGGACTTCACGATTAGAGCAACTTCTGTCATTGCGTCTCTGATTTCGCGGACTCGTGTTTATCGGGGAGGGAACGCCAGCTTCTAAAAAAAACGCGTCACACCTTCATCCATCACAACCACCTTCTCGCTAATCCCGGCGCTCGCCGCTTCCTGTTCCAATAATCGCAGAGGTTCATCCACCGGTTCATGCGAAAGCCGGAACGAGCCGTAGTGCATGGGGACCATCCAGCGTGCACCCAGGTCGACGAAGGCTTTGGTGGCGTCTTCGGGGCTAGTGTGGACGTTGCGGAAGCCTTCGGGAGAGTAAGCGCCGATGGGGAGCAGGGCCACAGCGGGCGACAGGCGCTGGCCGATCTCACGGAAGCCTGCGAAGTAGGCGGTGTCGCCGGCGTGATAGAGGGAATTCTTACCAGAGCGGAGAACATATCCACCGTAGCCGCGGTGGGCATCTTTGAGAATGCGGGCGCCCCAGTGGCGCGAGGGCACGTGCGTGACTTCGAGGTCGCCTGGTTGGTAATTGCCCCACCAATCGAGTTCTACTAGACGAGAGTAGCCGAGGTCGGAAACCAGATCGTGCACATGCTTGGGAGTGACCATGACCGGAGCTTTTCCACGTAGCTGCTCGGTTCGTCGAGCGATCGCTCGTAGAGAAGGGCGGTGCAGGTGGTCGAAGTGGGCGTGGGTCACGAGCACCAGGTCGATGGGCGGCAAATCTACAATGCGCAATCCCGGTTGCCGCAGGCGCTTGAGGACGAAGAGCCAGCGCGCAAAGTTTGGATCAATCAGAACATTCAGCCCTCCGATTTGCACGAAGAAGCTGGCATGGCCGATAAAAGTGACTCCCAGTTGGCCGCTGGCGGCCAGCTGCGGCTTCCGCGTTTGGCCGGTCCGCGGAGTGGCGGCAGAATGCCTCACCAGTCGCCCAAAAGCCTGGGCCCGCTGCCGCAACGTGGGGTGGGAAACTGGAGATCGTAGCATCGTGAAAATTCGGCGCAACCCCGCGGCCAATGCCGCCATCCACGGGTGACTTCTAGTTTACCTGACCGTTTGCGCGTTGACAGTGGGGAGTGTCTCATTTCTAATCGCCGCAGGAGAAAAAATGAAGGTTGCTTTTCTGGGATTGGGAATTATGGGCCGTTCGATGGCCACGGGTTTGGTCAAAGCCGGGTATGAAGTGACCGTTTGGAATCGCTCGCCCACCAAGCCGGTCGAGGGTGCGCACGCTGCGTCGACGCCGGAAGACGCGGCGAGAGGAGCCGACGTGGTCTGGCTTTGTCTCGCCGATACGGCGGCCGTTGAGCAGGTGATGTTCGGCCTGCGCGGCGCATTCAATTCGCTGACAGAAGGTGTGGTGGTGGCGGATTCGAGCACGATTTCACCAGCGGCGACGGTAAAATTCGCCGAGCGAGTGCGCGAGCGCGGAGCAGATTGGGTTGACGCTCCCATGACAGGCTCGAAAGTCGCGGCCGAAAACGCGACTTTGATTTTCATCTTGGGCGGGAATACCGATTCGATCGAAAAGATCCAGCCGCTTCTGGGAACGATGGGAAAGCAGTCGTTCCACATGGGCGAAACGGGCAAGGGCCAGGCTGCCAAGCTGGTGATGAATCTGCAAATCGCAATGATCTACGAGGGATTTGCCGAGGCGATTACGCTTGGAGCAAAACTTGGCGTGAGCTTGGATTCTCTGGTGCCGCTGATTCAAGCGTCGATGGTGCGATCGGGAGTCATCGAATACAAGGCGCCGTTCGTGAGCAAACGAGACTTCACACCGAATTTTCCGCTGCGGCTGATGCTTAAGGACTTGCGGCTGATCTTGGAAGCTGCGAAAGAGTCACGCGTTAAGCTGCCAGCCTTGCGCACCGTTGAAGAAATTTACGACCTCGCCAACGAAGAAGGCCACGGCGACCTGGACTACGCGGCTACGCTGATGCTTTTGGAAAAGTGGGCGGGCGTGGAAGTGAAAGGCGCCAGCGCGTCGTAGGTAACCGCTACCGACAGGGCAGGGAAATCGATGCCGCGATGCAGTAAGCAGATCTGAAATGGGTTCGGTCCAGTGGGCTCTAGGGAAACCCTGATTAAGTCCTCTCCAAACCAAAAGCAGGTCCCTCCACTTCGCGGAATCGCCAGAAAACCGGCGATTCCGCGGCGGTCGGGATGACAAATTGAACTGAAGATGACAAATTAAACTTAATCAGAGTTTCTCTAGTAGCGCCAAGTCACTATCGCTTGATTCCCATTACTTTCCAAACCGGTTCATTGTTGGCGTAGACGCGCCATTCGGCTATACGCTCGTCACGGACGACTGCCTTCCACGCAGCAGGAATCTTCCAATGCGCACTCGTGTGCTGCTCCCTCGTTGCAGAGTAGGTGCCTTCAGCCGATCCGAACAATGCGGCAACTGTTCCGTCACTCATGGCGTCGTCCACATGAATGGAATAATCCGGAAACCAAGAAAAGTATCCAGCCTAACCCTTCTCCATCTGTTCTCGGCCTTGCACTTCCTGCCCAAGACCGTCCACGAAACGGTGATCTTCTGTCATGAGGGCGGCTAGGCCGCCCGGGTCGCGATGGCTAATCCGGTCGACGAAACGCAAAGCTATGTCCAGCGCACTCGCCTTCATATTTCACTTTCCAACGCAGTATTTATGGCTTCAACCGGCGTGAAATCAGGAAGAGCTTCGCACACCGAAGCTGAGGTTTACAAGGGGGAGAGTGGACGTTGCAGGGAATCGAATTACGATCCTTGGGATCTGAGGTGGCGGGTGTCTTAGTCAGAAATAAAGCCTGGAAACGGCCTATTTCCTCGACGCGCGAGTCTCGTGTGCCAACTCGCGCAGCTTTTCGAAGACCTGTAAGGCCGAGGCGTAATCCGTTAGTGCATCCACGGGAAGCGTTGCTGTCAAATGCGGGGATTGCGGCTTCAGCGCGACATCGGTAAACTCGCTCTGGCGCGCTACCAGAAGTGCGGTCAACACTGGATTATGCTCTGCGTCCCAATCCTCGCAAGTGGTCAATACCATTGGTCCCGAGCGATGAATCACCCAAGGACGATTCTTGCTCAACACCCGCCGCGCCAGATGGCCACTCCAGCGGTGATTGTGCACCTTCAGGGAAAACCTGGGCGCGCGTTCCAAGTCCGTTTCAATCGTAACCGTCTCTATTTGAGCATCCAGCCGCCGCTTGAGCCAGTGCAAGGGAAGAGCCCTGGGCAGCAGCCGCACGGTGATATGAGCGCTGCCAAAAAGCGCTGATGGCAACTGCATGCCGACGTGCAGCTTGGATGTTCCACTCCAGCGCCGGCTCAGGATCCGTCCCCGCCAAGCCAGCCGCATCCGGTCCACAACCTGGATGGCGCGCCTCTGGTTATAGCGTGAAAACAGGTAATACCACAGCATCGTCGAGCCGAAGGAAACTGCCGCGCAAATCATGACGATGCGAGTCACGGGAACCTCTCTACGCCCAAAGTATACGCGGACTTTGGCTCCCGTGTTTGCGGATTGTGGAGTAACTTTCGACTGGATTTCAGGTGCCCGCCGGCGGGCCGAAATGACGGTCCGTTGGGATGGAGCAAACACGGCTACAATCGGGACGTGCAGTACACGCTCCGTGACGGCAGATCCTCGGACCTCGACACCCTCTGGCGCATCGATCAGGCCTGCTTTCCGCCTGGTATCTCCTACTCCCGGCTGGAGTTAGCCGTCTATATGCGGCGGCCTGGGGCATTCACGATTGTGGCCGAGCAGCCGCGTGCCCGGAATAAATCCTTTGGCGACCAGCCCGGTACGATCCTGGGATTCCTAGTCGCCCAGACTGAGGCGAAAAGAACTGGCCACATCGTCACGATTGATGTTGTGGGAAATGCGCGCCGGACTGGGATCGGATCGAAGTTGATAGCGGACGCGGAAGAGCGCCTTCGTGCTGCCCATATCGAATCGGTGTATCTCGAAACCATGGTGACCAATCTCGCTGGGGTAGAGTTCTACAAGCGGCATGGGTACGAGGTCGTCCGCACGGAGGAGCGGTACTACCCGAACGGAGCCGACGCGTTTGTTTTCGCGAAAGAGTTGATTTCCGCTCCGTTGGCCCAGTAACGTGTCGAACATGAAAGTTGCAGGAAAGAAAACCGCGGCGCCCAAAGTCGCGATTCAGGGTGAACTGGGGGCGTTCAGTCACGAGGCCGCGGAGCGCATGCAGCCTGGTTGCCGCGTAGTGCCGTGCGCACGGTCGCTGGAGGTATTTGACCGGCTGGACAACCACTCGGTGGACTTGGCTGTGATTCCTATCGAAAACTCATTGGCCGGGTCTGTGCTAGAGCATTTCGATCTGCTGCTGGCGCGGGAAGTTTTTGTGCAGCGCGAATTCCGGATGCGGATCGTGCATAACCTCATTGCTCTGCCGGGCGTCAAATTCGTGGATCTTCGGCGAGTCTATTCGCACCCAGTAGCGCTGGATCAATGCCGCGAATTTTTTCGCCTGCACCCGAAGATCGAGCCGGTTTCCTTTTACGACACTGCGGGTAGCGTCAAGCACATCATGGCCGAGAATCTCCGCGATTCCGGCGCCATTGCCAGCAAGGGCGCTGCCCAGGTGTATGGGGGGAAAATTCTGAAGGTGGGAGTCGAGGACAACAAGCAAAACTTCACGCGGTTCTTTCTCGTTCGGAGGCAACGAAGAGTTCTGCCCCGCGCCAACAAAACGTCGATTGCCTTCAGTGTCAAGAACGTTCCCGGAGCCTTATTCAAGGCATTGAGTGTATTTGCGCTGCGTGATATCAGTTTGTCCAAGATCGAGTCGCGTCCGGTCAAGGGGCGCCCCTGGGAGTATGTCTTTTACGTGGATTTGCTCTGCGGGCCGACCAAAGAGGCCGACAATGCGCTGCGGCATCTAGCGGAAATCACGGACTTTGCCAAGGTTTTGGGTGTATATCCGGGGGCTTAAGTGCCAGCGAGTCCTCTAAGGTAGGGGGTACTTTGGGCAGGTGCGAAAATCCGGAGAAAGACTTTACAATCCAACAGCTTAAGTGCGATTCTTTGGCCGGTCGCCGCTGCCCGCCTGAATCCATTTATTCGCAGCCTCATCAAAGTTGAGTGAGTTTGACTCAGGGAGACAGGATGCCCCGTTCTGATAAGACCCCAGAAAAGACGATCGAACGCAGTCCCAGCAATCCCAAGCCGGTAGAGCCTTCCGCGGCGGACCGGGCTTTGCCCGTGTTGCCGGTGCGCGATACTGTGCTCTTCCCGCACGCAGTGCTGCCGCTGACGGTTGGGCGCGAAAGCTCGATTCAGTTGATTAACTCGCTGGGCGAGGACAAGACGATCATCGTGGTGGCGCAGCGCGAGGCGCGCGTGGACATACCGCAGCCCGGCGATCTGTACGTTTTGGGCACGCTGGCGACCGTGCATAAAGTCGTCAAGATGCCGAATCAAAGCTTGTTCGTGTTCGCAGAGGGTGTTGAGCGCGTGCGCATGACGCAGTTCACGCAGGAGACCCCCTTCATGCGGGCGAAGTATGAGACGGTCCCAGAAGGCACTGTGGCCGCGAGTCCAGAAATTGAAGCGCTGTCGCGAAATGTGCTGACTCTGTTCCAGCAGATCGTGGCGGGATCGCCAACGCTTTCGGACGAGCTCGCGACGGTCGCTATGAATATCGACGAACCCGGCCGCTTGGTGGATTTTGTGGCTTCGTCGCTGCCTTCGCTCGCGACGCCGGACAAGCAAGACGTTCTCGAAACGGACGACGTTCGCATTCGCCTCGACAAGATCAATCAGCATCTGGCGAAGGAGTTAGAAGTCCAACAGCTCCGCAACAAGATTCAGTCTGAAGTGCAGGACCGCGTGCAGCAGACGCAACGCGAGTACTACCTGCGCGAGCAGATGAAGGCCATCCAGAAGGAACTCGGCGAGGCCGACGAGGGCCAGCGTGACACCGAAGACCTGCGCAAGAAAATCGACGAAGCGGGCATGCCCGAAGATGTGAAGAAAGAAGCGACCAAGGAACTGAACCGTCTCTCGCGCATGTCGCCGATGGCGGCGGATTTTGCCGTTACGCGCAACTACATTGAGTGGCTCGCAGTGTTGCCATGGAACAAGACCTCGGGCAGCGAAGTCGATATTGTCAAGGCCAAGGAAATTCTTGATGCGGATCACTACGACTTGCAAAAGGTGAAAGATCGCATTCTGGATTTTCTCTCTGTGCGGCGTCTCAAGCCCAACATGAAAGGGCCGATCTTGTGTTTCGTAGGACCTCCCGGAGTTGGGAAAACCTCGCTGGGCAAGTCGATCGCGCGATCGCTCGGTCGCAAGTTCGTTCGCATCTCGCTCGGCGGCATGCATGACGAAGCGGAAATACGTGGCCACCGTCGCACTTACATTGGTGCCTTGCCCGGCCAGATTCTCCAGGGAATTCGTCGTGCGGAAACGAAGGACCCGGTATTTATGCTCGACGAGATCGACAAAGTCGGCCGTGATTTCCGTGGCGATCCGAGTTCTGCGCTGCTCGAAGCGCTCGATCCGGAGCAGAACGCTACCTTCCGCGACAACTACCTTGACGTGCCTTTTGATTTGTCGAATGTGTTGTTCATTACGACAGCCAATGTGCTCGACACCATCTCCGAGCCTCTGCGCGACCGCATGGAGATCATCGAACTCCAGGGCTACACGGAGGAGGAGAAAGTCCATATCTCGTTCCGGTACCTCATCCCACGTCAGATCGAGGAAAACGGGATAACCGCGGATCAAATCGAGTTTCCGGAAGAGTCGGTGCGTCACGTTATACGCCACTACACGCGCGAAGCAGGTGTGCGGAATTTGGAACGGACGATCGGTACTGTCTGTCGCAAGCAAGCTCGGCGCATTGCGGAAGGCAAGCCGGAGAAGCTGACCGTCACCAAGGAAGTGATCCAGGAATTTCTCGGTGGCATCAAGATTCGCGTGGAAGGGGAGATCGCTGAGCGCACGAAGCGTCCAGGAGTCGCCGTGGGCTTGGCGTGGACGCCTGCCGGCGGCGACGTGCTCTTCATCGAAGCCAACAAGATGAAGGGCAAAGGCGGCTTCACCATGACCGGGCAGATTGGTCAGGTTATGCAGGAATCCATGCAAGCCGCGCTCACGTGGGTACGTTCCAATGCGGAAAGACTCGGCATTGCCAGCGACTTCTTTGCCAGCAACGATCTGCACATTCACGTGCCCGCAGGCGCAATTCCCAAGGACGGCCCTTCGGCGGGCATCACCATGGCCACCGCTCTTGTGTCTCTTCTCACCGAGCGTCCCTTGCGGTCGCACACAGCGATGACGGGTGAAATCACGCTGAGCGGCAATGTATTACCCGTCGGCGGCATTAAGGAAAAGGTGCTGGCCGCTAAACGCGCTGGCGTTCGGGATGTAATTCTCTCGGCAGAAAACAAGATGAACGTCGAGGAAGACATCACGCCGGAGCAGCTCGAAGGCGTGACCATGCACTACGTCACCACGATCGACGAAGTGCTCGACATTGCCCTGTCCGGCCCGGCGCAACAGCGAGTTGTTCTCGAGGTCGAGCGGGCCATCGGCCAGCCCGTCGGATAAGCCCGCGATACACTAGCTACGCACTGACTTCACGGAGAACCAATGGCGGATTGTTCACGCTGCGGGCGAAAATTGCCCGCATTTTCCTTCGGCAAAAACAGCAACCTCTGCTCCTACTGCCGCGAGGCGGAAAAGGACGACATCCAGCCGGGAGGCCATGTTTCGCAACTTGTTCCCGCCTGGCAGGTGGGTCCTTCGGTCACGATGGCCATCATTGGCATCAACGTAGCGGTATTCCTGGCCATGGTCCTTGGAGGTGTTTCTCCCGGAAGACCGACGGGTCTCGACATCGTGAATTGGGGAGCGAATTTCGGCCCCGCTACGTTTGGCAGCGGCCAGACTTGGCGCTTGTTGACCTCAGTCTTTGTCCACATTGGGATTATTCATTTGTTCGTAAACATGTGGAGTTTGTGGAATCTGGGACGCCTGGCGGAACAGGTTTTCGATAAGGGTACTTATCTTGGCTCCTACCTCCTGTGTGGCATCGGGGCCAGCATCGCCGCCACCTGGTACCAACCCGAGTTCCCCTCCGCCGGAGCCTCGGGCGCGATTTTCGGACTGGTCGGCCTCTTAATCACCACGTTCTGGATGGGACAACTACCAATTCCCGCGGAGCGCACGCAAGCTATCACCAGAAGCCTGGTAACGGTTGCCATCGTGAATCTGCTCTACGGCGCGGCGGTCGCGGGGATCAGCAATTCTGCCCACGTGGGCGGGCTGTTCACAGGATTGGTCCTCGGGGGATTGATGGCGCCCCGTTTGACGCGAGATCCGCGTGACTCCAGAGGCGGGCGCTGGCTGATCATGGCGGGCGTCGCCATTGTATTGACCGTTCTGTTTCGATTCGCAAAACAATCGTTCTTGGCCGGAGCGGCCGAGTAGCATCCATGCAGATTCGCGTCCTCTTCTTCGGCGTCCTCAAGGACGTCACTGGTCTCGCCGTTGACACGGCGAATTTGCCCGAGCAATCCACGCTCGCGGATTTACTGAACCACTACGCGGCGAGCAAACCGAGACTGTGCGCGCACTTCGATGGCATCGCCATGTCCATCAACCAGGAGTTCGCCCGGCCGTCGGACATGCTTAAAGCCGGAGACGAAGTCGCTCTGCTTCCGCCTGTCTCCGGTGGCTCGGATGCATCTACCCGCAGCGCCCATAGCGCCATCACCCGTGACCCGATCGATACGGCAGCCGTCGCCAACGTTCTCAAGCGTCCCGAAGACGGCGCCACCGCCATCTTTGAAGGCATCGTTCGCAATAACACTCGCGGCCGCGAAACGCTCTATCTCGAGTACGAATCCTATGAAGCGATGGCGCTCAAGAAGATGGAAGAGCTTGCCACCCAAGCCTTGGCCGATTTCAAAATCCGCGATGTCGCCTTAGTGCATCGCCTGGGGCGCATTGAGATCGGCGAAACCAGCGTCCTCATCGTTGTCGCTTCCGCGCATCGCGGCCCGGCATTCGACGCGTGCCGCTGGCTCATCGACAACCTCAAGCGGACCGTTCCCATCTGGAAAAAGGAGTACTTTATCGACGGAGCCGTTTGGGCCGACGGCGAACCCTTTCCATCGGAGATTGCGAGCGCGCAGGCCGCTCCAGCCGGCTCGAAGCCTCAGGCGGCAGAAAGCCAAGACAAGGCATCTCACTGACGTGCGGATACGCTCTTTCCTGCTGATTTTGCTGCTCTCCAGCGCCTGTCTTGCCCAGGACGATGCCGATGGCACGGTCAAAGTCGATGTCAAACTCGTGAATATGTTCGTTACCGTGACCGACGCGAGTGGTGCGCCTGTCGGTTCGCTGAAAAAGGAAGACTTTAAGATTATCGAGGACGGCACGGAGCAGAAAATCTCGGTCTTCGACCGGCAGTCCGAGCTGCCCCTCTCTATCGTCACGGCCATCGACACCAGCCTCACCACCAGGAAGGATCTGAAGCTCGAGACCGAGTCGGCGCGCCACTTCGCGCACGCCATCCTGCGACCTGTGGACGCGATGGCGCTCTACCAGTTCAGCGAAATCGTGAGCGAAGTAGTTCCATTCACCAAGGACCTCGACCGCATCGATCGGGGCATTGCCAGCATTCACTCCGGCTCAGCCACGGCTTTGTATGATGCCGTCTGCCTGGGTTCAGAGGCAATGGAATCCCGCCGAGGGCGCAAAGTCATGGTGGTCATCACCGACGGCGGAGACACCGCCAGCTCGAACCGCTATTCCGACGCCCTGCGCGCGGCGCAGGCCGCTGAGACGATCGTCTACAGCATCATCATCGTGCCGATTGAAGCCAGTGCCGGGCGGGATACAGGCGGGGAACACGCTTTGATTCAGATTTCCACCGACACGGGCGGAAGATATTATTACGCGACGTCCCTCCCAACACTCGACGAGGCGTTTCGGAAGATCAGCGACGAACTGCGCACCCAATACCTGCTGGCGTACTATCCTGCAAAGCGTTTCACAGACTCCGACTTCCGGCGCGTCGAGGTCAGGCTCACGGGTCCTTCCGCCGCCAGCTACCATGCCCGCCATCGTGCGGGATACTTCACTAGCTCCGGGCATTTCTAGGAAGCCAGTGTGGCGCGGGCGCCCTCGCCCGCGAGGTCCAGGATCTAGATCCAACTCGCAACGCACCAACGCGTTGGCTCGCCGATTGCGCGCCAAGTTTCCCTATCCGCTTTGTAACCAGTACAATCGGAGGTCAATAATTTTCCTGTGAGAGTCAGGCATAAGCCTGCATCCAAGTGATTTTCGGCGTGCGCGTCGCCGAAAGGAATTGCCTGTCCTGGCCCAGCCAGCATCAGTCCCAACTGAAAGCGTGAGGTTTCATGATGTTTCGAGGTTTGCAGTCGTTCGATTTGCGTCGCTCTGCAGTGTTTTTTGCCCTTCTCGCCGCACTGGCCGCCTCCCTCCAAGCTCAAGTTTCCAACGCCACTGGAAACATTCAGGGCGTAATCACCGACCCAACCGGCGCCGTGGTGCCCGAAGCTACAGTCACCATCCTGAACAAAGCTACCGGCCGCACCATCGACAGCGAGACCACCTCGTCAGGGGTGTACACCTCAGGCTCGCTCGTTCCCGGCGTCTACACGGTTCGCATTGAGGCCAAGGGGTTTCAGACCACCGAGCTAACAGTTACCGTGCAAGTCGGCGTTACTACGGGAGGCAACATCAAGCTGCAGGTCCGCTCATCCGATGAGACGGTGGAAGTGAAAGGCGAGGAAATCCGCGTCAATACGGAGCAAGCAACCGTGCAGGGAGTGGTCACGCGCGACCAGATCGAGACGCTTCCGATCAATGGCCGCAACTTCCTCGACTTGGCGCAGCTTGAGCCCGGAGTACAGATTCAGGACGGCGGCAATTTCGATCCTACCAAGAACGGCTTCTCGTCGATTTCTTTCGGGGGACGCCTCGGACGCACCGCGCGAATTGAAGTCGATGGAGTCGACATCAGCGATGAAACCGTGGGCACCACCACGCAAAACATCCCTGCCAGTTCCATTGAGCAATTTCAAATAGGGCAGTCGTCTCTCGATCTCTCCACCGAACTGACCTCTTCCGGTTCCGTCAATGTTGCCACCCGCTCTGGCACCAACCAACTGCACGGCCAAGGCTACTACGATTTCCGCGATCACAGGATCGCTGCCGCGTTACCCGGTGGGATTGATTCGCCGTTTCAGCGCCACCAGTTCGGAGGCAGCCTGGGCGGGGCCCTTGTTAAGGACAAGTTCTTCTTCTTCGTGGACGGCGAACGAGTGAAGCAGGATCTTTCCGCGCCCGGCGTAGCGTTCTTTGCGCCAGGGCCAAACTACAGCTCTCCGTTTCGCGACAGCGAGATTCTCGGCAAGCTGGACTGGCAAATCAAGCCGGATAACTACCATTTCTTCTATCGCTTTTCTTACGAACAGAATCGCGATGTCGCGCCCATCATTCCTACTTCGTATCAGGTGTTCGCCAATAGCAGCCACACGCCGGTGCATGCGGCTGGTTTGGACTTCAACCGGGGCAGTTACACGCACAGTATTCGCGTCAGCTACATGAAGTTCCGCAACGGTATCAGCGATGCAACCAAGGGAATCGCCGTCAATCCAGCTCCGAATTTAGAACTGACGATCGGGATTGACCCGTTCTGCCTCAGCCCTGGATTGGATGTTTTCTGCTCCGGTCCGAGTTATCTTGCCCCGCAAACGACCTTTCAATCGAATAAGCAGTTCAAGTATGACGGCAGCCGAACCTACAAGGCGCATATCTTCCGTTTTGGAGGCGGGTACAACCACATCCAGGGCGGAGGTACGACAGATTTTCTCGGTTTAGCGCCAGCCGTAAATGCTGTGGCGACCACCGAGACCAATCCGCTGCTATACACAGCTGACAACGTGACCCTGGGAAACGGTCAGGGCTTCAACACGGACCTTAAGGCCTTCGGCCTGCCGGGAGGCGGCCTGGGCCCGGATAACCGCATTTCGCTGTACTTCGGCGACACATGGAAGTTCCGTTCCACCCTTACCATCACGGGGGGCATTCGTTATCAGCGAGATACGGGGCGCACTGACAGCGATGTCGCTCCCGTGCCTTGTTCGCAACTCGATCCCACTCTGGCCGCCAATCTAGTGGCGGGCGGAACACCGTGCGAGGGAAATATTCTGGACCTCTACGGAACGGGTTTGTCGAGGCGTGTGCGGCAGCCGAATAAGAACTTCGGACCGCAGTTGGGGCTGACGTGGGATCCCTTCAAAGACGGCAAGACCGTTGTCCGCGCCGGAGCCGGAATCTACTACGAAAACTCAATTTGGAACAATATTCTGTACGATCGTCCTGCCCGGTTGCAGCAGGGGCTGTTCAACGGTACTCAGATCGTATGCGCTGGCGGGATCCCGCAGACCTTCACGCTTCCCGGTGGTACCACTCCGATCACGCCCACCTTCTGCGGCCAGCCCATTGGCACGGTGGCCGATCAAATCGCGGCGTTGCAGCAGGATTATCAGGCGGCCACAATTGCCGCTGGTCCGGCTGTGAACGGAGTTTTCATCGGGAACACTCTTACCTCGGGGATCAATGCAACGGGAACGGAGCTGATTGCTCCGGCCTATAAGAGTCCTCGCTCGCTGCAGATCAACGTCGGAATTCAGCGCCAACTGGGTGTGAATAGCGTCCTTACAGTCGACTATCTGCGCAACGTGAGCACGCACACGTTGCTCGGCATCGACGTAAATCATGTCGGCGACGCTAATTTCCTCAATGTGGCCAACGGCTTAGCTGCCATCAATGCCACGGGTGCGGCCTACGGATGTCCCACAGCGGCGGCTGCAGGGTCCGCTTCGCAAGCAGAAGTCAATTGCATTCTGGCGGCCCCCATTCTGCCCGGTCAGGCCAAGCCCGATATTACGACGTTCGCAGCTAATGGTCTCGATTCCGGTGCGTTCCTGTGTTCCGGAGGACCCTGTCCCGCGGCTGCATTTCCCGGCGTCAACCGCAACCTGGGTTCCAATCTGATGCAGTTTCCCATCGGGTATTCGAAATACACCGCGCTGCAGATGTCATTCAGGCAGAATGTCGTCCATCCGTTTCGCGGCGTTCAGCGCATGAATCTGACAGCTTCCTACGCTTTGTCCAAGTACATCGCCTCTGCTCAAGATGGGGACTTCATCAATCCCGCCGTGGACAATAACCGTCCTCTTCAGTCGCTGGGGCCCAACGGTCTGGATCGGAAGCATCAGATTTCTTTTGGCGGAACGGCAGAGCTTCCAAGGCGCTTTCGCCTGGGCGTCGTTTCGCATTTCTATAGCCCCCTTCCGCTAGACCTGCGAGTTCCCGCCTCGGGCAACTTCGGGGGCATCTTCACCAGCGACCTGACCGGTGATGGCACAGGAGACGGTAGCCCTGTTTCTCCGGGCGGAGACTTGTTGCCGGGCACCAAACTCGGCGCTTTTGGACGAACCATTAGCTCAATTGCTGACCTCGATAAGGCGATTGCCAACTACAACCTGAACCATGCCGGCTTCCCAACACCGGCAGGCTTCGCGTTGGTTGGCGCGGGATTGGTGACGCAAGACCAACTCGTCGCCTTGGGGGCTGTCGCTCAGCCAGTTCAAAATACCCAGCCAGGTGCGGTGATGCAGGCCTGGTTGCGCTCCTTCGATGCCTCCCTCGCGTGGACCTACAAGCCCATGGAATCAGTCACGATCGAGCCGAGCGTCTCCGTCTTCAACGTCTTGAACCTGGCCAATTTCGACGGAGCGAATCAGCACCTGAGCGGAATCCTCGATGGAGTCAACGGGAGCGTCAACGGTTCCGTCGGCCATTCCGGAGACCGCCTTGGGCTTGGAACCGGAGTATTCGCACTGGGGGCACCGCGGGCGATCGAGTTCGGATTGAAGGTGACGTTCTAGATTGCAGGGAGCGGGTGTCCCCCCGCGTTCTGCACGCAATCCGGAGCCTGTACAATAGTTCTATGCCCCCCCGCATAGATCCTCCCAACGCGCGCCCCCACAAGGGCAAGATCGTCCCCGCTGAAGACACCTTCGAGGAAGCTTCCTATCTGAAGCTGCTGGGCGAAAAGCAAAAGCCCGTTAGCGTGAAGCTGACTGACGGAGAAGTCGTTTACGGCTGGGTCGAATACTACGACCGCAACATGATCCGCCTTACCCGCGAAGGCGCGCCCAATCTTTTTATCTACAAGCACGAGATCATGTATATCCAGGAAGAAGGCCAGCGTCGCGGATAAGTTTTCCTGGTTCATCTAGCGAATGAGTTTAGCCAACGAAACAGAATCGTTCGAATTCGTGCCCGCCGTCTCCGCCATAGCGCGCGAGGCGGGCGCACTCTTGATGGATTACTTTCGCCGCCGAGTCAAGATTGAATACAAGGGCGAAGCCGATCTAGTTACGGAAGCAGACCGCAACTCGGAAGCCCTGATCATCCGGCGCGTGCGCGAGCAGTTTCCAACCCATGCGGTTCTTGGCGAGGAGAGTGGAAGCGTTGCGGCAACCACCGCCTCCAACGCCGGTTACCGCTGGTATGTGGATCCGCTGGATGGCACCACAAATTTCGCTCATGGTCTTCCTGTGTTTTGCGTCTCACTAGGGATTGAGCGCCTTAATGCGCAAGGGAAAGCACAGCGGGTAGCCGGAGTGGTCTACGATCCCACCCGCGATGAGCTTTTCTCCGCGGAACTGGGCCGGGGCGCTTTTTTGAATGGCGTGAAAGTGAATGTGTCCGCGACGGCGAACCTCAAAGACAGTCTCGTCGCCACCGGCTTTCCGAGCCAGAAGCGCCACAAGAACCCAAACATTTACTTTTACCACCAACTCACACTGAAGACGCACGGCGTGCGCCGCGCCGGTTCGGCCGCGCTGGACCTTTGTTACGTTGCTTGTGGACGCTACGAGGGCTTCTGGGAATTTAACCTGAACCCCTGGGACACCGCCGCGGGCGTGCTGATTGGTCAGGAGGCCGGTGGCACGGTCACGGACTTTGCTGGCGGAGAATTCGATATTGCCAGCCGCCAGGTGCTGGCGACAAATGGCCTCATTCACGCTTCCATGATCCAAGAATTCGCCGAGATTTTCGCGGGCCGCGGTCTGGCGCCCCTGCCCAGTCCGGTCGAATACGCGCGCGCACCGGCAAGTTCCAAACCGTAAGCCTGAATTTGCAGCGCCGATGCTGTAGCGATGAACTGATATCCTAGGCGGGACCAATCATGCGTTCCCTAACCTGGTTTCTTGCCGCATTCATTACGTTGACCCTTCTGGGCGCGTCTTCTTACGAGTCATCCTCCGATGCCAAATCTGCTGTTGAAGCCGCGCGGCAGAACAATCTCGGCGTTGCCTACATGAATCAACAGCTGTTCGAGAAGGGGTTGAAAAATTTTGAGGCTGCGATCGCTGCGGATCCGAAATTCAGCCTCGGGAAGCTGAACCGGGCGATTGCGCTGCTCAATCTGCAGCGCGTCGATGAGGCGAAGGCATTGCTCGATGGCGTGGTGCAAGAGAACCCGAAGAACCCCACCGCCTGGTACAACCTGGGACTTCTCTATAAAAACAGCGGCGATGTTGAAAAAGCCGTCGATGCTTTTCAGCATGTCACTCACATCGATGCCAACGACGCCGATACATGGTACTTCCTCGGCTCGGCGCACTTGCAAGCGCGGCAGTTTCCCGAAGCGATTGCATCGTTTGAACATGCTATCAAGCTGAACCCAACGCACGCTTCGGCGTGGTTTGGGCTGTCGCGCGCGTATCAGCAGTCGGGAGATACGGCAAAAGCGCGGGAACACCTTGTGCGCTTTCAGCAAATTACGTCGACGAAAGTTGGCTCGGCGATGAGCCTGGCTTATGGCGAGCAGGGCCAGTACTCGCGCGCGGTGGAATCGACAGCAGTCGCGGCACATGTCCCGGCGGCGATCCCCGTGAAGTTTGTTGCGGTCACGGAGCAATCGGGCCTCACGAGTCATCCTGCGGGGAATGCTTCCGGTATCGCCAGCTTTCTGGGGCCAGGAGCTTGTTTTCTCGACTACGACGGCGATGGAAACGTCGACCTTTTCCTCGCTGACGCCGGGCCCGCGGGCGGGATGACGCTGTACCACAGTCTTGGGAACGGGAAGTTCGAGGACGTTACGCGAAAGGCTGGTCTCGACCCCGCGCTGCACGCAATTGGCTGCACCGCTGGAGACTACGACAATGATGGCTCGGTCGATCTTGCCGTGAGTTTGAAGGATC
>Ga0137403_10002447_pt1 | contig 22680 bp, 23 predicted proteins | sample CZOMad2_1_16fung_FD_122057 | JGI IMG/M metagenome (GOLD analysis project Ga0137403, IMG submission 122057) | Vadose zone soil fungal communities from Angelo Coast Range Reserve, California, USA - CZOMad2_1_16fungal (Hybrid Assembly) | ecosystem: Environmental > Terrestrial > Soil > Vadose zone...
CTCCCGCCTATGCGGCACCAGTCGGCACACAGCAGACGGTTTATACGCAGCCCGCGGTCCAGCGTGAAGTGGTCTTTCCGAGCGGAAAGTACGTGCTCTACGGCGACGGCGTGAATCAGCCCTGGCAGTGGATCTGGTTTCCTAAGGCCCCGCCGCCGCCGCCGCCTCAGGCGCCGCCGCAGTAGCCATCAGCGTTCGATCATCACATCGCCTCGTGACCTCCGCGACCCTGAGGTCTCGCAGGCTCTTGGCAGCGGTCTGGATGGCGTTCTTGACCGCGTCTTCCTAGGACGTCTTGCTCGTTCCCACGAGGTCGGTGACCCGTGACGGCCCGCGACGGAGCAAGCGCCGATCCTCGTGCTCGGCTGGCTCATAAGCCAGCGGTCGCTGGTTCTCAATTCAGCCCTCCGGCATTCTCGACTGGAACACGCCGTCGATCCGGTTCTACCGGGCGCTCGGGGCGAAGCTCCGCAAGCAGTGGATCCTCACCCGTCTCACCGGCGCGCCGCTCAGTCGGCTGGCGCGTCGGCGCCGCCCTCGTCGGGCGGCGACCACGACGGCGCGCTGAGGCGGCGCCGGCCGTCGGTCGCGAGCCGGATCGCGGGGTCGGCGGGGTCGAACTTCCGGTCCCAGAGCTTGCAGGTGACCTGCTTGTGGCGCTGATCGAGCCCCTCGCAATAGTTCGTGAACTCGCAGCGCCGGACGAGCTCGCCCTGGCCGAGCCGGATCTTCCGGAACCAGTCGGGGTCGGCCAGGGTCTGACGCGCGGCGGCCACGCAGTCGGCTTCGCCGCGCTCGAGGATCCCTTCCGCCTGGTCGAAGGTGGTGATCCCGCCGCTGGTGACGAGCGGTGTTGGCAATCCGGCGTCCCGGATCGCGCGGCGGATGGCCGCGGCCAGCGGCACGTTCCGGCCGAACGGCCCGCGCGCGTCCGAGAGCACCGTCGGCATGCACTCGTAGCCGGACGCGCCGGTATAGGGGTAGACCGCCTCGCCGACCTTCGGCTGCCGTGCGTCTTCGAAGCGCCCGCCCTTGGAGACCGACAGGTAGTCCACGCCCGCCTCGGCGAACCGGACGCCGTACCAGATGGCGTCGTCGACGTCGCTGCCGCCCTCGACCACCTCGTCGCCCAGATACCGGATGCCGACGACGTACTCGCTCCCCACGCGCGCCCGGACGGCCGCGAGCACTTCCAGCGGGAGGCGGATGCGGTTCTCGCGCGAGCCGCCGTAGCCGTCGGGGCGCGAGTTCAGGCGCGAGAGGAACGACGCCATCGTGTAGGCGTGGGCGTAGTGCAGCTCGACGCCGTCGAAGCCCGCCTCGCGGCCACGCCGGGCGGCCTCGGCGAAGAAGCCGGGCAGGACGCGCGGCAGCTCCCGGATGTGGGGCAGGTGCATGTCCCAGATCCGTTCGCGGTAGCCGTAGTCGAGTGCTTCGAGCTCGCGGTCGGTCAGCACGGTCTCGAGCGCGACGCGGTCGGCGGCCAGGAGACACTCCCGCACCTCGCCCTCCGCGGCCTCGCGCCAGCGCGGGTCGTCGAGCCAGAGCGCGAGCTGGCCGCGCACCGAGTCGGTGATCTCGAGATATCGACCGAAGAATCGCTCGGGCTCGGGGCGGCGCCGGACCGTGACGAAGTCGAGGACCTGGATGAAGAGCCGCGTCCGGCCCCCGCTCCGCTCGCGGACCGTCTCGACGAGCGTGCGCAGACCGGGAATGAACCGGTCGTCGCCGATGCGGAGCAGGGGACCGCTCGCGATGTCGCGGATCCCGGTGGCCTCCACGACGAGGACGCCGGGCTGTCCCTCGGCGAACCGGGCGTACCACTCGAGGACCTCCGGCGTGACGAACCCGTCGTCGGTCGCCCGCCAGGGCACCATCGCCGGCACCCACGTCCGCTCCGCGGCGGTCAGCCGCGGGCCGATACGGATCGGGGAGAACCAGCGGGCGCGCGCGGCTTCCTCACGAGTCGGCCAGCGCGCCGGCGGCAACGGATGGCGGACACGGTGCGTTGCCGGATCCAGTTTGTTCCGCCTCACTCGGCCAGGCAGGCGAAGCCGTCGATTTCGATCAGGCAGCCCTCGGCGGCGTCGTAGAGGTCGCGCACGCCGACCAGCGTCATCGCGGGGTAGTGCTTGCCGAAGTACTCGCGGTAGACGACGCCGATCGGCTTGCCCTGGCGCTTGAACTCGCCGGCGTCGAGGACGTAGATGGTCAGCTTCACGACGTCGGCGAGGCGGCCGCCCGCGGCCGTGACGAGCGTCTTCAAGTTCTCGCACACCTGGCGGAACTGGGCGACCAGGTCGCCCTTGCCGACGACCCGGCCGTCCCGGTCCTTGGCCACCTGGCCGGCGAGGAACAGCACGCGGCCGCCCCGCGTCTCGGCGGCGTGGGAGAACCCCACGGGTTTCATGAGCTCCGGCGGATTGTGAAATTCGATCTGGCGGGTCATCGGCGCCTCCCGATCCGGGCTAAGCCACGGTGCCGTCGAGCACGATCGTTTCTCCGTTCGTCGCGTCGTCGTGGATCAGCTTGGCCGCCGCCGCGGCCACCTCGGCCGGCTCGATGAGCCGCCGACCGGCGTTGATGCGCGCCATCGCCTCGACGGCCTCCTCGAAGGACTTCCCCGTCCGCGCCGCGATGTTCCGCGCGCCGTTCCACACGATGTCGGTCGCCGCGAACCCGGGGCAGATGGCGTTGACGGTGACGCCCTTGCCGGCGACTTCGGCGGCGAGCGCGCGGGTGAGGCCGACGAGCGCGTGTTTGGAGGCGGTGTACGCGGTGACGTACGGGGCGCCGTGGAGCCCGGCGAGCGAGGCGATGTTGATCACGCGCCCCCAGCGGTGTTCGAGCATCGCGGGCAGGACGGCGCGCGCCAGCATGTAGGGTCCGGTGGCGTTGACGCTCAGGTGTCGGTCCCAGAGCGCCGGGTCGGTCTTCGCGAAGGGCGCCGACTCGGCGATGCCGGCGTTGTTGACGAGGACGTCGACCGGGCCGAGCTCGGCGGCGACCGCGGCGATTTGCCGCGTGATCGCGTCGGCATCGGTCACGTCCAGCACGAGCGCCATCGCCCGGGCGCCGAGCCCGCGGACCGCGTCCGCCGTGGCCGTCACCTGATCGGCCGATCGCGCGGCGACCGCGACGTGACAGCCTTGCCGGGCCAGCGCGAGCGCGATCTCACGACCGATGCCGCGTCCGCCGCCGGTGACCAGCGCCACCGGCTGCCCGGGCGCGCTCGTCACGGGCTCTCCATACAAAAGAGGAAGAACATCGGGCGACTGGTCGACGTGTTGTCGCGCGACGGATCCGTCAAGCAGCGCACGCGCGGGGAGCTGCTGCTCCGGGAGCCGTCACTCGACGACGCGGACGCGCAACCGGCGAGCGCCACGAGCACGACCAGGAGCGCGATCGAGCGCTGCCGGCGATTCATGCGGCCATTCTATCGCGGGATCAGGTATATATAGCCTCGCGATTCATGCCGCGCGCGTTCACCCGCTGCTCACTCGCCGACGCCGTCGCCCGGCTCCGGCCGGCGATGAAGGTGTTGCTGCCGCCGGCGTGCGGAGAGCCGGCCGCGCTCGTCGCCGAGATCTGCCGGCAGTCGGCGCGACTCCGAGACTTGACCCTGCTCGGCGGCATCCATCTCGGCGACTACCCCTGGGCGCGCCCCGAGCACGCGGCGCTCCGCTTCGCGACGTGGCACATGGCGCCGCGGCTCGAGGAGGCGCGGCGCCGCGGGCGCGTCGACTTCGTCCCGATACGCTACTTCGATCTCGTGACCCAGTTCGCGGCGGGCGGTACCTGGGCGCCGGACTGCGTCCTGGTCCATTGCGCGCCGCCCGACGCGCGCGGCTACCTGAGTCTCGGCGTCTCGGTCAGCGTCGCGCTCGCGGCGGCGCGCCGCGCTCCGCTCGTGATCGCGCAGGTGAACCCGGCGATGCCGCGCACGCTCGGCAACGCCTTTCTCCACCGGAGCCAGATCGATTGCTGGGTCGAGGCGGACGAGCCGCTCACGCCGTACCCGCCGCCACCGATCGGCGAGGTCGAGCGCGCCATCGGACGTCACGTCGCCCGGCTCGTGCCCGACGGGGCGACCGTGCAGGTCGGCGTCGGCGCGATCCCCCAGGCCGTGCTCGAGGCGCTCGTGGACCATCGCGATCTCTCGCTGCACTCGCTGCTGGTCGACGCCTCGGTGACGCTCGTGGAGCGCGGCGTCGTCACCAGCGCCCTCAAGCGCGTCCACCGCGGGCGCATGGACATCGGCGAGGCGATGGGCACGCGCCGGCTCTTCGACTTCCTCCACGAGAACCCCGCCGTGAACATGGAGTCCTCCGGCTTCGTTCACGATCCGGAGACCGTGGCGCGGCTCGATCGTTTCGTGGCGATCAACTCCGCGCTCGAGATCGATCTCACCGGGCAGGTGACCGCGGAAAGCCTGGGCCCGCGGCAGGTCGCGGGGATCGGCGGTCAGTTCGACTTCGTCCTGGGCGCCTCGCGCTCGCGCGGCGGCGCGGCCATCATCGCCCTGCCCTCGACGGGACGCGACGGCGCGGTGTCGCGGATCGTCCCTCATTTGCAACCGGGCGCCGCGGTGACGACCCCGCGCGCGCTGGCGGACTGGGTCGTGACCGAGCACGGTGCGGCGCCGCTGCGGGGAAAAGGGGAGCGGGGACGGGCCGAGGCGCTCATCGCCGTCGTCCATCCCCGGTTTCGGGAGGAGCTACTCCAGCGTGCTACGTCTTAGCGGCGTCGATCTTCTCGAAGATTTCCTCGTCCGTCGGAAACCGGTACGTCGTCTCGTTGGTGTAGACGACGTCGTCGTTGATCGACACCTCGAAGATCCCGCCGAAGCCTTCCTTGAGGACTGCGGTGATGCCGTACTTGGTCTTGATGGCGGCCTGCAAACTGGAGGCCTGGGGCAGGTAGTTTCACTCTCCGCAATATCTGATCTGGATGTTCATCCGCGCCTCCTCCCTGAAAAGTGGCCCTCATTCTAATATGATGCGGCACAACCGTGAGGAGATTCCGTGACGCCCATCCTGATCGACACCGATCCCGGAATTGACGACGCCCTGGCCCTCCTCTTCGCCTGGAGCTCGCCCGAGATCCGGGTGGAGGCGATCACGACGGTCGCGGGCAACGTGCCGGTCCACGTCGCCACCAGGAACGTCTCGCGCCTGCTGGCGCTCCGCAGCCCGACGCCACGACCGGTCGTGGCCGTCGGTGCGCCGGGCCCACTGGCTCGCGCGCTGACGACCGCGACCCGCTATCACGGCGAGGACGGGCTCGGCGACCTGGCCGACTGGCCCGACGCCGAGCCCGTGCCCGAGTCGCCCGACGCCGTGAGCGTCATCGTCGACGCGGCCCGCCGCCACGGACGGGACCTCACGCTCGTCGCCCTCGGCCCCCTGACCAACCTGGCGCTGGCGCTCAAGGCGGACGCTGCCGCCGTCGGGCGAATCGGGCGGGTCGTCGCGATGGGCGGCGCCGTCGACGTGCCCGGCAACGTCACCCCCACGGCCGAGTTCAACATGCACGTGGACCCCGAAGCCCTGCACCGCGTGCTGGCGTCGGGCCTGCCGCTCGAGCTCGTCCCGCTTGACGCGACGCGCCAGGCGATGCTGCCGCGCGCCGGCATGCGCGCGACGCTCGCGCGCTCGCCGGGGCCGCTCGCCTCGCGGATCCAGGCATTCAGCGAGCGGGGTTTCCGGATCGCCCACAGCGACGGGGAGCAGGGCATGGCGCTCCACGATCCGCTCGCGGTCGGCGTCGCGCTCGATCCGTCGCTCGGCAAGTGGGAGGCCGTACGCCTGGCCGTCGGGCCGGACGGCGAGACGCTGCGCGCGAGCGGAGCGCCGAACTGCCGCATCGCGAAGGGCGTGGACAGCGACCGATTCATCCGCCTGTTCCTCGATCGCCTGTGTCCGGCGACGTCACGGCGCGGCGCGTCCTCGTAGTCGGCTCGGCGAACGTCGACTTCACCGTCGCCGCGCCGCGACTGCCCGGTCTCGGCGAGACGGTCACCGGCGGCACGCTGCTCGTCAACCACGGGGGCAAGGGCGCCAATCAGGCCGTGGCCGCCCGCCGGCTCGGCGCGGAGGTGCGCTTCATCGCCTGCGTGGGCGACGACGGCTCGGGCCGGGAGATCCGCGCGGCGCTCGAGGCCGAGGGCATCGGGATCGCCGGCGTGGGCGTCACGGGTGAAGCCGCCACCGGTACGGCGCTCATCGTGGTCGACCGCCAGGGGCGCAACCAGATCGCCGTCGCGCCCGGGGCGAACTGGCGTCTCTCGCTCGAGCACGTCCGATCGCGCGCCGACGACTTCGCGTGGGCCCAGGTCGTCGTGTGCCAGCTCGAGACGCCGCTCGAGACGCTCGCGTGGGCGCTCGAGGAAGCGCGGCGGCGCGGCGTCGCCACCGTGCTCAATCCGGCGCCCGTGCGCGACGGCCTCCCCGACATCTGGCGGTTCGTGGACTACCTGACGCCGAACGAGGGCGAGGCCGAGCGACTCTCCGGCATCGCGGTGCGGGACCCGCGATCCGCCGCCGCCGCGGGGCAGGCACTCCGCGGCCGTGGCGTCGGCACCGTGATCGTGACGCTCGGCGCCCAGGGCTCGCTGGCCTGCACGGCGCAGGGCGAGGTCGCGAGTCCGGCGCACCCGGTGTCGGCGGTGGATACGACGGCCGCCGGCGACGCCTTCAACGGCGCCCTGGGCGTCGCGCTCGGCGGAGGACGTCCACTCGAGGACGCGCTTCGATTCGCCAACGCGGCGGCGGCGCTCGCGTGCACCCGCCGGGGCGCCCAGCCGTCATTGCCGACCCGTGCCGAGGTGGATCGGCTGCTGGGAGAGAAGGAAACGTGATGCGGGCTAGGGGAGCCGCGCCCGGAACGCGCGGACGCGCTCGATCGCCGCCTCGACGCGCGCGGGGTCGAGCGAGCCCTTCGCGAGGGCCTGCCGGATCGCCGCGAGCGCCACCTGCGCCGCGGAGCGCCCGTCCGGCAGCCGGTCGTCGACGATGAGCAGCACGTCCACGCCCGCGTCGAGCGCGAGCACCGCCGCCTCGCCGATGCCGTACTGCTGCTCGATCGCGGCCATTCGCAGGTCGTCGCTGACGACCGGGCCCTTGAAGGCGAGCTCGCCGCGAAGCAGCCCGGTGATCGTCGCGCGCGAGAGCGTCGCGGGGCGCTCGTCGTCGAGCCGCCGGTTGAAGACGTGCGCCGTCATCACGCTGTCGGCGAATCCATCCGCGATCAGCGTGCGATACGGGACCAGCTCGACGTCGGGCGCCGCGGTGTCGGTCACGTCGGTGAAGCCGCGATGGGTGTCGCCGTAGCTCGAGCCGTGCCCCGGGAAGTGCTTCAGCGCGGTCAGCACGCCCTCGGCGCGCAGGCCCTGGACGAAGGCGCGGGCGTGCTCGGTGACCAGCAGCGGATTCGCCCCGAAGCTCCGCGCCGCGGCGACGATGACCGGGTTCGCCGGGTTGTACCCGACGTCCACCACGGGGGCCAGGTCCCAGTTGATCCCCACGGCCCGGAGCATCGCGCCGATCCGGCGCGCCTCTAGCTCCGTCAGGACGAAATCGTTCGTCTCGCCCAGCTCCTGCGCGGAGAACGTCGCGGGCCAGCCCGCGCGCGGGGTCAGGCGCATGACGTTGCCGCCCTCGGCGTCGGCGGCGACCAGAAGCTTGCGGCCGGTGCACGCCGCTGACCGCGCCGCGAGAGCCCCGGTGAGTCGGGCCAGCTGATCGGAGTCCACGATGTTACGGGAGAAGAGCACCGTGCCCCCGACCCGCAGCTCGCAGAGCAGCGCGTCCAGGTCCGGGTCGGCCGCGGCGTCCGTGCCGCGAAAGCCCACGAGCAGCAGCGAGCCCAGCTCGGGGTCGAGGGCGGCCAGGCGCGCGCGGTCGGGCGCCAGCGCGGCGCCGCAGCCGGCGGCGAGGAGAATGCCGAGGAGGCTAGCGGCGGCGAGCCGCGGCAACCAGCCTCTCCACGCGCGCGCGATCGACGGGTAGCCGGACGTCACCGTCGCGCTTGACCGACGTTCCGACGATGAGCCCGTCGGCGACCGACAGAAGCTCTGCGGCGGTCTCGGCGGTGACGCCGCTGCCGACGAGCAGCGGCACGTCGGGGACGGCGCTCCGCACGCGCTTCACTTCCGCGAGCGGCGTCGCCTGGCCGGTGGCCGGGCCCGACACGACGAGCGCGTCGGCAAGACCCCGGTGCACGAGGTCCCGCGCCGTCTGCTCGACCTCCACGGGGGCCAGGGGCACGGCGTGCTTGCCGCCCACGTCGGCGAAGATCGCGACCTGGACACCGAGCAGTCGCCGGTCGCGGAGCGTTCCGTAGACGTCGGACTGGACGATGCCCTGGTCGGCCAGCACCGCCCCCGCGTGGACGTTGACGCGGATGAACTCGGCGCCGACCGCGGCGGCGACGGCCAGCGCCGCGCGCGCGTCGTTCTTCAGGACGTTCACGCCGAGGGGCGTCCGGGGCAACGCCTCGCGGACCGCGGCGGCGGCGACGCTCATGGCCGCCACGGTGGCCGGCTCGACGCGTCCGGGCGTGAAGGGCGCGTCGCCGAAGTTCTCGACGAGGATCGCGTCCACGCCGCCCTCGCTCAGCGCGCGGGCGTCGGCCAGCGCCGCCGCGACGACGCGCGCCATCGACCCGTCCCAGCGCGGGCTGCCGGGCAGGGGCGGGAGGTGAACCATGCCGATGATGGTGCGTGCGAGCCGCATCAGCGGTAGCCTAGCATGACATCATGAAGGTCGAGCTTCGCCAGGCGCGCGCGCAGGACCTCCCCGTGTTGAGGCGCCTCATGCAGCTCTACCTCTACGACTTCGCCGCGATCGACGACTGGACCATCGGCGACGACGGTCTCTACGGCAACGCGGCGACCATCGAGGGATTCTGGACGGATCCGAAGATGACGTCGTATCTCGTGCGCGCGGACGGCGTGCTCGCGGGCTTCGTCCTCGTCCGCGACGGCGCTTACTTCGCGGGCGACGGGACGCGGGACATCAGCGAGTTCTTCGTCGTGCGACGCCACCGGCGCCAGGGCGTCGGTCGCGAAGTCGCCCGGCGGATGTTCGACGAGTTCCCGGGCAAGTGGGAGGTGACGCAGCTCACGAGCAACGTCGCGGCCCAAGCCTTCTGGCGACGCGTCGTCGGCGACTACACCGGGGGTCGCTACGAGGAGCAGCCGCGCCCCGACGGCCGGGGCGTGATGCAGCGCTTCGACACGAAGCACCGGTGACGCGCCGGCTCCCGGGCAGCACCTCGGGCGCCCTCGTCACGTAACGGAAGGAGACGCCATGGCCTACGAAACACTCATCGTGGACCAGACCGGTCCGATCGCGACGATCGACAAGCGCCCGCCCAAGTTCACGGGCGCGTGAGCCGCGTCGTCGCGGATCCGCCGGCCGGGGCCTGACGCCTCCGTCTCCGTAGACGGAGGCGACGCGAGCCGCAGGAGATCTCGGTCGGGAGCGCGCGGCGGCAGCCGCGAAGGCGTGGGAGCGACCGTCGCCTTAAGGCGACGAGGGCGGTGGCGCCGGCGGGCGGCGACCCGGCCCCTGTGGATCGGTCGCCGGCTGACGCGGTGCCCGCTTCAGCGCGTCGTTCAGCTCGGGCGTGGCCCGGCGCATCTCGTCGGTGATCTTGGCAGCGTCGAGCGCGGTGCCGATCACGCGCGGCGTGATCAGGAGGAGCAGCTCGGTCTTCTCGACCATTCGCTCGGTAAACCTGAACAGATAGCCGAGGAGGGGGATGTCCTTGAGCAGCGGGATCCCCCGGTTGTCGGTGGTCAGCTTGTCCTGGATGAGTCCGCCCAGGACGAGCGTCTGGCGGCTCAGCAGCACGACGGAGGTCTCCGCCTCGCGCTTGATGAACGAGGGCGAGTTCGTCGGCGACACAAGCGGGCCGATGGAGTTCACCTCCTGCTTCACGTCGAGGGCGACCGTGCCCTGCTCGCCGATGCGCGGGGTCACCGTCAGGATCACGCCGGCGTCACGATACTCGACCGTCTGGTTGAGCCCGGCCGTCGTGGTCGTGGTGGTCGCGGTTGTCGTCGCCGCGGCCACCTGGCCGGTGGTCTGGCTGGTGACGACGGGCACGGAGGTCGAGACGTTGATGACCGCCTTCTTGTTTTCCGAGGTCATCACGTGCGGATTCGAGACGATGTTGACCTTGTTCTCGCTCGCGAGCGCGTTGAGCATCGCGATGAACTGGTCCGTCGCGAACGTGAACGCGGTGAGCCCCGCGCCGAACGGCCCGAGGATGGCGGTCGGAGGGCCGACCCCCGTGGGGAGCGTAACCGCGCCAGGCCCCGAGGTCGGCAGGCCGCCAAGCGGGCCGGTATTGATGTTGGCGAAGTTGAAGCGACCCTGCCGCACGGCCCAGTCGATGCCCATCCGCGTGTCGTCGGTCAGCGAGATCTCGGCCACCAGCACCTCGATCAGCACCTGGCGCGGCATGCGGTCGAGCTGCTTGATCGTGTTCTCGATCTCCGTCCAGCTCCGCGGGAAGGTCGTGACGATCACCGCGTTGGTGACTTCGTCGGCGATGAAGCGGACCTGGCCCTCGGCCAGGACGTCGCCGCCGCTCGAACCCGCCGGGCCCGGGCCGCCGCCCGGGGCCGGCGGCGGCGTGTAGACCGGCGGGGGCGGCGTCGGCGACACTCCCGGTCGCCCGGGCGTGGAGGACGGCGTGGTCGCGGACGACGGGCCAGACCCGGTGTCGCGCGCGCCGTAGATCGAGTTCAGCGTCGCCGCGAGGTCCTTCGCCTTGGCGTTCTCGGCGTAATAGATGAATACGCGGCGCCCGCCGTAGATATTGACGTCGAGCTGCCCGACCAGCCGCTTGATCGTCTCGACCTCGTGCTTCTTGGCGTGAACGATCAGCGAGTTCGAGCGGCGCTCCGGGAGGATCAGCGGCGCGCGCTCCGCCGAGCCGCTGGGTGCCGCCGGCGCGCCGGGCGGCCCCGGCACGCCCGGCGTCGGCGCCTGCATGGGCGCCGGCGGCGTGCCGGGCGCCGTCATCCGGATGCGGCCGCTGGCGAAGAGCTGGGTCAGGATCACCGCCAGCTCGGCAGCGTCGGCGTACGAGATCGGGATGATCTGCAGCTCCTCCTGCGCCACCTGCACGTCCACGAGGCGGATGATGTCGAGGAGCCGCGTGACGTTCGAGGCCGTGTCGGTGATGATGAGCACGTTGGTCTCACGGTGGGCGATCAGCGTACCCCGCGTCGAGATGAGCGGGCGGAGCAGCGAGCTGAGGTCCGCGACGGACGAGTACTTGACCGGCACGATCTGCGTGATGATCTCGTCGGTCGTGCGGTTCGGATCGGGCGCCGGGCCGACGATCGTCGGCACCGCCCGCTCGCGGGCGCCCTCGATTCGGAGAATCTTGTAGAGATTGCCCGCCTTGACCGCCGTGAAGCCATGGACCTCGAGGATGGCGAGCAGGACGCCGAACACCTCTTCCTGGGCGATGCGGCCGGACGTCTGTACGGTGACCTTGCCGCGGACGTCGGGTGCCAGCACGTAGTTGAAGCCGATGATCTCGCTCGCCGCCTGGATCACGGTCTCGACGTCCGCGTTATCGAAGTTGAGGACGACGAACCGCCCGCGCTGAGCGGGTGGCACCGGCGGCGCGGTCGGCGGCGGTGGGGCAGGCGCCGGTGGCGCGGCTTCGGGCGGAGGTACCGGCGGCGGCACGGTGCGCGGACCCACGGACACCGGCGGCAGCCCCGGGAGTGGCTCGGGCGTCGGGGGCGGCGGCGTCAGCGCGACGGGCGGGGGCGTCTCCGGAGCTGCCCGCGGTCGTGGGCGCGGCGCAGCGCACCCGGACGCGAGAGCGAGCAGCAGGAGGACGGCGACGAGGCGCTTCATTCTATGGCTGTGGGGCCGGCTGCGGTTGGCCCTGATCCTGTGGAATCGGAGGCATGCGGCGCCCGAGGCTCGGCGAGGGCCGGCTGAAGGGTAGAGGGCTCGGCAGGCCGGGAGTCGGCTGTTGCACCGCCGGCGGCATGGGCTGCCCCGGCGGTAGCGGTTGCGGCACCGGCACTCCCGGCGGTGTGAAGGTGCGCGGCGGCGCCTGCATCGGGCCGGGCGTCGGTACCGCGCCCGGGGCCTGGGGCTGCCCCATTGATGACGGTTGACCGGGCACGGCCGGTTGCCCGGCGGCCGGAGGCGCCGGGCGCGGCTTCGACGGGTCGCGAAGACGCACGTCGACCATGCCGTCGGGGCGGGCGATCACGACGGCGTCGGCCGAGATCGTTTGCACGGTGCCGCCGGCGATCGGATCGCCGATCCGGTAGCCGGCGATGCGCTTGGTCAGCGGATCTTCCAGGTACGCGATCGGCGAGCCGTCGCGCAACACGACCCCGTGCAGGCTCGGCTTGACGATGAGGGCCGGCGCGCTGCCCACCACGCCGGCCCCGGCCATCTCGGTGCGCGTGGGGCTGAACAGATTGCGCGTCGCGATGACGCTATAGGCCTGGCCGGGCAATCGTGCCTCCGCCGCGGACGCCGGCGCGGCGGGCGGCGCGACCGGGGGCCGGCCGCGCGGCGCCGCGGTCGGACCCACGGCAGCCAGCTGCTTCACGATGAGCGCGATGCACAGTACGGACACGCCCGCCAGCAAGACGTTCACGGCGAGCAGCCGCCTCGGCATTCAGCTCTTGGCCTTGCCTTGCGCGCTGGGCAGGATGAATCCCGAGATCGTGAGCGTGATGAGGAGCTCCTTCGGCTGCGTCAGGTTGACGACGCGAATCTTGAGGTCCTGGACCGGCAGGAGCTTGGGCGCGCCGTCGAGCCGGGACAGCAGGTCCACGAGCTGCCGGATCTCGCACGACACGGCGATCTCGACGGGAATCTCCAGGAGCTCGCCGCGGTCGGCTGGTGGCAGGATCCGCTCGCTGCGGATCTCGGTCTTCGCTTGCGCGGCCATGTCCTTGACGATCTTCTGGAGCTCCGACGCGGCCACCGCGGGCGTGGCCGACGTGAGGAAGCCCTCCGCGAGCTTGTCGAACCGCGCCGTCGTCGCCTCGAGGTCGGCGGCGATGGCGGCGCGGCGGGCGACCAGCTCGCGCTTCTGGCGCAACATCTGCTCGCGGGCGGGCACCAGCTCGGCGGCCGATCGATTGTGCTCGAGGATCGGCTCGACCACCAGGAGCCAGCCGCCCAGCACGACGGCGAAGACGAGCGCCAGCCCCACGGCGACCCGCTCGCGGCCGGAGAGATTCCCGATCATGGGCGCGGCGGTCCCGGCGCGCGAGCGGGGAACCCGGGCCGCGCGGGCTGGGCCGCGCTCTCAGCCGGAGCCGCGGTGCCGCTCCCGGCGCCCGGAGTCCGGGAGCCCGGCGCCGCGGGCGGGTTGGCGGTCGGGGGCGGCGGCACGGGCGCCGGCGCCTCCCACGCAGCGCGGATCCTGAATTGCTCGCGATCCCGCCCGCGCGTCACGGGCGACGCGAACTCGACGCGCTCGAGTCGTGCGGAGTTCTCCAGCAATGGGATCAGCGTGCTCGCCGCTCCGGCCTGTCCCGTCAGCTCGACGCCCTTCGGGTCGAACGCGAGATAGGTGACCCACGCGTCGCCCGGAAGGATCTCCGTCAGCTCGCGAAGCACGGGCAGCGGCTGGAGCGCGGTCGCGCCGACCTTCTCGATGGTCCCGAGGAGCTGGCGCTTCCGCTCGAGCTCGCGCGCCACCCGCTCGACGGCGCGCACGTCGGGGTCGATGCGCGCGATCTCCGCGTTGAGCCGTGCGAGTCGGCGGTTCTCGACGAAGCCCGGGACGAGCAGCGCCGCCAGGGCCAGGAGAACGGTCGCCACCAGCGCGCCGCCCGTCATCACCTCCTGCCGCGTGAACCGACGCGGCTTGATCGCCGGCGGGATGAGGTCGAGCGAGCGGATCCTCCGGCTCGAGGCCGTCGCCACGGCCAGCTCCACCGCGCCCCGAGGCTCGGCGAGATCGGCCAGGCGACGCCGGGCCCGCGACGTCCAGGGCGGGTCGGAGACCGGGACGCCGAGATCGAGCAGCGTGGCCGCGGCGGCGCCGTCACCCGACACCCAGACCGTGTCGCATCCGCGCCAGCGGGCGCCGGCGAAGCTCCGCCGCGTTTCCGCGACGAGCGTGGCATCGTCGACCGCGGCGAAGCTGCGGCTGAACACGAGGGTCGGGCCGTGGAGCAGGAGGAGGTCGGCCGTGTCTCCGGTGCGATGCAGCCAGGCCACGCGCTGCTGGCGTTCCGTCTCGACCAGCGCGAGCAGATCGTGCGCGGCCACCGTGATCGACATGGGCCGCAGCTTGGCCTCCTCGGCAAGGCGCAGCGCGGCGTCGACCACGCGACGGTCGGCGGCGGCGATCAGCACGCGCTTGCCTTCGCTCGTGGTGCCCTCGGGGTCGGTCTCGGGCGGCAGCAGAGCGAAGTCGAACGCGGCGTCGTCGGCGGGGATCGGCAGATGCCGCTCGAGCTCGAACTTCACCATGTCCTGCGTCTCGCCGGCCACGGCCGGGAGCTCGATGGGCTTCACGGTGACCGCGGACCGCGAGAGGCCGATCGCCACCGTCCGCGCGGCGAGGCCTCGCGCGTCGAGCTCCGCGCGCAGCGCGGCGCCCGGGTTTTCGGCGTCGATGGTGAACGTCTCCAGCCGATCGTGCTGGATCGCGGCGACGCTGAGTCGATCGCCGAGCATGACGACCGCGAGCCGGAGTGGCGCGAATTTCATCACGGTAGGGTAACACCCCTCGCGGCTCGCGGGGAAGTAGTCACCGGAGCCCCGACCACTCGAGGACGGCGACGCTCGGCGGCTCGACGTCGGTCCGCTTCTGGACGATCGCGGTCAGCCGCGCGGCCACCCGATCGTCCACGATGCCTTCGGCCTCGACGCGGAACGTCCGCGTGGCGACGCTCAGATTTCTCCCGCCGAATTTCCCCGGCACGGCCGCGAAGGGCCCGGCGTTGTGCCGCGACTGCTCGATCTCCGTGATCTCCGCGGTCGAGAGCCCGAGCGCGGTGAGCACCGCGGCGCCGGCGGTGTTCATGTTCACCGGGCCCGAGCCACGCACGGTCACGAGGCTGGCGAGGCCCGGGCGGTCCTTGGTGCCGTTGTAGATCGCCGGGGTGACGCCTTTGATCTGCAGGAGCTCGGTGATCGACTCGATGTTCGCGTTGCGGGCGCGGTAGGGGACCGGCAGCTTCAGGTAGTAGTCGTCGCTCTCGGCGCCGTTGGCGCGGTGCTCCTCGTTGGGATCGCGCCAGTCCTGGATCGAGTCCACGATGGTGTCGCGTACTTCCTTCTCGAGCCCCAGCGTCTGCAGCAGACGGTCGATGCGGTCGGGCGGCGAGTTGTTGATGTTGAGGCGGGCCTCTTCGTCGGTGATGCGGTAAGAATACCGTCCGCCACCGAACTCGGCCTTCGCGCGGCGGAGCCTCGGCAATGGGCGCCGATCGGCGGTATAGAACGTCAGAAGACCGTCCTCCTCCTCGGCGAGGAGCGGGGCGTCGGCGACGATCTCGCGGATCGCCTGCTCGAGCGCCGTCTCGGCCAGGTGGCTGCCGATGATCCCGTTCTTGTAGGCGCGCACGGCCGCCGCCTCGAGCCGCATCGAGTACGCGAACTCGGCGCCGATGACCGCCACGAGGGCCACCACGAGCAGGACGACGAGCAACGCGAACCCGCGCTCGTTCGCCGCGTGGCGCGCTTGGGCTCGCACGATCACGAAGCGTTGAAGGGCTCGCCTCACCGCGTGGCGCGCTTCGGCTCGCACGGCCATCATTGCTCGGTGCCCACCCGGAGCGGGACGGTCAGGGGCAAGAGGGCCTGGGCTCGACCGTTGAGCGTGCCGCCCACGCTGATGCGGATGGCGCGTGGCAGACGCTTCTGGATCTCGACGTCCCACGTGTCCTGCCAGCTTCCGTCTTCGTCGAGGTAGCTGAAGGACAGCTCGGTCAGGGTCGGGTCGTTGAACACGACCGCGGCGTCGGTGAACGGGCTCCGATTCGGCAGCACGCGCTGACGGATCACCAGGCCGCGGTGCTCGTCGGTGGTGCCGAGCTCGAGGACGACGGCGGTGAACGCGACGGGAATCGACGCCGGATAGGGCGCGGCCTGCGTCACGAATTCGAGGCTCGCCGGGGTGCCGCTGAAGAGCAACACCGCGGTCGGGCTATCCCCTCGGGGCGCGTTGTACGGATAGGCGCCGCCGACCGAGCGGGCCAGCGACAGCGCGACGCCGCGCATGTGCTGGTAAGCCTCCGCGCGATCCTCGCCCTGGCGCCACGCGGCCAGCGCGATCCGGACGCCGCTGAACGCGATCACGACGAGAGCGCCGACGATGGCGAGCGCCAGCAAGAGCTCGAGCAGCGTGAATCCGCGCTCGCCGCGCCTCACCGGGACGGCCTCCCCGGCAGCGTCTTTTCGGCGGACGTCCGAAGCGTGACGATCTCGACTCCGCGCTTGTCACCCCAGTGAACCTTGACGTCGATCTGGTAGACGTGCCACTTCACGGTCGCCGGCGTTCGCGTGAGGTCGGGCGCGGCCACGACGGTGACGGTGCGCTCCCAGTCGAAGTTGCCCTCTTTGCCCTGGTCGCGCCCCTCGACCGGAACGACCACCTCGCGGGCCTTCTGGTCCGCGAGGAGCACGGCCTGCTGGTGGTCGCCGGCGAGCTTCAGGAGACGCAGGCCTTGTGCGAACCCCTGGATGAGCGCGACCACGGCGACGCTCAGGATCGCGAACGCGATCAGCACCTCGAGAAGCGTGAAGCCTCCCTGCCACCGCGAGGGCATGCGGCCCCGGGCGCGGCGCGCGCCCGCGCTCATTCGCGGTGGTTCCGCACGCGGCCGGTGACCGCGTCGACGCTGACGCGATAGCTGACCTTCCCCGAGGTGAGGCGGAACTCTCCGCCGCTGGACGTCCCCTGCGGCTCGAAGCGGACCGTCAGCGTGCCCGGCGGTGCCGCTTCGACCGCCACGCGGCCCGAAAGGGCGCGCGTCCACCGGACCTCGTCCTCACCGGCCGTGACCGTCATCAGCCGACTCACCGGATTGACGACGACGGTGTACTGCTGCCGCGTCGTGATCGCCTGCTCCCGCGCGTGCCTGAACGTCGCGGAGAAGCCGGCGACCTCGGCGCGCGCTCGCAGCGCCTCCGTGTTGCGCCCGATCGCCGGCGCCACGAGCCCCACCGCGACCGTGACAACCAGCAGGGTGACGATCAGCTCGAGGAGGGTGAAGCCGCGGGCATCTACTTCTGACTGCTGTCCCATGAGGTGATGTCTGTATTTTCGCCGTCGCCGCCCGGCGCCCCGTCGGCGCCCTCGGACCAGAGGTCGTACTCGCCGTTCTGGCCTGGACAGCAGCGGTACTTGTACTGGTTGCCCCACGGATCTTTGGGCACGGCCTTCTTGAGGTATGGGCCGTTCCAGTTGGGCGCGTTCGGGTTCCGCTGAAGCGCGTCGAGACCCTGGCCGGCGTTCGGATACGAGCCGACGTCGAGACGGTACTGGTCGAGCCCCGCCCCGAGCAGCTCGATCTGCGCCCGCGCCGCGGCTTGCTTGGACTGGCCGACCCGGCCGAAGAGGCGCGGGCCGACGAGCCCCACCAGGAGCCCGAGCACGATGATGACGACCAGCAACTCGATCAGCGTGAACCCCCCCTGTTCTACGAGCACACGGCGCGCAGAGCGGCGCGCGCCACGGGACTGCGCCCAACGCCGATCGAGGAGCCGGCTACCTCGTCGCCGCCCGCGCTCGGCGACGAAGAAGCGGGCTCATAGCGGAATGTCGTTGATGGAGAAGATCGCGAGCATCATCGCGACGACGATGAAGGCGACCAGCACACCCATCGTGAAGATGATAACGGGCTCGAGAAGGCGGAGCACGCGCTTGAGCTCGGTGCCGACGTCGGACTCGAACGTCTCGGCGACCTTGAGCAGCATGTCCTCGAGCCGCCCCGTCTCTTCCCCGACCCGCACCATGTGGATCGCCAGCGACGGGAACGGCGCCTGCGCCTGCATGCCCGCCGCGATGGTGCCGCCGCGCTTCACGCCGTCGGCGAGCCGCTCCACCGCCTGCCCGATCGCGTGGTTCGTCATCGTGTCGCCGACGACGGCGAGCGCGCTCATGACCGGCACGCCGCTCTTGAGCATGGTCCCGAGGGTCCGGGCGAACCGCGCCGTCTCGATCTTCATGGCGAGGGGGCCGATCAGCGGGAGGCCGAGCACCATCTGGTCCCAGCGAAGCCGCCCCTGGGGGCTGCCGGTCCACATGCGCCAGGCGAGGACCGCCGCGAGGAGAAGGAGGACGCCCACCCACCAGTACGACTGGAAGGCCGCGCTGACCGACAGGAGGATCTGGGTCGGAAGCGGGATGGCCTGGCCGAGATCGGCGAAGATCGTCGCGAACCGCGGGATCACGAACGTCATGAGGAAGATGATGGCGCCGATTCCGAACGTGAAGACCACCGCGGGGTAGGCGACCGCCGTGACGACGGCGTCGGCGAAGGCGGCCCGCGCCTCCAGGAACTCGGCGAGCCGTCGCAGCGCGAGCTCGAGCACGCCGCCCCGCTCACCGGCGCGGATCATGTTGATGTAGAGCCGCGAGAACGGCCGGGGATGATGCTTGCTGAGCGCCTCGCTGAGCGAGGAGCCTCCCCGCACGCTCACGAGCAGATCGGCGACGATCGCCTTGATGCGCCCGTTCGACGCCAGCTCTTCGAGGATGGACAGCGCGCGGTCGAGCGGCAGCGTCGCTTCGAAGAGCGTCGCGAGCTGCTGGGTGAACGCCAGGAGGTCGCGCTGGCCGACCCGCCCCGAGCCGCCGAGGGAAAGCCAGCTCCTCCGTTCGGCGTGAAGGGCGACACGGATGGGAAAGTAGGCGTCCCGCTGCAGTCGCTCGACGACGGCGCGCGCGTCGGCCGCCTCCATCACGCCGTCGATGGTCTGGCCGCGCCGGTCGGCCGCCCGATAGACGAAAACGGGCATGGCGGACTAGGCGTCTTCCTGCGTGACTCGGAGCACTTCCTCGACGGTGGTGACGCCCGCGCACGCCTTGGCCCAGCCGTCGAGCCGCAGCGTGACCATGCCGGCCTCGAGCGCCACGCGCCGGATGTCGCGGGTCGGCGCTCGGCGCAGGATGAGGCTGCGCGCGTCCTCGGTGATCGGGAACAGCTCGTAGATCCCCGTCCGTCCCCGGTAGCCCGTGCCGCGGCACTCGTCGCAGCCGTCGCCGCGGTAGAGGCGAGTCCCGTCCGCGCCGGCGATGCCGAGCGCGCTGAGGTCGGCCGGCGACGGCGTGTCGGAGACGCGGCACGTCGCGCAGATGCGCCGGACGAGCCGCTGGGCGAGGACACCTTCCAGCACCGAGGCCACCAGATAGGGCTCGACCCCCATGTCTTGCAGACGCGTGATCGCGCCCGGCGCGTCGTTGGTGTGCAGCGTCGAGAAGACCAGGTGGCCGGTGAGCGAGGCCTGGATCGCGATCTCGGCCGTCTCGAGGTCGCGGATCTCGCCGATCAGGATCACGTCCGGGTCCTGGCGGACGATGTGCCGGAGCCCGGTGGCGAAGGTCAGGCCGATCTTCGGCTTGACGGCGATCTGGTTGACGCCCTTCAGCTGGTACTCGACCGGATCCTCGACCGTGATGATCTTGCGGTCCGGCGAATTGATCTTGTCGAGCGCGCCGTAGAGCGTCGTCGTCTTGCCGGACCCGGTCGGACCGGTGACCAGGAGAATGCCGTGAGGCCGCCGGATCAGCCCCTCGAAGCGCGGGAGCATTCCCGGCGAGAAGCCGAGCTTCTCGAGCGGCAGGAACACGCTCTGGCGATCGAGCAGCCGCATGACGATCGACTCGCCGTGCACCGTCGGAATGGTGGAGGTGCGGATGTCCACGCGGCGGTGATGGAGCGTGACGCGGATGCGGCCGTCCTGGGGCAGCCGTCGCTCCGCGATGTTCATCTCGGCCATCAGCTTCACGCGCGAGGTCACCGCCGCCTGCAAGCGCCGCGGCGGCGCTTCCTGGTCGAAGAGCACGCCGTCGATGCGGTAGCGTATCCGCAGCGTGTCCTCGAAGGGCTCGATGTGGATGTCCGAGGCCTCGGAGGTGATGGCGTTCTCGATCAAGAGGTTCACGAGCCGGACCACCGGCGCCTCGAAGGCCATGTCGCGCAGCTGGTTGACGTCCTCGTCGCCCTCGCCCGCGCGATCGTCGTCCATGCCCTCGACGATGCGCTGCAACGGTGTCGCCACGCCGTCGTAGGTCCGGTCGATCGCCTCGACGATCGCGTCCGCCGAGGACACGACGACCCGCACGCTGAGGCCGGTCGACTGTGCGAGGTCGTCGACGATCATCGGATTGAGCGGATCCGCCGTCGCGACCGTCAACACGTTGCCCTCGACGCTCACGGGGCAGACCGCATACTGGCGCAGATACTTCGGCGAGAGATTCTTGACGATCGGCAAGGGCGCCGGCAGCTCGTCGCGGGTGAGATAGGCGAGATTCTGCTGCTGCGCGAGGGCGCGCAGCACGTCGTCGTCCTTGACGGCGCCGAGCGAGACGAGCGCCTCGCCGACCCGCTCGCCCGTGGTCCGGGCGCGCACGAGCGCCTGTTCCACGACGTCGGGAGTGGTCAGCCGTTCACGAACCATGATCTCACCGAGCCGGCGGAAAAGCCCTGTGATCCCCATGCTATGCTCCCGGTCATGTTAGCATACCTGGCCTTCGTGGCCGCCGCGGCGGTCGCCGATCTTGCCGGCGCCGTGCTCCTGACCTCCGTGCACCAGAAGGGGCTGGCGCCGTTGCGATATTTCGTCGCCGGCGGCGCGGGATTCATGCTGGCGGCCGCGTTCGTGCGCATGCTTCCCGAGAGCGCGCAGGTCCCGCACGCGTTCCTCTTCGTCCTCATCGGCTACTTCGGCGTGCACCTCTTCGAGCACACGGTGGCGCCCCACTTCCACTTCGGCGAGGAGAGTCATCCGGAAGCCCTCCTCCGTCCCTCGGCGGGATACCTGGCGCTGCTCGGTCTCGGCGTGCACACGCTCTTCGACGGCGTCGCGATCGCGGCCGGATTCATGATCGGGCCCTCCCTCGGCGTGCTGCTGTCCGTCGCGGTGTGCCTGCACAAGGTCCCCGAGGGCGTGACGATCGCGTCGATCATGCTGGCCGGCGGCCAGTCGCGCGCGACGGCGATCGGCGCGGGCGCGCTCCTGGGCGTCCTGACGATCGCGGGCGCGGTGGCCACCCGCTTCGTGGCCGCGCACCACGTCGGCTACGCGCTGGCGCTGTCGGCCGGCGTCACCATCTACGTGGCCGCGTCGGATCTCATCCCGGAAGTGAACCGCGAGGGCGGACCCGCCCTTGGCTGGACGGTGTTCGCGGGGCTCGTGCTCTTCGCGGTCGCCGACTGGCTCGTGTCCCCGCTCGGCGCCCACTGATCTCGAGCTCCCGACCGAGCTCCCCTTGACAGGAGCGCCCGTCGCACGTACGTGAGGAAGGCGGCCGGACCCGCCCGTGGCTGGTGAAGCCGGAGCGTCTCCCTAGTATCGACCACGCAGGAAGAGAAAGGATCGATGGGAACCCAGCGTGCCGGCCTTGCGGCGCGACAAGGTCCGAAACCCCGCTACATTCCTGTGATCCAAAGATGCTAAGCTCGCGCGTGTCGTGAAGATCCTCGTGTTGCACGGCCCGAATCTCAATCTCCTCGGCACCCGCGAGCCCGGCGTGTACGGGCGCACGACGCTCGCGCAGGTCGACGGGATGCTCCGCGATCACGCGCGCCGTCGCGGCCACACGGTCGAGTGCCGCCAGTCGAATCACGAGGGCCAGCTCGTCGACTGGCTCCAGGCGGCGCAGCGGGAGGGCTTCGCCGGCGTCGTCTTCAATCCGGGCGCGTTCACGCACTACTCGCTGGCGCTCCGCGACGCCGTCGCGGCGATTACCTTGCCGGTCGTCGAGGTCCACCTGTCGAACGTGCACGCGCGGGAGGAGTTCCGGCGCCATTCGGCGATCGCCGCCGTCGCGCGCGGGCAGATCTCGGGGTTCGGCCCGCAGAGTTATCTGCTCGGCTTCGACGCCCTCACGGCGGATTCGCGCCGACCGACTCGACGACGGTGAATCGCCATCGCCGTCCCGGCGTCTAACGACGACGGGAGGGCGAGCGAGTGAATCCCGGTGGACACGGACGAAGCAACCCTGATCGAGCGGTGCCGTGCCGGCGACCTGGCGGCGTTCGAGCCGCTGGTCGAGAAGTATCGCCAGCGCGTCTATCGCCTCGCGTACAACGTCCTGCGCGACCCCGACGAGGCCTGGGACGTCGCCCAGGACGCCTTCATCCGCGCCTTCCAGGCGCTGCCGTCGTTCCGCGGCGACTCCGCGTTCTACACGTGGCTCTTTCGGATCGTGATGAACGTCGCGCGCGACCGAGCCCGGCAGCACGCGGCGCGCGGTCGTGCGTTCGGGACCGAGCGCGTCGACGAGAAGGACTGGGACCGGATCCTGGTCGATCAGGGAACCGCGCCCGACACCCACGCGACGCAGATCGAGGAGCGCGAGCGGATCGGGCGCGCGCTGGCTACTTTGTCGGAGCCGCACCGGGCCATTATCATGTTGAGTGATCTCGAAGGGCTCTCGTACCGCGAGATCGCGGAGGTGCTGAACATCCCGATGGGGACCGTGATGTCGCGG
>Ga0137403_10002448_pt1 | contig 22678 bp, 21 predicted proteins | sample CZOMad2_1_16fung_FD_122057 | JGI IMG/M metagenome (GOLD analysis project Ga0137403, IMG submission 122057) | Vadose zone soil fungal communities from Angelo Coast Range Reserve, California, USA - CZOMad2_1_16fungal (Hybrid Assembly) | ecosystem: Environmental > Terrestrial > Soil > Vadose zone...
AGGCGCCGGGCGACGGGAACGCCGCACCCAGGCCGCTGCTCCGTCGGCTGGCCGAAGACGGCCTGCACGGCCGAGGGATCGGGCAGGGCACATCCCGAGCCATCGACGAGAAAGGGGCGATGGCCCTGCCACCGCCCGTCGTCCAAGGCGGCTCGCGGCACCGCGCGGCCGAAGCGCTCGAGCCCAAGGGCAAAGACGCGCCGCGGGAGTGTGGCACACGCCTGACCGGAGGCCGCCGCACGGCACCGCACGCCCGACAGATGGGGCAGATGACGGCAGGCCGTGTGACCGTGCCGCATCTGCCACCGGAAGAGCTGCATGGTGGTGACTGGCATGAGCACACGGTCGCGCCATGCGGTATCCCCGCTCACACGGCATCCCGTCAGGATGGCGTCGGGTGGCAGCAGTACGGCCCACTGGCCGGTGAAGCGTGGCAGGATCGTGGTGATGTTTGGAACCATCTCAGGACCTCCTGTACGATCAGGATGTTTTGACCCATACAGACAGGAGATGCTTGGAGGTTCCCAACATCCGCGAAAGCCCCAGGCCATACAGCATGAGGTCAGCCTAACTTCATGCCATTCGCGTACACCCCAGCTTGGGTGGCCGTGGAGGAGATATAGATAGGCGTTTAATTATATGATATCATCATAATCGATATAAATATCTATGTGCTTCTCTGCGGTGTCTCGCACTAGGCTCCCTCACTCAACCATGCTTCTGGGATGCTTCAAGAAAAAAACGGTCGCCATCCCCCTGAGTCTCGTGCTGCTGCTGGTGGTCGGGATTGGCGCCGCAAAAGTCATGGTCTCCAAACGCTGGTGCGCGGCTTCGTGGGGCCATCCGTTCCATCTGGCCCAGGGCAATATCGCCTTTCCCGACGCGTACGGTGCCTATTGGGTCCGCTTCTTGTCCGCCTCTCAGACGACCAAGCAACTGGGCTTCAAAATCCAGGGGCAATTCGCGCATGCACGCTACGAGAGCTTCGTGGCGTACGCCCACGCCGATCAGGGCACGGCCGTCCAGGCCTTGCTCGACCGCGACATGGCTCCAGACGCGGGCAGCCACAATCCGTTTCTGCCAGGCACAGCGCGCGACATGGCACAGCGTGCCTATACGCTGTGGTGGATTCCGGAAGGAGGCCGCCCACCTGAGCCGGCGCAGAACGTCCTGACGTACCGGGCGGGCTCGGCCTCCCAGCTGATTCTCCGCATTTATGCGCCTGATGACGGCCGGGATATGACTGGCGGAGTCGGGCTACCAGTGGTCACGCTCCACGAGCTTGCCACCGGACAGGCCAGGCCATGCACCCGGGATGTCACGCTGGGCCTCGGCGACTTGCTGCCGTGGCGGGAGCTGACCACGTTTACCGCCCAGGCGTCCTCACGTCCCGGCAATCCACCCGGCCGCGTGTACTTCTGGGCCGAACATGGCGGGAACTTTGCGCTGTACCAGAACCCGCATAATGATTATCTGGTGTCGTTTCCTGCGCCTCCACGCCTGGGAAGAGAGGTCGTCGTCATGCGATTCAAGCCACCCATCGTCCCACAGACCAGGGATGGACGAACGGCGTTTACGGGATCAGAACACGTCCGCTACTGGTCCATGTGTATAGCGGGGGTGTCCTCGCAAACCAGTGCCTGTGTCCCTGATTTCAAGGCCAAGCTAGACGCAGACGGATACGTCACCCTAGTGGTCAGCGATGCGCCGGACGTCGCGCGTCACGCCACGGGGATGAACCTCCTGTCCTGGGGCAGTCACGTGATCCCGGTCCTGATTTACCGGAATCTTGTGACCGAGCGCACCCGTGCCGAACGCTTTCCAGGGGATCTGCAACGGGTCCTCCCGCCTGAGGCGGATAAGGATCCCATGGAGTTCGTCGCCGAACGCTTCATCGGCCCTTATGCCCCAGTGGGCGTCCAATGCACGTCGGCGGCATTTCTTGAGAATTATTGCGGTCTTGGCGTGCGAGCCACCCCATAAGTTGCAGAACACCTCATTAAGGGCAGCGAACCTACATGGTTGGGTAGTTGTAGCGACTTGATTACATCCGCAGCTCTGCTTGATTACATCGCGCTTTTCCAGCTTGAATTCAGTGAGAATGGAGTTCCTCCCTGCTAGCATTAAGTGAGAATAACTTGATTACATGTGTCGCGACTTGGGTTAAGTGATAACAGTAGTGGCCATCAGTGGCCATGCCACCGCCCAGAAGCTCCTGAAAGCCGTCGAGGAGTGCCACACCTGCATTGCGAACAACAAGGGCTTCATTCCCAACTATGGCGAACGCTACCGCTATGGGAGCGGATCAGTACGGGTTTTGTAGAATCGACGGTCCACCAGGTGGTTAGCAAGCGCTTTTCCAAGCGCCAGCAGATGCAATAGACAAAACAGGGTGCGCATCTGCTGTTGCAAACGCGGGTCAAGACACTCAACGGTGAGTTAGGGGCGATGTTCAAGCGTTGGTATCCCGATCTGCAGCTAGAGGAGGAGCCCCAGGCAGCCTAACCCCCAGAGTCTTGATGCTCTCCATCTTCGAGCGTTTTGGCGCCGCGAGAAACAGAAGGCAAGGAGCGCTCTGCCTGCGCAAGTTCGGCACCGTTGATGTAATTGATGTAAGATGTAGCCATGGTCCGAGCACAAATTTGACTCGAACCAGAGGAGGTGAGCTGGCTCAAACGTGAGGCAAAAGCGCGCGGCACCAGTGTGGCGGGCGTGATCCGAGAACTGATCCGCGACGCTGCCGAGCGAAAACCAAAACGGCCGCACCCCTACAACGAACGACCGGTGCAATTTTGATGAGCACTTTCGGCAGGCCGGATTCGAGATTCTCGAGTGATCTTGGGAAGATATCGCTTCCTCCAGCGACCCTGTGCAGCGCCCGGGACGCGGGAACGCTGAGCGGCCAATAACATCAACCCACTGACGGTGTTGCTTCGGGCCGCAGCGTGGGCTGACGATTTTTGTCGCACAGCTTGAACAGCGGTGAGTAGAGTGTATATTGAGCGGATTTTCTACCGGTGACAACTGGTTTGGAGCGACCACGGCGGGCGCGGCTCGGAGGCTTTAAACAACAAGAGGAATTATGGCGATGATATCGGTGCGGTTCAGCTATCTTACCGGTCTGAAACGGCGGATCTTCCGCAACGCCCGCTTGTGCGGGAACTGGGACCAGAACGGACGCTTTTCGCAGCAGTTCTCGGAAACGCCTATGAGCGACATTATCGGCGAGGATGGCTGTCCCGGCTTCGCCGCGACGGTGGACTTCGACGAGAGCGAGCTGGGCAACACCTTTCAGTGGGGCGTCAGGCTCGACACGCCTGGGGCCACTAATTTATGGGGCATCCCGACGGAAATTCTCGACGCGGACAAAACCGACCGGATGCGCTTCTTCAGGCTCGGGCCGGCGGGGAGCGATCAGCGCGAGGATTTCCATTTCACCTACGCCCGCCGATTGGGGGCGCGGAAAGTCTTTTCCAACGGCCGATCAGCCAACCCCGGATTGCGTTTTGCCGTGTGGGCGCCCAACGCACAAGACGTCGAGGTGGTCTTCGGCACGACCGCCAGCGGCTACATCGCCGACGACGGCCACGGCATCGATCCTGCGCGGCCGGTCTTGGCGATGACACGCGGCGCGGACGGTATCTGGGAGACCGACGTGATCCCCGACTTCGCTGCGCACGAAGGGCTGCCTTACATGTACCGGATCAGAAACGCGCAGGGGTGCACCACCTTTCGGACGGACATCTTTTCGCGTAACCAGATCGGCCGGGGCTCGGACAATCCCAAGGGTCGGCATTTCGCCGGCGACCCGAGCACGCTCGACGGCACCAAGAGCTGCAGCCTCGTGGTGAGTCTGGATACCGTCGCGCGCGATGTCGAACCGCCGCCCGGCGCGCCGCCGGTGCGGATACCGGAGGAGGAGTTCTGGGCGCACGAATTCACGCCCGGACTGCCGGTGCCGACGCGCATCGAAGACATGATCATCTACGAGCTGCACGTCGGCGCCTTGGGCCTCGGCAACGCTCGCGCCGGCAATCTCGCAGACGCCATCGAGCTGCTGCCACACCTCAGCGACCTGGGTGTCAACGCTGTCGAGCTGCTGCCGCTGGCGGAATTTACCGGCACCATCGGCTGGGGATACGGCGACTCGCACCACTTCGTCATTGAGTCGAGCGCTGGCGGTCGCGACCAGTACAAACATTTCGTGCGCGAATGCCACCGGCGCGGTATTGCGGTGATCCAGGATGTTGTTTATAACCATTTCGATCCGGACGCTGAGCGGGCAGAGTGGGCTTACGATTCCGACGCACCGGAGCAGAACATCTATTACTGGTACGAAGGCCGGCCTTCCGACTATCCGGCTGCTAATGGCGGCTATCTCGACAACGGCTCGACGGGCTTCTCGCCGCGCTTCTGGGAGGAGATCGTCCGCCATGTCTTCGTCAGCAGCGCGGCAGGGTTCATCGAGGAATTTCACGTTGACGGCCTCCGCGTGGACCTGACGCAGGCGATCCATCGCGACAACGTGCGCCACGCCGACGGCCGCAGTGTCGGCAGCGCCAACCTTTTCGGTGCAAAAATGCTGCGAGAGTGGAGCCGGACGCTGATGATGATCAAACCGACGGCAATGCTGATTGCCGAGGATCACTCCGAGTGGGACAAGGTCACGCAGCTTCCCGAAATGGGCGGGTTAGGCTTTGGCGCCACGTGGTTCGCGGCGTTTTACCACAACCTGATCGGCGATTCCGACATGGCCGGCGGCCGGGCCAGGCTCATCAAGAACGCCGGCTTCGGCAACGACGGCTCGCTCGATTTCGGGCAATTTGCCGGCGTCCTCTACGCCAGCAAGTACAACAAGGTTGTTTATCACGAGTCGCACGACGAAGCGGGCAACTCCGGCGGCTCCCAGCGGACGCTGCCGTGCGCGGTAAACAGCGCCTCGCTGATCGGAGCGACACGCGCCTTTGCTGAAGCCCGCGCGCATGTCGCCTTCGGGCTGTCGCTCTTCTCGGCTGGCACGCCGATGTTTTTTATGGCCGAGGAAGTTGGCGCACAAAAGCGATACACATTCAACAACTTCATCAATAACCGTGAAGACATCGCCGGCGAGCGCGCGGGCAACGGCGCGAAGCTCTTCCGCTTTTACCAAGACACCATCCGTTTCAGCCACCGGCACCCGTCGGTTCGTGTGCAGAACATCGACATCATCCACGTCAACGGCAACGGGCGCATGATCGCCTTCCGGCGCTCGGCGGGCGTGGACGAACTGCTGATCGTCGCCAGCCTCAACAACAACCCTTTTCTCGACGGATATGTCGTGCAGACGGAGCCCTCTCGGCTGCCAGATGGCAACTGGCGCGAAGTCTTCAACAGCGATGCCAGTCTTTACGGCGGGAACAACGTCGGCAATTTCGGCGCCGAGGTGCCTGTGACCAACGGCCGCATCCAGGTGCGTCTCCCGGCCAACGGCTTCGTCGTGTTTCAGAAGGCGTAGATAACAGCTGAAACTGGCCGAGCGTGCCTTCAAGCTCCACGGACCGGCCGCCCTGCTCTGCACTCGCCGCTGGACGCGGCGCTCCGTCGCGGCGCCGTCGGAGCCGTGTCCTCCAACCGGAAGGGGTTCTTGGGTGGCCCGGCTCCCAGCCGCTGCGTGCGATTAGCTAGACTCGCCGCTCTAGCCTTGGTATGTCCGCGGATCTTCCATACGGATTTGGATGTATCATGATGCAAAGTCATCGAAACCGGCACGGTGCTGAACGTGGACGGCGGCTTCGGCGGGTCATCCGTCCACGCCTCAACACAGCATCCGGCATTCGTTCATGCCCACATGACCACAAGGACACCTCATCATGCAAGCCTCGTCAAAATTTCCGTTACGTATACGGCTTGCGAAGCCAACCGTAGGCTGTGGGTATCCACTCAAACAGCAGAAATTGCTGACTGGGTAAGGCCCGACGCGCATGATGCCTCCCAGACTGAGGCCGATAGAGCACCAGGGACTCTTGGGGATCGAACGGGATCAACGTGCCTTGTGATGAGGTATAACGCGTGGGGTAAAACACGCCATCTCGGTTGTCTGTCACTTTGCGTGTAGGCTTCCTGGTAGCCTAAGGGAAAACGATCGCAAGCGAGTATATCAACGATCTATTGATGTGACAATCAGAACCTGCCGCCAATTCTTTTCTCCTTAGCCCGTTCCCCTGTTGCATACCTCTTTGTAATCCTTATAATCTCCCACCAATACCTTGCCATGCTTCAAGGAGCGCTTCCCATGCCTCTGCTGAACTATACGACCAGGGTCTCTGTCGAAAAGACCGTTCGCTGGATACCACCCCCACCCGCATGCTACTCGCAGAGAGCACAAATCCGAACACCATGAAAAACTGCATACTGCGCGTGGCCCCAGAGCTAGGCATTTCGGTCACCATCCGCAGAGTCCCCAGAGGCCTCGCCTTCTGGCGCTCGACTGACGAAGATCTGCAACAAGCCCAAGACGTTACCGCACGGCTGCAATCCGCTCGGCAGCCACTACAAGCGACCCGGCGAGGCCGCCGCCGGCATAGATAATGCGGCGCATCATAGCCCAACAGCGGGAGTTCTCGGACGATGAGACCAATCGCTGCGGTGGCGCACGTGGGATCATCAGGAGGGATGGAGCATGGCGACTGGATGGGAACTGACACCGCAGGAGAGAGCGGCCATCATTGCCAATGGTGTGGCCTTAATCCTCCTGCTGTGTCTGGCGTGGTTGAGTGCCTCTAAGGGGTGATTACCATTGCTGGCAGGGTCTGTCGGGGGGCTCGGAGGGCTCGTGCACGAGTTTGCCCAGAGTAAAGGCAAGATTGTGTTTTTCGAAAAGCACGAGGATGGTCTGCACTTGGGATCTCTGGCCGGAGTGTTCCTCGGTGTCGTCGCTGGCCTCCTGGCCATTCGCGGGTATGTGATCGACAGTCCCACGGGCGCCAGTATCACACAGCTCGGCTACGAAGCTTTCTTGGCGGGATTAGGCCTGAAAGGCATCGCAGAAGCCGCAGGTGGGACGGTAGTGCCGTCGCCTCCGTCGCCTTCGAATCTGCCGCAGCCGCCCGGCTCTCCCACGGGACCGTGGGGCACCGCCGGTGAGCATCTCACCATCACTGATCTCACCTTGAACCTCTCCCCGGAGTTCGCGCACCATATCTTCAGGGGAGCCCTGCATCTACCACATGCCTATCGGACGCTTCTATCCCAAAACTAAGCCCGAGCGCTGCTATGCAACCGGAGAGGACGCCCAGAAGGACGGGTGCCGCCGATCAAAACGGTAAGCAGCAGCTCTCCCTACGCCTTTGACAAACGTCATAGCCATGGTATGCTTGCCTTATGAAAGATAGACACTCCATTCGCATCAAGGGGAAAGGCATGAAGACCTACATCTTCCGAGTGGTGATCGAACCGGATGAGGATCGGTGGTCGGCCCATTGCCCCGCCTTGCTCACATATGGCGCGGCCACGTGGGGCACTACCCAGGAGGAAGCCCTCAAGCATATCCAGGAAGTCGTCCAGATGGTTGTTGAGGAATTGCTCGAACACGGAGAACCCATTCCCGGATTCGTGCAGGTGTCTCAAGAGCCGCTGGTCGCTGTCACACTCTGATCTATGGCCATCGACTACAGCCAGCTGCGCAGCCTGACCGCTCGGGAAATTATCAGCGCCCTTATTCGCGACCGATTCTTCCTTTGCGCACAGGTGGGCAGCCACCAACGGTACCGTCACCCCGATGGCCGGCGCGTGCCGGTGTCCTTCCATCATCCCCGCGATCCTTTCCCCTTCAAACCGCTCAAGAGCATGATTGAGGATCAGGCTCGCTGGCCCAAGGCCAATCTCCGTCGCCTTGGACTCCTCACCTGATCTGCAGATGCTTCCTGTACTCAAAAGCGCCTCGCTAGATGTCAAGCGCTTTTGCCATCCATCACTTGATCACTCTTCATCACCAATCATCCAAGCGGGCACTCCCCTCTTCGTGCGCCTATCCCGGCCGAATGGTGGAAGTCACCATATCCATCTGCTCACGCATCATCCCTGCTCCGCCACAAGCGTCCACATTTTCATTGACACCAGTGAGTACCCTGTTATAAACGATGACACATGCTTCCAAAAGCGGCCTTCCCAATGGTTACGCCCGCACCCTGCACGGCATGAAGACGATTGTGCAGGAGATCGTGACCACCGCCCGGGCCGCGATTCGCGATGCGTAGAGGTGACGGTTGACCACACGCGCTCGTGCGAGAGCGGAAGTTGGTGATGGGATCGTAGACGAAGGAGTCTGCCCATAATACCGCGCAAAATGACTCTTCTCTTTTTGGGTGTCGGTGTGTGCGCGTTGCTCCTCATCGCCAGGGCAGCGCGTGCGGCCATACCGCATCTCCATCCTGCGCTCTCGACGTGGGAGAGCGCCCAGCGTTACCAGTCCGCTCAACAGTATGCTCCCCTGCCCCCTGCACAGGATGCGGTCGGGTGTTTTTGCCCTGCCGTGCTGTGTAGTTACGGCCGGATGGCGGGGTGCACCGCGCAATGTTCCGCGCCCAAGACGGCGCTTTGCCGCTGTGAGGCGACATGCGATCTTTACGCCAAACCGGTGGGAAGTAACCTCTGTGGCTGCGAATGACGAACGGGAGGCATACGCCACCGTCCCGCAGGCGTTTCTCTCCATCACTGCACCACGCTTCAGCACAAGACGCTCTCCAGGGACCACGCTGCTGTCTTGAGGACGTTTCGGCTCCACACCCTTTCCCCTTGTCCTGATCCTCACCTCATCGCCCGCGCCGTTTGACAAATCCCCCCACTCCCCTACACTGAACGTATGACCAGAAAGCATACGTTGCATCAACGGCTCAAGCGACGGAAAGGAGGCGATATGGAGAGTATTGACGTCCGCGACTTGCCGGAGGACTATGCGCAACTCGTTGCCGCCTTTGTTGAGTTCCTGAAACAGCGCAGACCACAGCAAGTGCAGCGAGAACAACCTCCAGCGAAAACGCCCACTGAGAGGCCCTTTGCCAGCTGGCCTCTCGGGGCCAAAGGGACGCTGAGTCAGGAGGACATCTATGAGCACCTCGAATGACCGCGCCCTGGTCGATACCAATGTCCTGGTATACGCCGCTGATATGTCTTCGTCCTTTCATGAGCGCTCGAGGCAACTCCGGGATCGCGGTTTCCGCAGAGAGATTCCCCTTGTGGTAACCCCGCAGGTCCTCATGGAATTCTTTGCCATGATCACAAGTCCTCGACGCGTTACCACCCCTCGCTCACCCGAAGAGGCTCGTGCGGAGGTGGAGAAATATCTTCACGCCGACCGCCTCCAGAACATCTATCCCGATCAGGCAACACTCGAACACACCATCGAGCTCTTGCAGCACCACCCACAGGTAACCCGCCGGTAGTGTCTCAGTTTGAATTTTTTGTCCAAATATAGCAATCCGTTCAGAGGCAAAGTGGGACACTACCGTTGGCTCTCTGAGGTGATGCATAATCTTCATAACCATCGGTGGCCTCGGGACACAGGCCGGAGTGGTGTCGCACACCTAAGCGCCCCCCGCCAGCTTGTCGCCGTGAGGATCGGCTCGAGGTACGCCCGCTGGAGGGTTTCGATGCGCCCGCCACCCCTCTGGCCTGCTCTCCCAGGCAGCAGCCTGATTGCCCCGCCCCGGCTCGCCTGGGCTTGCCCCTCGAAATGTGGTCAACACTGCCAGAGAGCGTATTGTCGGGCCAGGTCTCCTCGCTCCTCTCGTCATCACCAAAAACGACGATGACCCGGAATGTGAGCTGAAAATCAACGTTGTTTGCGAGTCCGGGTGCGGCGATTTGCAGGCCGTTACAGCTATCTGAGCGCAACAGATATGCGGACGGGTCCAACCACAATCGAAGACAAGGACCCTAGCTGTTCCAAAAGCTCACCAGCGGTTGGCATCGAGGAAAAGGTAACTGGTTTCGGTGAGCTGAAGGTGACACTCACCGGTAGCCTGTCGTCCGGCAACACCACGTACACAGTGAAGGCGTACTGATCGCCTCGGTTAAACGGCTCGAGTACGTCATCTAATTCAGACGACGCCTTGGTTGTGAGACGTCGAGCTTCCCTTTAAAGCCATGATGTCGGTCGGGGGTTTTGGGGTTGACAAAGATTGCCTTTTGACCATTGCCCAATGTCATTCCAAATGCGAATGACTTGCGATCTTGATTGCCTCGATTGACGATTTCGACTTCAAGTACATGCAGGTTGTCGAAGTTGTGCTCCCCGGATTCATCGAAGAGGGTGACGTTCGCCTGTGTCGGCGTCTTCTGTGAGGTACCATGAAACAGTGGAAGAGTGTCTACGTGATATCCAACCGGCTAGATGCGATTGCGATAAATGGCCACGGATGCAGTGATCAAAGCACCGACTGCACCACCTCCGAGAAGCGACGTTAGTATCGGAAGCCATTGAATTTCATCGCTCATGGATCTCTCCTCGCTCTCCCGGCAACGGCGGCCCAACCATAGAGTATCAGGCAGATTTGCCCTAATGCCTCGACTTCGCTCAAGCTTACCGTCTCCTGGGCGCCCGTGTCGAGATGCGCTCCGGCGTCACCGTGACGAGCACACGTGGCTCCGTTTTCCAGCGCGCCAGATAGTCGTCCACCTGGTCCGGTGCCCTATAGCGCTCGATGATGCGACGGGCCTCATCCCAGATGTCTTGGTCGTTGCAGGTCGCTGTCCCAGAGATGACGACGTAATTCGAGGCGGCAGGTGGATCGTAAATGCACACGGAGATGCGATGATCCCGTTGCAGGTTGCGGTATTTCAGCCGATCTTTGCGGGTGATCAAGGTCAACACCTGACCGTCGTACCGGTACCAGTTTGGTGTCAGATGCGGATGGCCATTCCGGTTAACCGTTGCCACCACCGCCATGTGCGACGCGGCGAGATATGCCGTGATCTCCTGTGGATTCACCGTGGGCCCTCCTGGCAACCCCTGCAGGGCTGATAGATGCCAATATGAGGTGTTCTAGTGTATTTCCTCCGACGAAGCCCCTAACCGTTGAGTATCAGGCAGATGTGCTCTGATACCTCCAAGCTATGCTCCAACCTCGCGGACGACGCGGCAGGCAATCCCTGCCGCGAATACTCCTTGCGGTCTGCTGCGTAGCCGCAGGGCCGCGTCGGCTCCACCGATGTGTTAACGGCGCCGGCCATGTGATCTTAGGCCTTGAGGAATGCTAGCAGGTCGGCATTGACCTGGTCCTTCAGGGTAGAGCACAGGCCGTGCGGCCCGCCCGGATAGATTTTCAGTGTGGAGCCGCTGACGATCTTGGACGAGAGCAGGGCCGAGGCGCCGATCGGCACGATCTGATCGTCGTCGCCATGAAGGATCAGGGTCGGTACGTCGAACTTCTTGAGATCTTCGGTGGAGTCCGTCTCGGAGAAGGCCTTGATGCAGTCAATGACGCCTTTGAAACCGGCCAGCATCCCCTGGAGCCAGAACGAGTCGCGAAGGCCTTGCGAGACTCTGGCGCCCGGCCGGTTGGCGCCGTAGAACGGTGCGCTGAGATCCATAAAGAACTGCGAACGGTCGGCGAGGACGCCGGCGCGGATCTGGTCGAACGCCTCCATCGGCAGGCCGCCGGGATTGGCGGCCGTCTGCAGCATGAGCGGCGGCACCGCGCTGATCAGCACGGCCTTGGCCACACGCGTGGTGCCGTGGCGGCCGATATACCGGGCGACTTCGCCGCCGCCCGTGGAGTGGCCCACATGGATCGCCTTCGTGAGGTCGAGCGTGTCGACAAGCGTCGCGAGGTCGTCGGCGTACGTGTCCATGTCATTGCCATGCCAGGGCTGGCTCGAGCGCCCATGGCCGCGGCGGTCATGGGCGATGCAGCGGTAGCCGTGGGCGGCAAGCAAGACCATCTGGTCTTCCCAGGCGTCCGCGCTCAGCGGCCAGCCATGGCTGAACACCACGGGCTGTCCGCTGCCCCAGTCCTTGTAATAGATCTGCGTGCCGTCTGTCGTCGTGATAGTGCTCATGGTGTGGCCTCCTTGTGCATGGGCAGGCGTCGTCGACGTGGTCACCCGCGCGGTGTCCGCACCCCTCTCAGCTTCAGGGTAGCATATCCGGGTGACCCCGCTCAGCAGCCTTGTGGCTTGTCTCCACAATCTCTTTCACTCTTCCCACTTCACCTGTTTCGAGCCGGACCTTGATGCCATGGGGGTGGGAGGCAGATTTTGTGAGGATGTCTTTCACGATGCCACCGGTGAGTCTCCCACTCCGCTGATCGTGCTTCTGCGTGATGTTCACCCTCAACCCTGGCGTGATGTCTTTGCGGTTCTTACCGTTCATTAAGGTGGCCTCCCGGGGTGGACGTGGTTTCCAGTTTCGCGGTGGGCGTCGTGACGACGGTGTTCGTCTCGCCATTGAAGCGCAGGAGGTATCCGTTGGCGTTCACCGGTCGATTCGTCAGCCACGCCTCATGGGTGCCCGGACGGTGCATGATGAGGTGCGGAAAGCTGATCCCGTCGGTGGTGGCATCAAAGCCTTTGACCGGCGTGGGATTGGCGCTCTCGAGGTCGGCCGCTCGATAGACGTAGACCTTACTGTCCTGGATGTTCGCCATCCAGACATTCCCATCGATCGCCGTCGGATTCCCCTGATAGATGAGGAAGCCCCGATATTCGCCGGTGCTGCCGGGCGCGGAAATGACGGTCTGCAGATACACAGGATTGGCGACGTCCGTCGTGTCCCAAATCGTGACCTTCCCGGTGCCGCCGGCGTAATAGCGCTGCTTGGACGGGTGGAATCTTCCCCACGCAGGCCTGACCATATCGGGGTGCGTCACCTTCTTGATGATGTGGTTGGTGCTCGTATCCAACACCATCAGCGTGCTCGACTGCTGGGACATCATGTACCCAAACTGTGGTGTGGGAAGGCTGCTGACCTGTGCGTGCGCGCTCACCCAGGTCAACAGGATGAGGAGTCCGAGAGGCGTTGACGCGTTCATGATTGCACTCCCCCGTGAAATGGTGGCCGTCTGCCGCCGAACCCTTGCGTCTCGGGAACATGTGCCATGATATCTGGATATTGGGTCGCTTTTCGGGCAATCCCACCAGCACTCAACTATTTATAATCGGAGCGCATTATATAGAAGAAGCGTTTACCTGTCACGATCTCCTGTTCCACGGTCACTTTAAGGCTCATCAGAACAGATGCTGACGTGGTTTGGCTTAGAAGCGGACCGAGACATTTTTCGGCAGAGTTATACCCTTCACCATGCCGGCGGCTTTCATGATTTCCGTGACGGGGACAGGACGGCCATCGAGGCGGAGAAGTTCGGACAGAATGATCCATGCCCATGACGCTCTCGTGGGCTTTTTCAAGAACTGCTGCATGTGTAGCGGGAAATATGGGGTAGTTCATCCGCGCAGGCCATCTGACCCCGGCGTGCAGGCGCTGCAATACGGGATGCCACGGCACTCGGCGAGCCCTCACGAGTCGGCCCAGTGAGAGCGACGCTGTCACCAGCGGCAATGTTATGCTGAAAACCTTGCTATAACAAGCACTTCTCCGGTGTATCAGTTTGCCTAGAATCCGTGAAGATGACAAAAAATGGGCAGATCATAAGCCATTGTTTTTACGTATATTGTGTTATCACTTTGCCGTCTATGGTAGCTTCGCTCTCACTGGGCCCAGGCGCGGGAACCATTGAGAGCTCAGCAGCCTCGCATCCACGAGCGCCGTCCCGACCGGCGCTTCACTCGCGCTATGCGGCCGCCGAGCCATGGTCTTCCGCGCGCTACCGGCGTTGCTCCTTGAGCTTGAGGGCCATGGCGATATTGGCGACAATACCCTGCGCTTCTTCGTCTACTCGACCGCCAAAGGTCTTGCCGAGTTCAGTGTTCAACTCTTCCAGCGATGTGGTATCTGTTCCATAATATTTTCCCGCGATCTTCATGACCGCATTGACAGCCTCGCTCCACGCCCTGTCTTCATAATTGACCTCGACATCCTTGACCTGCCCACGGTCGATTGTGAACGCATAGGTGACGACATCATCGCGAACGAATCTGAGGTAATGCGTAAACCGACCTTTGGCCGTGATCGTGCCGCCTTGTCTGGTAATCTCAAGTGGTTTCGGCGGCTCGAAATTCCAGCGATGCTTCACGACCCGGTGTTCCTTCATTTTCTTGCCGGCAAGTATCCCCGCGATGGTCTCCTGGAGTCTCTTCTTTTCATCTTTTGTGAATTCGGCCACCTTTTGTCTCCTTTAGCTTTACTGCAATCACCGTTATGCATCATCCACTGAGCCACTCGGAAAAGACTCTTCTAGTCGTTCCTGGGCGGAAGCCTTTAGGTTCGCGGCATGAGGCACCTCCTTGTTCTTTGAGTGGTCTCCTTCGTGCCGTCAGCCCGACAATCGTATCTCTTCCAGCGCGAATTCCTTAGCCTCGAGCACCGACGCCAGATGCTGGACAAAGTCGCCAAGAGCCTGGTGGCATGGCAGCGTGAATTCCTGGACCATGGCTTGGCGCACCTGAAGCCGCTGGTGCTGAGGGATGTGACGAATGCCATCGGCATGCACGAGTCGACGGTAAGCCGCGTGATCACCAACAAATACATGTCTACGGCGCACGGGATCGTCGCGCTGAAGTCTTTCTTCCCCAGCGGCACTGAGTCCTACGGTAGCGAGAGGCTACCGTCGCTGACGGTCAAAGATACCCAAAAGTTAGTCGCAGCTGAAGCGGGCCTACGCCCGCAGCCGGCTTGGCCGCCGGGCGGTCTGCGGATGTCTCCCGACGAGGAACAGCTGGTGCGCCAGGCCATCGAGGAACAACGAGCCCGTCGTCCGCACTCGGAGCCTCCACCGCGGAGCGACAGCGTGGAGACCTCCGGGGTCCCACCGGAGGATGAGGAGCCCCAGCGCCGGCGTGCCGACGAGGCGGCGGAATCGCTCCACCAGTGGGTCGAGAAGATCTATGGCATCGAATTCTCGAGGCTGGCCGCGGATCCCGAGGTGCGCGCGGCCTACCGCGATCTGCAGACGGCCCTCGCCCACCCTCAGCTGCGCTCGGCGGTGCTTCTGGCCCTGCAGGCCTTCGCGCAGGCGGCGTCAGCCGGCGCGACCACCCCCCCGCCGCCTGACGCCGTCGAGCCGGTGCCGCGCCTCCAGGAGCGGCCCGTCGTCGAGGCGCTCTCCTCCATCCATGACCTTAACGACCTGCTGCACCTGGCGATTACGCGCGCGGTCGTACTGCTTGAGATCGAAAGCGTGTCCATTATTCTGCTCGATGAAGAGCGCCAGGAGCTGTACTTCAAAGTCGCCGATGATACCAGCGCAGGGCATGAGCAGCGGCTGCGCGAGGTCCGGTTTCCCACCACGCAGGGCATTGCCGGATGGGTGATTCGCGAAAGCCAATCGCTGATCGTGCCGGACGTGGACCAAGATCCGCGTTTCTATCGGGGTATTGACGTCCATACAGGAACGAAGACGCGCTCCCTCATCTGCGTACCGTTGCGCACCCAGGCGTGGATCATCGGTGTCCTGGAAGCCATCAACAAGCGCCAGGGGCACTTCACGGCGGAGGATGTGCGGCTGTTGGAGGCGTTCGCCCATGAGCTCGCGCTCGCGCTGGAGAATGCACGCCTGATCCAGGAGCGGTACAACCTCGACGTGCAACAGCTCATCGCCGACGCCGAGCGACTGGCCAACAGCACGGTGCAGTTCGACACTCTAATCGGCGAGAGCCCCAAGATGTAGGAGGTCTCCCGTCTGGTGGAGCGTGTCCTAAACACCACGGCCACGGTCCTGCTCATGGGCGAGCGCGGCACCGGCAAGGACTTCATCGCGCGAGTCCTCCATTATCAAGGGCCGCGGGCCAAGGGGCCGTTCATCGCCGTCAACTGCGCGGCTATCCCAGAAACCCTTCTGGAGTCCGAGCTCTTCGGCTACGAGCGCGGGGCATTCACCGGCGCCACGCAACGTAAACCAGGGCGCTTTGAGTTGGCGGCCGGTGGCACGCTTTTTCTGGACGAGATCGATGCCATGCGCCCGGTGCTGCAAGCCAAGCTCCTACGGGTTCTGCAAGACAAGCAGTTCGAGCGCTTGGGGGGGACGGAGACCCTCACGACCGACGCCCGCATCGTCGTGGCGACGAATCAAGATCGGGAACGGCTCATGACAGAGGGGCGATTCCGCAGCGACCTGTTCCAACGCCTCAACGTTTACCTCATTGCCCTACCACCATTGCGAGAGCGCCAGGAGGATCTCGGCCCGCTGACCATGTTCTTCCTCAAGCGCTTTAGCCAGGAGTCGCGCAAGGAGGCGCTGGGCATCTCCCAGGAGGCCATGGGGTTACTCAAGCGCTACTCCTGGCCGGGCAATGTCCGGGAGTTGGAGAATGTCATCCAGCGCGCGGTTATTCTCTGTCAGGGAACTGTGGTCACGGTACAGGATCTGCCCTCCCTGCGCGAACATCTGAGAGCCCCAGTGCTCAGCGGCGATGCCTTCCGACTGCCTTCCAGGGGGATTGCCCTGGCGGACGTGGAGAAGGCATTTATCCGGCAGGCACTGGAGCGGAGCCATCAGAACAAATCGCATGCCGCCAAGCTGCTCGGACTCAGCCGTACGCAGTTACGCACGCGCATGCGGCACTATGGGCTAGAGTAAGCTGCGTGAGTGCAGGTGTCGGTAAAAACTCCTCGAGAGTTTCAACCAAGTAGTAACGCCGATTGCTTATCCCCTGTTATCCTTCCCCCTCCGGCCAGGTAGGTCTATGTCTGAGAGGGAGGATAGCGATGCATGTCTGTCCCCAATGCCAGAGTGATCGGCTCGTCAACAACGGCTCGGTCGCCGGTAAGCCCAAAAAGCTCTGCAAGCAGTGTGGGTATCAGTTTACGCGTACCACCCCACGCGGTAAGCCACTCGTGATGAAAGTCCACGCGGTGCTCTTGTATTTGAGTGGCCTCTCCATGCATCGCATCGTGTTCCTCCTGCGGGTATCGGCCCAGTCCGTGCTCAACTGGCTCAGAACCTTTGCTCAGGAGCACTACGAGAAGCCGGAGCCCACTGGCAAAGCGATCATCTTGGACCTGGACGAGATGTGGCACTACCTCAAGAACAAGCGACGGAAGCTTTGGATCTGGAAGGCCTTGGATCCTGAGACCGGTCAACTCCTGGACTGGGAATGTGGTCGGCGTGACAAGACGACCCTGAAGAAGATGGTCAAGCGCCTTGCCCAGTGGGATGTGAAGCTGTATTGCACAGATCAATGGGCCGCATATGCATCGGTCCTACCGCAGGACCAGCTGGTGCAGAGTAAAACGACCACGCATGACATCGAACGGAATCACTGTCGGCAGCGCCACTGGTTCGGGCGCTTCAAACGCAAGTCGATCATTGTCTCCAGATCCGCAGAGTGAATCCCAACCTTCACTGCGAATGCCTCGGCGTCGCGCCACCGGCCGTGCTCCGCGCAAGCAAGAACTCCTACGCGGATATGCACCACTTTTTTGCAAGGTTGTCTGTGAGCCGCTTCCCTCTCCTGCAAGGAGGGGGGAAAGGGCATCCCACACACCATCTCAATCCTCATCCCAACGTCTATGTCCCTCAAAGGGGAGGGTTGAGTGGGGAGCTGCAGAGCGGCGCGCTCGCCCTACTCCAAATCCAGCGTGTTGCTGGGGAATATCTCCTCAGGACTTACCAGTCGCGGCAGGATCTGCTGGTCGTGGGCGAACCGAATCACCGCCTCCAGCGCTGGGCGGTTGCGCGCCAGCCCATAGGGCAGCGGGTCATCCCCCACCAGGCTGCGGCGCTGGGCCAGGGCCTGTTCTTCGCTGGAGAGCTCGGCCCCTGCGCTCAGCCGCTGCAGAAACGCCGCCTTCGCCTCCTTGAAGACGGCGAACAGCCGCGGCGCCAGCGTGGGATCAGCCTCTAGCAGGGCGTCCTTGACCACCACAGCGTGGTTGATGGGATAGATCCCTGTCTTGTGATACCAGGCAGCCTCCGCCTCGCGGGCGTTGGGAATGAGGGGCTTGACATCCGGAGAGTCCACCCGGCCCACGCCGATGGCCGCGGCCAGTTCGCCATTGGCGACCATCGTCCCCAGATTCGCCCCCGCCTGATAGACGACGTTGGCTGGGTACTTCTGGTGGTACTCCTCGACATGCTCCTCGTCGTTCAGTACCCAGGTGACCTTGCTCAGGTCCACGCCGTACTCCGTCGCCAGGATGCCACGGGCCCAGACGCCGGTGGTCACGGTGTAGGCCCGCACGCCGACTTTCTTGCCCTCCAGATCCTTTGGCGATGCTACCCCAGACTTGACGTTATAGACCATGGGGGCGTGGTGGAACTGGCGCAAAACAAAGACCGGCAGCGCCGTGAATGGCTTATGGTAGGCCCTGGCTGTCAGGTATGTGGTGATGGCCATCTCGCAGACATCGAACTCGAGGCCGCGGCACATGCGGCGGAAGGCCACGATGATGGGGCTGATGTCGAGGTGCTCGAATTGCAGGCCTGGGGCGGTGACGGCCCCGTCCTTCAGAGCTTTGGTGTGCGGGTACGTCGCGATGGCGGTCTTGAGGACAGTCGTACTGATCGCAGTAGCCATAGCAAATCCTCCTAAAAGGATTCCTGGGGGTACGTCGTGAGGCAATCGCAATCCGCGCGTGAACACCCAGCCTTAGCTGCGGCCGATGCCGCCGCCCACCTTGGCTTGCGATGGCCCCTCAAGCGTGAACGGCAGATTATAGAGCTCTATCACGTTCTTCACCGTCATCTCGTAGCGCTCTTCGGGCGTACAGTCCTGCAGTATCTGGTTCAGGACCTTCTGGGAATGCGGGAAGATCGAGTCGCCGTGTGGATAGTCGCTGCCCCACAGGAGGGTATTCGTGCCAATGAAGTCGCGTGTCCGGATGCCGATCGGATCGTCCTCGAACGTGACGTAGAAGTTACGCTTCCAGTACGCGCTCGGCTTCAACGGATTGCCAAAGGTCTTGGCGCCTCCGCCGCGGATGTAGTTCCAGTCGAGCCGCTTCAGCATGATGGCCGTCCAGCCCGTCTCGAACTCGGTGATGACGAACTTAAGGCCGGGGTAGCGTTCGCATACGCCTGACTGGATGAGGTCGGCGATGGTGAACATGACGCCGGCGAAAGCCAGCGGACTCCCGGCCTGGCTGAAGGGCAGACCATGGTTGGGGGTGGCGCCGGTGAAGATGTGCATGGTCAGCGGCATCTGCATCGCCTGTGCGGCATCCCAGAATTTGTCGTACCAGCGGTCGGAGTATAGGCGGTCGGCTGGCGCGGTCGCCGGGATGCACACCCCCACATGGCCCAACTGTTTGGCGCGTTCCATCTCGGCGATGGCGTCGTCCAGGTCGTAGAGCTGCAGACAGGCCAACGGGAAGAGCCGATCCGGCGCCTCCTTGCAGTAATCCGCGGTCCAGTCGTTATAGGCAGCGAAGGCCGCCTTGATGATTTCAAGGTTCTTGATCTGGTAAACGTTGAACAGCACGCTGGGATACAACACCTCGGCGTCGATGCCGTCGAGGGCCTGGTCCTTCAGGCGCTCGTTGACGTCATAGACCCCTGGACGTGCCAGGTCATAGCCCTTTTTGCGCAACTCGAGGGCTTCCGGAGTGGTGAAGTCGACGTTGGCCATGAAGAAGCCCGAGATCCCCAAGCCGAGCTGGCCATTGCCGAGGGCGAGCTGCGGACCACGGTCCGGATCGGCAATCACAACCCGCGGCGCCTGATCCCCGAAGCGCTTCACCAAGGGCTTGAAGAAGTCAGCCGACTCCACAACATGGGAGTCCGCTGAGATGCAGAGTTGTTTTGTTGCCATAGTATTCTCCTATACGCAGGTACTCAGGCGTTGCACCGCCGCCAGGATCCCACCACATGGGGCCACAGCATGTCGGGTCGATGAGCTATGCGCTAGCGATATTCTGCTAAGAATGCAAAGGTGTCAAGACTGTCGAGAATTTTTGTCGGAGAACGGAGGTGACGCTTCCCATAATTCCGCGACAAGCGGGCATTGCAGCGACGATCTCGCTCCCAGGACGCAGACGTGATACCATAGCGCCAATTCCGCGAGAAGCGTTTGGGCTCGTGGAGAGGAATCCTTGCCCCTCCTCCCCACCGCGGGTCGCAACGCTGCAGCATGCGGCTGACGTTTCTGTCATATACTCCGCTGACAACTGCATGACCCTAGAGGGGCATAAGGGGAAAACCGACATGACGACAGTTGGCACAGGCAAATACACCTACGAGCTCATCCAGGACTTCCCGAAGCTCCCTGCTGGGCAGTCGTTTGGGGTGGTCAGCACGGTGGCGACGGATTCACAGGACCGCCTCTACGTCTTCCAACGTACAGACCCTCCAGTCGTGGTCTTCGACCGCGACGGCAACTACCTCAAGACCTGGGGGATCGGCGCCATCACCGACCCGCACGGCATGACCATCGTCGACGATATCGTCTACATCACGGATCGCTCGGACTCTGTCGCGGTGGCCTTCACGCTGGACGGCAAACCTCTCCAGGTCATTGGCAAACGCGGCGTCCATTCTGACACCGGCGGTGAAAAACCCGGCGACCTGGTGCCGCGGGCGGCAGGCCCCTTTAATTATCCCACTGAGATGGTCCCCAGCCCCTCTGGTGACATATACATTTCCGATGGCTACCGCAACGCTCGCGTGCATCGGTTTACGCGCGACGGCCAGCTCATCAAGTCCTGGGGCGAGCCGGGTAAGACCGCACCCGGTCAGTTCCATCTGCCGCACAGCGTTTTGGTGGCACCGGACGGCAAGGTGTACATCTGCGACCGCGCCAACCGGCGCGTGCAGATTTTCTCGGCCGACGGGGAATTTATGAGCATGTGGACCGGCATGGGTGGGCCGAACGACCTCGCCAGGGACAAGGAGGGCGTGTTTTACGTCTGCGAGCAAGAGGCCGACGGCGAGCCGCCGTATGTCAGCATTCGCGATGGTGACGGGAAGGTGCTGGCCCGGTGGGCGATCCGTCACGCCCATGGGTTGTGGGTGGACTCCCGCGGTGACATCTACCTGGGGTTGACCACGAACCATAGCGTGGACAAATACGTGCGTGCGGCATAGCCGCCGGGCGCGCGCTGGCGGACAGATGTGCTGGTGAACGCACAGGCATGATACCTCGCCCGCTGGCGCGCGCCTGATCCTTCAAGAAGGTATGGAGGTGCAAACCCATGGGTCAGCTCGAGCTTGGTCTCTACGACGTCTTCACACAAGCAGCGATGGCAGCCTCTCCCGTGGCAGCGGATGTCTACGACGAGCATATTCGCGCCGCCCAGGAAGCGGAGCAACTGGGTTATAAGTATTATTTTTCCATCGAACATCAGACCTCATCGATCAGCTATCTCAGCGCCCCCAGCGTCTACCTGACGGCCCTGGCGCGCGGTACCAGCGCCATCAGATTCGGCGTCATGATCTATCAATTGCCCTTCCATCACCCGATACGGCTGGCGCAAGACGCGGCCATGCTGGACCATCTGTCGCGGGGTCGGCTGGAGTTTGGGGCGGGCACTGGCGTGTCCCCCCACGAATTCATGCGCTGGAACGTGCCCTTCGAGCGCCGCCGCGAGATCAGCGAGGAGGCCCTGGAGATCATCGTCAAGGCGTGGACCGAAGACAGTGTGACGTATGCTGGAGAGTTCTTCAAATACGTTGAGGTACTGCCCACACCCAAGCCCTACCAGCAACCGCATCCACCCGTGTGGTTTGCCGCGCACAGCGCCGCCAGCTTCGAATATGCGGCGCGCCACAACTTCAGCGTCTCCCAGAACATCGATATCGACCCGGTGATCGCCCAGAAATTCACCACCTGGCGCCAGCTCTGGAAGGACTGTGGGCACGCAGGCCCTACGCCACGGACCTTTTTGACGCGCCATGTGCATGTGGCGGAGACTGACGAACTGGCCAAGGCAGAGGCCGCGCCCCATCTCGCCACCCCGCGTGCAGCAGACCCAGAATTCCGCGGCGCCGGACGCGAGATGATGGCGCAAAGCGGTATGGGGACCGGGCCAGATGGCAGATATGCCGGGGAAGCGGGCACTCCAGAGCGTCTTGAGCTGCGTCGGGTGTTCCGGGAGCGGTCTAAATCCTACGATTTCTGGATCGACAACGGCCTCGCACTAGTCGGCAGCCCCGACACAGTGATCCGGAAGATTCGAGAGCAGCACGCCCTCATCGGCCACGACGTGCTCTGCACGCAGCACGGGTTTGGTCATCTGGCTCCCGACCTGATCAAGCAATCCATCAAACTCTTCGGCGAGGAGGTCATCCCGGCATTTATGTAGAACGTGGTCTGGCCGATGCCGAGCAATCTTCCGCCGACACAGGCGTCGCGGCCTCCATCCGAGTGTCTGCGGCATTCCCCCCGATAGTGGTACACCAGGACTTGTGCCTGAACAGGGAAAAGGAGGTTAAGCCATGGCATCGTTGGGTGAAGAGCTGCTGATCTCAGCCGACTCGCACGTCATCGAGGATCCTCACTTCTGGGAGAACCGGTTGCCCGCATCTTTCAAAGACCAGGCGCCGGTCTTCCCCGAGCGACAGGTGGGCGGGGCCTTTCAGGCGCACCCTGGGGGATGGGACCCTCACGAGCGGGTGAAGGAGATGGCGGTGGATGGGGTGAGCGGCGAGGT
>Ga0137403_10002095_pt1 | contig 22676 bp, 18 predicted proteins | sample CZOMad2_1_16fung_FD_122057 | JGI IMG/M metagenome (GOLD analysis project Ga0137403, IMG submission 122057) | Vadose zone soil fungal communities from Angelo Coast Range Reserve, California, USA - CZOMad2_1_16fungal (Hybrid Assembly) | ecosystem: Environmental > Terrestrial > Soil > Vadose zone...
ACGCAGCGCGGATACGCGATCGAAACAGAGCTGCGCGAAAACCGTGAGCGGCTGAATGAGATCAAGCTGGAAACGGACCGGGCGCAGGCACAGCGGCGACACAACGAAGAACGCTGCGCGGAATTGATCATTCGTGCCGGTTCTTCGGAGAACGAGCTGGCGCAGGCTCAGCATAGGTTGACGACGCTCGAAGCGGAGAGAGATTCAAATCAGCAAGTGCTGGACTCCGCTGCGGCGGATGTAGCCGCGGCACAGCAGGAATTAGCGCGTTGCCAGCAGGAAGCAACTGCGGCGGCCACGGCGCTGGCTGAACTGGAGCAGCATCAGGAAGCTTCGCGGCTAGCAATTATGGAAGCTGTCGCGGCGGCTTCCAATCTGCGCAATCAGCTCACGCAGGCTGAGGAGCGGTTGGCGGCGGTGGATCGCGAGGGGCAACGTTTACATGCTGAAATGCTGGCGGCCAATTCGCAGGTGGAAAGCTTCGGGGGCCAGCGCGGGCAATTGGCGTTGGAGTTTGAAACTGTATCGCAGCGCGTAGCGGGGTTGACCAGCGAGATCGGGTATACGCGGCAGGCGCTTGAATCAAAGCGGCGCGAAGAGGCTGAGTCGAAGAACCGGCTCGACGGCTTGCGGGCGGAGTATGCATCGGCGATTGGGAAGAAGGGATCGCTGGAAGCTGTGATCGCGGAGCACGGTTACTCCACCGAATCTGTACGGCGGCTGTTTCAGTCGGGCGGCCTTCAAGGCGGATTGGCTCCAGCTGGTGTGCTGGCTGATTTTCTCGAAGTTGAGCCGCGCTATGAAAGCGTCGTGGAAGATTTTCTGCGCGATGAACTGAATTACGTCGTAGTGAAGTCGTGGGACGCGGCCGATGAGGGGCTCCGCTTATTGCGCGCGGATGTTGATGGCCGCGCGACTTTCCTGGTCCATCCTGAGGATTCGCAAGCTAAGTTTTCTTTCGTAGTTGACGAGAACGCGCGGCACGCCTCTCCAAGCCAGTCGATTGTTCCTCTAAGGCACGCGATTCGGGTGCTCAATGGTTTTGGACGGTCGCTGGAAGTGATTCTCCCGAAATTGCGTGATGGCTACATCGTGGGCGATCCGGCGAATGCGCGCGGGCTAGCGCTGGAAAATCCGGATGCGTTCTTCCTGGCGCAATCGGGCGAGTGTTTCCATAACGTCACGGTGACCGGAGGCAAGCAGCGCAGCGAAGGTCCGCTATCCATGAAGCGTGAGTTACGCGACGTGCTGCGCATGCTGGCGGAGCTGGAACAAGCCTTGCGCGGAGAGGAAATGCGGGCTCTGACGCTCGGCCGCGAAATTAAAGAGCTCACTTCCCTGCTCGACCGCCTGGAAGGTGAAAAGCGCGAGGCTGAGAAACAGGCGATGACCTCCGGTCATTTGCTTCAACAGCTTGACTCAGAAATGGCGCGAGTCAGTGAACGGCTGGGGATTAGCCAGGGCGAGCTTGAACGGCTGAGAGCCGAGCGCAATGAGCAGGAGTGCGTAATCAGCGCGCGCCAAAGCGAAATGGCAGCGTTGCAGCAGAAACGTGATGAACTGGAGCGCAGCACCGCCAGCGCCCAGGAACAGTTAGCGGGCTTACGCGCGCAGCGCGATCAAGCTGCGCAAAACGCATCGCAACGCGTTGCGCGTGTGGCAACGCTGGAAGAGCGGCATCGGGCAGCGGCGGCGGTGCTGGAGCGCATCGAGTCGCTGGTCAGCGAAATGCTAGAGCGGGTCAGTTCGCTGCAGGCGCAGATCGAATCGTCGGGCGCCGAGAAGCTGCAGCGAGAGGCGGAGAACGAGCAGATTGCGAGCCAACTGGTGGAACTTGACGCGGAACGCAATGCAAGCGCAGCTCGCGACGGCTTGCTTCAGTTTGAAACCGAGCAGGTTCGCGCTCGCCTGGCTGAAATCGATGAAGCTCTGCGTAATGCGAGGCAGTTGCTGGATCAGGCTCGCGACCGGCGCGGCGAGCTCTCAGCCGCAGCAGCCAAGTTGCAATCGGATGTTCAATACATGAGCGAGACTTGTCTAAACGAGTTGGGCGTGCAGCGGCCGGAATTGATGGCCGATGCGACGATTCCGATTGCTGAAGGCGAGCAGTTGACGGTCGAGGATCAGATTTATCGCGAAATGCGCGCCCGGCTCGATGCCATGGGCCCGGTCAACATGATGGCCCTGGAAGAATACAAAGAAACTGCCGAGCGGCATGCATTCCTTGAAACGCAGAGAAAGGATCTGCTCGAATCGATTGAGAACACGCAGGCGACCATTCGCGAGATCGATACGTTCTCTCGGCAGAAGTTTGAAGAAGCATTCCACAAAATCAACGAGAACTTCCAGACCACCTTCAAGAAACTTTTCGGCGGTGGAAATGCCTTCATGCGCCTGACCGACGAGGAAAACAGCGCGGAGAGCGGAATTGATGTGGTGGCCTCGCCTCCAGGCAAAAAACTGCAGAACGTGTTGCTGCTCTCGGGCGGTGAGAAGGCGCTCACTGCGCTGGCGTTGCTAGTTGGTATCTTTCAGTATCAACCCAGCCCGTTCTGCATTCTGGATGAAGTGGATGCGCCGCTGGATGAGGCGAACATTGGGCGCTTCACTGAATTGGTAAAAGAAATGGCTGTGCAGACGCAGTTCGTGCTCATTACGCATAGCAAGAAGACGATGAGCATCGCGCCGGTGCTCTATGGTGTGACCATGCAGGAACCGGGAGTTTCGAAGCTGGTGTCGGTCCGGTTTGGAGCGACTGCGTAGGGCATAATGTGTACATATGATGTATGATGTATACATTATGTCGCGATCTTCCCTGGTGAGCCTTCGCCTCGACGCTAAATTGAAGAAACAGCTCGAGCGCTTGTCCCGCACAATGAGCCGCAGTCGCTCGTTTGTTGCGGCAGAAGCCATCCGCGAATATGTTGCCCTGAATGAATGGCAAATCGAGGAAATCAAAAAGGGATTGGCCGAGGCCGATCGCAGTGAATTCGCCACGGAGAAGGACGTCAAGCACGTTCTAAACAAGTGGAAGCGTCGTGGAAGTTAGGTGGCTGCGCACGGCGCTGGCAAATCTGGACGCTGAGGCGGAATATGTTGCACGGGATAATGCAACGGCGGCTAAGCAGCTAGTTGAAAGAATTTATGAGGCGGTGGAGCAGCTCAAACAATATCCTTCGTTGGGGCGCGTCGGTCGGGTGCCGGGTACGCGCGAACTGGTTGTGCCCCATACACCCTACCTAGTGCCCTATCGCGTGCGCGAAGACGTTGTTGAAATATTGCGGTTTCTGCACGGGGCGCGTAGATGGCCCACTCATCTTTAACCTGTTGATGAAGAACCCCACGCGAGCCGGGCCATTTCCGCGCGGACCAGTGGCTAAGAGCATAGAGCGAGCCAATGGGGCTCCGTCGTGGATGAACTCAAATGGCAAACCTGTCGCGAAGGCGGCTGAGATTTTCCGCAGTCTCCGCCGTGAACTAGCCTTGGCTTTTTCGTTTCTAGGAAACCCAGCCTCGTCCCCAGGACCAGATATCCTCTGCCATCCTCAGTTTTTCCACAGCGCAGTGCACCCAAAACCAGCTACGGCAGCCTCGTTCACTCGCTCACGAACCTGTCAACTTTTTTGCCTTCAAGCACATCGAAGTTTTGGCCACGCTCTTCATCTAAATCGTTGACAAAAATTTTTGAAGGTCTAGAATACGCGACGTTTTCCGCCTGTAGAATTTCATCATGAGCCCCCAACTTCTTGATCCCGTCCTTTTACAGACCGACTTCCCCGAGCTGGAACTGCATGCCAGTGGCAAAGTGCGCGACGTTTACCAGTTGGATAACGATCATCTGCTTTTTATCGCTACCGACCGCATTTCGGCATTTGATTACGTGCTTGCGACGGGTATTCCCCACAAAGGCCGCGTCCTAAGCCAACTTTCGCTGTTCTGGTTTGATTTTCTGCGAGATGTGGTTCCCAATCATGTCGTCACTGCCGATGTGAGCAAATATCCCGCATCTCTCCGCAAATACGACGAACAGCTCCGTGGTCGCTCGATGCTGGTGATGCGAGCGGAAATGTCGCCTGTCGAATGCGTGGTGCGCGGCTATGTCTCAGGATCGGCCTGGAAGGAATACAAAGCGAGCGGCTCAGTTTGCGGCATTCATCTTCCGAGCGGCCTTCGAGAATCCGATCAGCTTCCGGAACCGATCTTCACTCCGGCGACCAAGGCAGTCTCGGGCCATGACGAGAATATTTCGTTCGAGCAAATGGCGAAGCTGGTGGGTCCGGAACTCAGCCGGGAACTGCGAGATCTGAGCCTGAAGATTTACAACAAGGCTGCGGATTATGCGCGGCGGCGGGGCATCATCATCGCGGATACGAAGTTCGAGTTCGGGCGAACGCCTCAAGGAATTACTCTTGCTGACGAAGTTCTGACACCAGATTCTTCCCGCTTCTGGCCTGCGGACAAGTACCAGCCCGGGCGCTCGCAGGAATCTTTTGATAAGCAATACGTTCGTAATTACCTCGAGGAAATCGGCTGGAACAAGCAGCCGCCAGCTCCAGCGCTGCCTGCAGAGGTGGCGCGTAAGACGAGCGAAAAATATCTCGAGGCTTATCATCGGCTCACCGGAGCTGAGTTGGATGTGTAGGTCTGGCGTTGTAGACGGGAGAACATCATGAGATGGCCAGATTGGACCATCATCGTGGTGATTCTGCTGTCGACGATTCAGGCTGGCGCTGCGGGATTTTTTCAGGAAGCATTCGGCATTGCCGGCCTGGTTTGCGGATACTTGCTGGCGGCGTGGCAATACCATCGCGTGGCAGCATGGTTCGGAAGTTTTCTGAAGTCACAAACAGTAGCTGAGATTGCGGGCTTTCTGACGATTTTTCTGGGAGTCATTATTCTTGCTGGAATGGCCGGCAGGATCGCCCGTTGGGCAGTAAAAGAATCGGGCTTGAGTTTCGTTGATCGAATTTTAGGGGGAGCAATCGGACTGATTAGGGGCAGCTTGGTGGTTGCCATCGTGCTCCTGATGATGGCCGCGTTTTCGCCAGCCTCGCAGTGGCTGAAAGGCTCAGAGTTAGCGCCATATTTCCTGGTGGTTGGCCGCGCCGCAATTTGGCTGGCGCCATCGGAGCTGCGGGCACGGTTTTATCAGGGCTTGGATTTATTGCATCGAGCGCAACAGCCCGCACAAACCGGCGCAACGCCTCCGGGCAGCGCACGCAAATAACAGAATTGTATCAATGGCAGAGTTCACGAACTGCTTCGTGAAGAAAGAGAGATGCCGTGAGAGATCAGCTCGAATCGCTTATCATGCAGATGTACAAGAGCAACATTCTTTATTCAGAGGCGGTTCGCGAGTTCAAGAAGAAATTTATTCTGACAGTCTTGCAGGAGAACAAAGGCAACCAGTGCCGCGCCGCGCGCGAGCTAGGAATGCACCGCAATACTCTGAGCCGCACCATTTCCGAACTGAAGATAGATGTCCGCCAACTGCGAGATGGCGCCAAGCGCCCGCCGCGCAGCGCCCGTCCTCTTGCCTACGAGAAGAGGGCAGCGCACTAGGCGGCTCGCCACGCGTTCGTCGTGCGGCGGCGACTCAGGCACTCAGTCGTTCTTGCGATTTGACGAGGGCACTTTCCCCAGTTTTCGCGTCGGCTAAAGGCAGAGCGCTATGAACAGCTTGTCCATACTTTTATTAGCTGCTCACGGCTGTTGAGGTTGCGCCACAGTGCGCCCATAAACTTCTTCCAGAATCTGCGCCACTCCTTGCCGCAGCAGGGCCTCGCCTGTCTCTTCACCGAGACTCACCGGATCGCTCCCCGTCCTGGATTCGCGCAGCAGCTTGCTCCCATCGGGGCTGGCTACGATAGCGTCCAAATGCAAGCGGTCCCCGCGCAACTCAGCCAAAGCCCCGATCGGTACCTGGCAGCCGCCGCCGAGTTTGCTCAGCAGGGCGCGCTCACAGGTTGTGGTTAAACGTGCTGCCCCGTCATCAAGAAATTTCACAAGTTCTGCGGTCGCGAAGTCCCCAGCCCGAATTTCTATTGCAAGCGCTCCCTGACCGGCGGCTGGACACATGACCTCTGCAGGAAGCACGTGCCGCATGAATTGGTTTTTGCCCAGCCGACTTAGTCCCGCGGCGGCCAGGATGATGGCGTCATATTCACCGTCGGCGAGCTTGCGAAGCCGCGTGTCCACATTGCCGCGCAAAGGATGAAGCTCCAGATCATTTCGCAACGCCTTGAGCTGCGCCTGGCGGCGTAGGCTGCTGGTGCCCACACGCGCGCCGTGAGGCAAATCATCCAAGCTCTGGTATTTCTGGGAGCAGAACACGTCGCGGGGATCTTCACGCTTGGTGATCGCGGCAATTTTAAATCCGGACGAAATTTCGGTCGGCAGATCTTTCAGGCTGTGGACCGCGAGATCGATACGCCCCTCAGCCAGAGCCTCTTCGATTTCTTTTGTGAACATGCCTTTCGTGCCGACTTTGGCGAGCGCGACATCGAGAATCTTATCGCCGGTAGTCTTGATGATTTCGATTTCGACCGTATGCCTGCGCGCTTCGAGGAGTGCGCGAATATGATTGGCCTGCCAGAGTGCCAGTTGCGATCCGCGCGAGCCGATGCGGAGATGAGTTTTAGGGGTTTCGGTCAAGATAGCTGTAGTTTCTCCAGCTCAACTCTGATCGCGATCAGCGCCTGATCTTGCCGCCTTTTTTTCTTCGAGATTGAAAAGGCGTCGCACGACGTCAATCACCGTGGTGGCTTCCGGCTCACGCGCCGCGGTTTTCAGAGTACTGATAGGTGTGTGCATGATCTTGTTCACAATCCCCCGAGTCAGCGTCTCGACGGCCATCTCTTGTTCAGGCGAAAGCGGCCCCAGGCGGGCACGCACACGGTCGATCTCCGCCTGGCGAATGGTCTCCAGATGATCGTGCAAGGAAACAATCGTGGGCACAACATCGAGCGTCTGTACTCGGGCTTGGAAGCGTTCGACCTCGCTCTGCACAATGGCTTCTGCGTGCTCGGCCTCACGCTTACGATCGGCAACGTGCGACGAGACCGCCTGCTGAAGATCATCGATGTCGTAAACGAAAATCCCATCGAGATCGTTCATCTCCGGGGCCACATCGCGCGGCACCGCAATATCAATAAAGAACATGGGGCGGTTCTTACGCCGGCTTAGAAACAGTTCCCCATGCTCCCGCCGGAAGATGGCGTGCGGTGCGCCGGTGGAGGTGATGACAATATCCGCGCGATCACAGGTCTCATAGAGTTGCTCGAACAAAATCACTTGGCCGTTAAATTTCTCCGCCAACTGCGCCGCGCGCTCATGAGTACGATTGGCTACGAAGATCGAAGCTGCCCCGTGGGCCACCAGGTGGCGCGCAGCCAGTTCGCTCATCTTCCCTGCGCCAACGAGATAGACGTGCCTTCCCTGAAGCGATCCGAAAATCTTCTTGGCCAGCTCGACCGCAACCGAGGCAACCGATACTGCCGATGATCCCACCGCGGTTTCCGTCCGAACTCGTTTAGCCACGGCGAACGCCCGCGTCAGTAGCAGATCAAGCTGCGAATGGACTGCACCCACCGCGCGCGCTGTTGCATATGCCTCTTTCACCTGGCCCAAAATCTGCGGCTCGCCTACTACCATGGAATCCAAACTTGCAGCCACGCGAAATAAATGACGGATGGCTTCGCTCTCGCGATATTCATACAGGTGCGGCTCATATTGCGCTGGATCAAGCTGGAAATACTCACGCAAAAACCTGCGCAGATCGGCGGCGCCGTTCTTAGTCTGAGCCAGCACCTCCACGCGATTGCAGGTACACAGGATCAAACCTTCGTCCACTCCGGGGTGTTCTGCCAGGCGGCGCATCGCGTCCGGCAAACGGGATTCAGGGATGGCCAACCGCTCACGCACTTCGATCGGCGCGCTATTGTGGTTCACCCCGATGAGCTGAAAATTCATGACTGGACAAACCTGTGAATCGCGCTGAAATAGTTGGCCGACCAGGCAATCACGGCGGCCAGCACTGCCCCTGCGGCCAGATAGGCGGCGCGACGTCCGCGCCATCCCGCATTCCAGCGCGTGAACACCATCACCATGTAAACCGCCCACATCAGCAGTGAAAGAAAAATCTTGGGATCTAGCAAGTTCACGCGCCCGTATGTGGTCTGGGCCACGATGCTCCCCGCAATCAGCCCGAGCGTCATGAAGGGAAAGCCCAGCAGTAGCGACCGGTACCCGATTTCATCGATCACTTCGAGCGCCGGCAGCCGTAACAAAATTCCGGATGATTTCTTTGATTTGAGGCTGCGCTCCTGCAGTAGATACAGCAAGCTGGCGGCAAAGCTGAGAAACAGCGCCGCATACCCTGTGAAGATCAGTGCGATGTGGGCCACCAGCCATCCTCGCCGTAGTCCTGGTGAAGTCAGCAGGAATGGTTGCTGCCCCGTGGCCGCCACAAAACTGAGCAGAAACACCAACGGGAACACCACAATCCCGGGTGAAGTCGTGCGATAGACGAGATACACAATCATGAACGCCGCCATCACCAGCAGCGCAAGAAATGATTCCGAGTTATGAACTAAAGTGATGGTAACCGGCCCGCCGACCAGCACCGATTCGCTCAGCGAAACAAACTGAAAAACCATCCCCAGGCTCATAGCCGGCAACGCAATCCGGTTCAGCAGATAGCTACGCTGCGTGAGCGCCAGCAAGGCATAGAGCAGTCCGATGGCGTAGCATCCGAGCGCGACTCGCAGCCAGAGTAGAGGCATAGATTATGAAGTCCGAGGTTGGTGCAGCTGCTCAGGTGATTATAGTCTGCTGAACCTTAGAATTGCGCCTGCGGCAGAGCCCTTACTCTTCTGACGCCCAGTTTTTGTAGTATTGCCGTATCAGGAAATCTCAACTTTCGTGTGGGCGACCGTCCGGGAGCCACCGCACCGTGGTGGGTCGAAATACTGTGTGTAGCCACTTCCGGAGCTCGCCTGAGAGAACGACGCTACAGGCACGACGGCACAGCCGTCGAACTCCCCCAGGCATTACCCGGACACAGAACCAAATCACAAGTAAACAGCCGAGTGGTGGAGAACGTGCACTTTAGTGAAGAGTCGACGAAAATCCCATCCGACGCATCAGGTCCACGAATCTGGGTTCGGAGCGCAGGCCATCCCAAACAGGCTCCACTCTGGCCCACGCCAACTCAGGATCGCGCTCTTCGTAGGCCTTTTCGAGCCATGTGACTGCATTATCTTTCTCCCCGAGACGGAGATAGGCTGCCGCAATCGAAGAGGCTGGAACATAACCCTGTGATCTTTGCTGCTTTAGACTCTGCAGCCGGAATATCGCTGCGCCCTTGGGCCCCGATGATCTAAATGCGCGCCCGACCCCCTCGGCTTGTTGCCCGTATCCACCGAGTCTGAGGCCTTCCTGCAATTCGGCGACGTACTCCTTGTACATTCCTTTTCGCCAATAGAGATCAGCTAAGGACATGTGCGCCAATGCGAAACCAGGGTCGATCTCGAGCGTCTTCTTGAAATGCTCAATGGCTCGGTCGTATTGCCGTGCCAGGTAGAAGCCATATGCCACGTTGCTGCTACCGATCAAGGAAATGGGGTCCGATTCCCTGGCTCGCTTATGCTGCCGCATTCCCTCCTCAAAGCGCCCCATAGCATCCAGATAGTCGGCGTACATGCCAGCTCCAGAATCGGGTTCTAGTTCGATCGAGCGCCTGAATTCCAGCTCCGCCCCTGGCCAGTCCCAGTCATACACCCACTTAATCCATCCCAACGTCGCGTGAGCCTCACCCAACGTGCTATCCAGCTCCAGAGCTTTGAGGACGGCGGCTTTAGCTTTGGGCATCAGTTCGTTGGGCGTTGCATTCGCACTCTCGTGATACGCATCCGCCAGGCCAACGTAGGCGAGAGCATAGTCGGGGTCTTCCGCGATCGCTTGCTGGAAATACTCGGTCGCCTTCTTCATTCCCTGATCCGTGAACTGATTCCAGTAGTACAGACCTTTCAAGTAATCCTCGTGGGCTGCGGGCTTCACCGGCCGCGAGCGTGCCAGGCGGGCCTCTTCCTGCGGTGTGACATTGACCTGGATTTCATGGGCTATATTGCGCGCCACATCGCTTTGCAGGGTCAACACATCCCGCAGATCACGGTCGAAGCTCTTGGCCCAGAGATGTCGGTCGGTGGCTGCCTCCACCAATTGCGCCGTTATCCGGACTTTGTCGCCTGAGCGCAATACGGAGCCCTCCACAATTGCGTCCACGTGCAACTCTCGCGCGATCTCTGGCAATGGTTTGTGCGTGCCCTTGTAAATCATGGCCGAGGTGCGCGAGATGATGCGCAAAGCATGGACTTGCGCCAGCTCGGTGATCAACTCCTCTGTCATGCCGTCGGCGAAGAACTCCTGCTCGGGATCATGCGAGAAATTATCTAAAGGCAATACGGCCAGCGAAGTAATCCGCGAAGTTGAAGCCGCTCCTCCCAGTAGACGGTTGCGCATGCCGCCAACATTTAGGCTAAACAGAAGTCCTGTTACGGCCACTGCGCCCAAGACGGCCAATGTACGATACCAGAGTGCTCTCTTTGGGGCTGCGCGAAGCATCTCTCCGCTGTGCGCACCCGCCGCCCGCCGCAGGTCAACACCCGCTTCTTTCGCGGACTGATAACGGTTCTCGGCATCTTTCTCCAGACACTTCAAAATGATGGTTTCCAATTGAGGCGAGATGCGTGGGTTCAGATTGCGCACGGGCACCGGCGTCTGCCGCAAGATCGCATCTGCCAACCGGGAGGTCTGCTCTTCCGGGAACGGCGGCCGCCCCGTGGCCATCGCATGGAGCACCGCGCCCATGGCGTAGATATCCGTACGCGCGTCCACCCTTTCGCCGAGCAGAGCTCAGGGGCCATATACGGAAGCGTGCCCGCTACCGTATGCTGCGTCTGGCTCAGAGTTTCCGTCCCCGCACTCGCAACCTCTGGAGGCAATAGTTTCGCTAAACCGAAATCGAGGATTTTCAGTTGTCCGTCCGGCGTTAGACGCAGGTTTCCGGGTTTCAAGTCGCGATGCACTACGCCACGCTCGTGTGCGGCCACCAGGCCGCTCGCGAGCTGACCTCCGAACGAAAGCACTTCTTTTTCCGCCAACGCTCCAGCAGTCAGCTTGCAGTCGAGCGTGGTTCCCTGGATGTACTCCATCGCGAGAAAATCAACACCGCTCTGGCTATCGAAGTCGTAGATGGTGGCAATGTTGGGATGATTAAGCTGGGAGAGCGCAAGGGCTTCTTGGCGAAAACGCTTACGTGCAACCTTGTCGGCCAGCGTTCCAGCAGGCAGCAACTTTAGCGCAACGTCGCGTTCGAGACGTTCGTCTCGTGCGCGGTAAACTACGCCCATGCCGCCCGCACCGATCTGCTCGATAATGCGATATCGGCCTAAGCTTTGGCCCGTAGTTGCCACAATCTCACCTGTGGCGCTCATGTTAGGACTCGCTGAAAACCAAGTCAACGTGCAGCTTTTCGCGCCAGCAGCCATACCTGATGTAACTGAGGAATGCCACATGTTCACTGCGGCTCGATTATCGGCTACATAGAGAAGCGATGTGCTTCAGCAGCTGATGAGCGTCGGCGACCTTCGCGATTCTGCCCGAGATACGGGCAACACGGAAATAATCCCACCCGGATGGTAAGAGGCTATCCGATCTTTCCAATTCCAAGGCCCGAAGTGCGCTCTGCTAAGAGTGCATTACCTATTAGCAACAGAACCTTATGATCCATCGAACGCCATGATCTAAGGACATCTTGGGCAGATAGTTCACTCATCCTGTCCTTCGGAGCAGGTCCACGACGGTCCAGCAGGAACTGCAACGTGCTCACGTAAGTTCCGTGTGGGCGACCAGGACTAAGCCGCTGGCGCGGCGGACGCTGCCGCGTGGGTGAGCCGAGAGATTTCAGGAACAGCTGACATAGTGTGGGTCATAGGGAAAGGAGATTCCTGTGACCCGTTTACGGAAAATGATGCTGGAGGAACTCCAGCGTCGCAACTATTCTGCCATCACCACTCGTAATTACTTGCGTGTGGTGACTGAGTTCGCCAAGTGTTTCGGCAAGTCTCCCGACAAGCTCGGCCCCAACGAACTTCGCACCTATCAAGCCTATCTATTGACCGAGTGCAAGCTGACGCCCGGCACGGTGGTCAACCGGGTAGCGGCGCTGCGATTCTTTTTCGTCAAGACGCTCAAGCGGCATCAGTTCCGTGATTTCTTGCCTTACCCCCAGGATCGACGCCGGCTGCCAACTGTGCTGAGCCGTGAAGAAGTTGCGCGCCTGATCAATGCGGCCGGAACGCTGTTTCGACGGACGTTGCTGATGACGCTTTACGCCACCGGCATGCGACGCAGCGAACTCGCTCGTCTCAAGGTCAGCGACATCGATAGCCAGCGCATGATCATCCGAGTGGTGGAAGGCAAGGGCGGCAAGGATCGTGATTTGCCTCTGAGTCCAGCCCTACTGCAAACCCTGCGCGAGTACTGGCGTTGGCGCAAGCCGAGGCTCTACCTGTTCCCCACCCGCACCCGCCAGCACAGCCTCGATCAGCCGATTTCCGACAAAACCGTGTGGATTGCATGTAGCGATGCCGCGCGTCGGGCTGGCATCCGCAAACGCGTCACCCCGCATACGCTGCGCCACAGTTGGGCGACTCACTTGTTGGAGGCCGGCACCGACCTACGCACCATCCAAGTCCTGCTCGGGCACGGTGATCTGGAAACCACCGCCCAGTACCTGCATCTGTCGCAGCGGCACTTGCAGGCAGTTAACAATCCGCTGGACAGTCTCTCTCTATCCAGCACCGAGAACATCAGCCGCAGCTTTAAACGAAAAAACGAAAAATGATTCGGCCTACCTTCGAGGTGGCCGACATTCTTCGCGTGCAGGGCGATCGCTTTCTGGATCGGTATCGATCCAGCTTTGGCTTTCAGCAGCTCAAAGCGTTTCGGGCCATTCTGCGCTGCCGCACCGCTGCGCTGGGCGGTCATCGCGATGCCTGCCCAAGCTGCGGTCATCAGGCCATCTCATACAACTCGTGCAGAAATCGGCACTGCCCCAAGTGCCAGACGCAGGCGCGCGAGCGCTGGTTGGCGGCTCGCGAACGCGAACTCCTGACCACCAGCTACTTCCATGTTGTGTTCACTGTGCCTCACGAACTCAATGTGCTGGCCTTGGAGAACCCGCGTTTGTTCTACGACCTGCTGTTCACCGCCAGTGCTCAAACCTTGCTCGAGATCGCCATCGATCGCAAACACCTGGGCGCCGAGATCGGCGTGATCGGCATCCTGCATACTTGGGGACAGAACCTGCTCCTGCATCCCCACATTCACTGCGTCATTCCCGCAGGCGGACTCTCGCCAGATCACCGTCGCTGGATCCGCCCACGCTATCCTTTCTTCTTACCCGTCAAGGTCCTCAGCCGCGTCTTTCGTGGCAAGTTCTTGGCTGGTCTGAAACGTCTCCACCATCGCCACCAACTCTGCTGCGCTGGTCCCACCGTCGCTCTGGCCGACCCGCAACAGTTTGCAAAACTCATGCGCCGCCTGCATCGCCACGACTGGGTCGTCTATGCCAAACCCGCCTTCGGTGGTCCCCTGCAGGTGTTACGCTATCTCGGCCGCTACACCCATCGCGTGGCGATTTCCAATCATCGCTTGTTGGCCTTCGACCAGGAGCTCGTCACCTTTCGCTGGAAGGATTATGCTCACGGTGGCAAGCAAGGCAAGATGACTCTTCTCGCCACGGAGTTCCTGCGTCGTTTCTTTCTGCACGTTCTTCCCAGAGGGTTCGTGCGCATTCGTCACTTCGGGTTCCTCGCGAATCGCTTTCGCGCTTCCCGCCTGGCACTATCCCAACAACTGTTGTCCAGCAACTCCACTCCGCCTGCTGAAGTGGTGATCTGCGCAAATTCCTCCCAGACTTCGCCCCTCTGGCATTGCCCGCGCTGCGGCGCGGCCATGATCGTAATGCAGAGATTTACCGCTGCGGAATTATCAACATGCTCTTACTTCGATTCTTCGTAGCGCGTCCACCACTATCGACCCGAGGATGTGTTCCGGCACGCCGATGCACTCGTCTGTCTACCCCATCGCGACACGTTGCCGCGCCCCGCTGCGCGCTCACCTCGGCTGGCACCAGCGATACCCTCAACGATCACCAGGCCACCATTCCAGTTCGCCAGTTCTCTCCCAGTTTTCGATTCGGCCACCAACTGCCGTTCAAATCCCATAGCGCACCGCGTCCGCCGCAAACGCCAGCGGCTTCCTCCTAGTCTCCTCATCGAAAACGCCTCGGATCGAGATTCCGCTCGCCCCCAAAGTCTGCCCGAGGCGTTTCCGATCAAGGCTAGCGACCACTCGCCCCGAATTGTCGCTTCCGCTGCACCCCGACGAACGTCGAAATCCGGATTGCCGATTGACTGCACGTGTGGCCCCGCCTAAGATTGCGTTCCAATGATCGGCCAGACAATTTCCCACTACAAGATCACGGGCAAGCTCGGGGGCGGTGGCATGGGCGTCGTGTACAAGGCCGAGGACACGCGTCTGCACCGCACGGTCGCGTTGAAGTTCCTGGCGGATGATTCCGCCAAAGACCCCGCTGCTCTCGAACGCTTCCGGCGCGAAGCGCAGGCTGCATCAGGACTCAATCACCCCAACATATGCACTATCTATGACGTCGGAGAAGAAGGCGGATCTGCCTACATCGTCATGGAGTATATCGACGGGCAGACCCTGAAACACCGCATCGAGGGGAAACCGATGCGGCTGAGCGAGGTGTTGGAGACCGCCGTGCAAACCGCCGACGCTCTGGATGCGGCGCACTCCCAGGGCATCATCCATCGCGATATCAAACCTGCGAATATCTTCGTTACTCGCGGCGGCCAGGCGAAAGTCCTGGATTTTGGCTTAGCAAAATACACCGCCGAAGCGCAATCGGCGGACGGAGCGGGGGCAACCGGCTCCATGCCAACCGCCCTGAACGCCAATATCTTAACCAGCCCCGGCATCGCGGTCGGAACGATCGCCTACATGTCCCCAGAGCAGGCCATGGGCGAGGAGTTGGACCGACGCACCGACCTGTTTTCTCTGGGGATCGTTCTGTACGAAATGGCCACGGGACGGCCCGCGTTTTCCGGTCCTACAAGTGCTGCCGTGTTCGACGCGATTCTCCACCGCGCCCCCGTCGCGCCATTGGAACTCAATCCCCAACTCCCGCCAAAACTCGAAGAGATTCTCGACAAGGCCCTGGAAAAAGACCTCAAACTGCGTTACCAGACCGCCTCCGACTTCCGCGTTGACCTCCAGCGTTTGAGGCGGGAGTCCGACTCGCATCCGAGCGCGAAGTTCGCGGTACAAGCCGCTGTCGCGGAAGCGGTACCAACTCGGGCAGCCAGCAAGCTCAGGCGCTGGCGAGTTCTGGCTCTGACTTCGTGTATCGTCGCTATTGCGCTTATCGCCGGAGCGTATCTTGAGGGAAAACGCGAAGGACTAGCTTCTAGTATTACGCCGCCAACCTACCATCAATTGACTTTTCGCGGTGGCACCATTCGTATGGCGCGTTTTGCTCCTGACGGGAAAAACATCGTGTACAGCGCGGCCTGGGAGGGAAACCCAATTGAGGTGTTGGTCACCCGGCCCGACAGTCCCGAATCCCGCCCGTTTGGGCTGTCGAAGGCCGAAGTGTTGTCGATCTCGTCGGAAGGCGAGATGGCGGTTCTCCTAAATAGTCACAACGTCGATCCTTACACTAACGCGGGCACATTGGGCAGAGTGCCGCTGGGCGGCGGCGCCCCGCGCGAAGTCCTGGAAAACGTACAGTGGGCAGACTGGTCGCCGGATGGGACAAACTTCGCCGTGGTGCGTGAGTTCGGCGGATTGAGCCGCCTTGAATATCCCATCGGAAAAGTGCTGTATCAGACTGGAGGATGGCTCAGCCACCCGCGAGTCAGTCCCAAGGGAGACGCGGTGGCTTTCATTGAGCATCCAGTCCGCCGAGACGACGCGGGATCTATTGCGGTCGTCGATCTTTCCGGGAAAAAGAAGACTTTGTCCACAGGCTGGGAGACGGCTTGGGGTTTGGGGTGGTCTCCAGAGGGAACCGAAATTTGGTTTTCCAGCACCAGGCTTGGCTACGGACGATATCTTTCTGCAGTAAATCTGTCGGGCAAGGAGCGGCTTCTGGCACGTGAGCCGGGCACGTTGACCCTCCAGGATGTAGCCAGGGACGGGCGCGTGCTGATTACACGTGATGTGCCACGGGTTGGAATGGTCGGCATGACAGCCGGCAATAGCAAGGAGCGGGACCTTTCTTGGCTCGACTGGTCGGCCCCCAAAGATTTGTCCTTGGATGGTAAGAAGCTCTTGTTCACTGAATCCGGCGAGGCGGGCGGGGAAAACTATTCTACGTACCTACGTGGCACCGATGGGTCGCCTGCCGTCCGGCTCGGCGACGGATTGAGCTTTGCGCTATCACCGGATCAAAGATGGGTATTGTCGGGTCTGCCAAAGCCACCCGTTCAGTTCAACCTGCTCCCCACCGGCGCTGGAGAATCGAGAGAACTGACGCACGACCAAATCAATCGAATGTGGGCGCGCTGGTTTCCCGACAGCAAGCGAATATTATTCTCCGGTGATGAGCCCGGCAAGGGCGTGCGGCTTTATGTGCAAGACATGAGCGGTGGTCAAGCGAAAGCCATTACCAACGAAGGTGTAAACGGAAGCCTGATCGCTATCTCTCCCGACGGCAAGCAGATCGCTTTTGTAGGCGCCGACCAGAAACCTGCGTTACTGGTAATGGACAGCGGTGAGATTCGGCCTATTCCCGCCCTCGGTGCTGGAGAAGCCCCGATCGCGTGGACCAGCGACGGTCGCTCTCTGTTTGTTTATCGCCTTGGCGAAGTTCCCGCCACGGTCAACCGGCTGGACTTGGCCACGAGCCGCAAACAACTTTGGAAACAACTGGTTCCCCCAGACGTGTCCGGCGTCACCGATATTAGCTCCGTCCTCATCACTCCCGACGGCAACAACTATGTCTACGAATACGGTCGCACGCTTTCCGACTTGTATCTAGTAAACGATCTCAGGTAATCACACGCCGACCGGCTTCACAATCGTTCGGTGCGGTTCTTCACAGCCTGCTGGCCACCTTCGTGATGGTCAGCCTTCTCGCGTGTTTAGTTCACTATTCCACCCCCAAGGTCGAGAGAACTTCTTCCAGGATTTCAGAAGTCACTGACAAGCGCCGGCCTTGATCGAGCATGTTTTCCACTTCGTCGAAAGCCCGAAACAATCGCAACTTCGCAGCGGCATACTGCTCGGCCTCGGTAAGCGCCCGTCCATGCGAAGCCGCCCAGTTGCTAATCGCGGCCTCCGGAAGGAATACGCTTACTGCAAAGGTGGTCTTCCTGTCGGACGTAACGTCAAAAATGAATTCCGTCGCTGGCGCGCTCGCTTCACTCGACAAAGCAGCCCGCTTCCCGACAAAATAGTACTGATACACGTATCCCTGGCCGCCGGTATAGGTTTTCATGCGACGCAGGGTCATGTGGTTATTGGTCTGGTCGTTAGCAAATGCTGCGCTGTCATGGCCGCCTTAACGGCTGCTGTTCCCGGGCGAGATCACGCGTCCGTATTCACTGGCTCGCGCCAGGCGGTCGAACATGCGATAAGTCTCCAGCGAAATCTTCCCGATCGCTTCTTCCCCGTCGCGTTCGCGGCGAAGATACGTCGTCATGGCGCAAATGATATACGGACGCTTCTCAACAAACACAATCCCTGAGTCATTGCGCACGCCTTCAAGCTCGCCGGGCTTATTGGCAATTTTCAGTCCTTCCGGCAGATCACGCGGGATGAAGCTATTCTTGTGCGTACTCAGCATCTTGAAGAAGTCGTTCGTGAATTCTTTGTTCAGAACCTTTCCACGATAGAGGTCTTCGAGCAACGCCATCATCTCCGCAGGAGTAGCAACGTTCTCTCTTCCCTCGCCCGCAGCTTTTAGGTCCATCATCCTGCGGCGCAGCCGGATGTGGGTCAGCCCAAGGGAATCGAGGAACGTATTTACATTTTCCATGCCCACACGATCAATCAGCACATTCGTGGCGCTGTTGTCGCTGACGGCGACCATCATCGTGGCCAAATCGCGCAGGGTGATGCGGGTCACGCCGGGCGTCAGGCCGCCCATGATGTCGCTGTCGGGAACCAGATCGGATGACTGGACCGTGTAGAGGTCGGTGAGCTTCAGCTTGCCCTGCTGCGCCTGATGATAAAGTTCGGCAAGAACCGCAATCTTGATGGAGCTAGCCTGCGGAAACACCTCGTCTGCATGTAGAAGATATTTCTGCCCGGTCGTAAGGTCTTCGATTGCGACTCCGAGGACACCATCAAGATTACGATCGACTTCAGCAATTGAAGCTTCGAGTTTTTGCCACAATACTTGCTGTTTATTTGGGGTCTGTGCGAAGGATGTAGCGAGCAGGAGAATGACGGCAGCGAAGCGGCTCAATGTGGAGATTCCTCCGAAGGACAGCCTACGGAAAAAGTCTGAGAAAGCGGATTCCCTTCGATTCCGCTCAGGGCAGGCTCTCACCGCTGAAGCGGATTCGGAATGACAAAAGGAAAGGCTTATCGCGCGACTGAAAATCGTGTTCAAAAAACATGGACTTTTCCGCAGGCTCATTATAGCCGCGACTACACTTCAACCTTGGCCTCTCGCAGGCGCTTGACCGCCGTCTCCGACGTTACCGGCGAGTAGTAGACCTCTTTGAACGTGTACGATTTCGCCTTGGCCGAAACAATCGGAAGAATTTCGATGTGCCAGTGGTAGTCTTCGTCGATCGTCTTCCAATAGTTCAGGCTATCCGACTGATGAAGGGTGTTGGGCGACGTGTGCAGAACAAGATGGAATTCTTCTGTGACCGTCCTGATTCGCTGCAAAGTTCGCCGCAGGAGCGCCGCCAAATCGCGCAGATTACCGGACCGGCTCAGCGCAAAACGTTCAAAACCAGATTCGTGCGTGCGCGGCAGAATCCAGGTTTCATATGGCACACGCGGCGCATAGGGACAGACGGCAATAAAGTCCCCATGCCCTTCAAGCATGCGCACATCCTGACGAACCTCCTGCGAAATGATGTCGCAGAACACGCAACGTTCCTTGGCCGCAAAGTAATCCCGTCCGGCCCGCAGCTCATAAAGCACGCGCCGCGGCACGAAGGTTGTCGCGGTCAGTTCTGCATTGGGGTGCTCGAACTCCTGGCCCGCGCTTGTCCCATAATTCTTAAACACACTAACGTATTTGAAGCGCGCATCGCGCTTTAAATCCTGAATACGCTGTGCAACCAGCAGCAGGAATTGCTCGATCTCGGCATAGCCGGCAACCCAAAGATGCCGATCGTGACGCGGATTCTCAAGCAGAACTTCATGCGCGCCGACGGATCGCATGCGGTCGTAAATGCCCTCGCCCCTGCGGGCCGGCTCGCCTTCAATCCGGTAGAGAGGATTGGGATGTACCACCGCTCGCGCCGACCACGGATCACCGTCGATCCCAGCCATGCTGGTTATCTGTTGAGAAGATGTGCTGCTGTCAGGGCAGAACTGGCATCCAGCTTCCGCGCGAGGCGTTTGATCGGCCACATCGTCGCCGGTAATAACCCACGACCGCGTAATGGGATCTTTCCTCAGCTCCATGCGTGTAAGGAAAACACCGTCGCACAGCAGAGTCAACATGTCATTTCGTGATGTGGGCAGGTTGCTCGCGTTTGTTATAATCCGCCCACACAGTCGAAAATGACCGAGCCGTCCACGCCGTTGATGCGGCAGTACACTGCCATTAAGAGGGAGCATCCTACCGCGCTCCTGTTCTTTCGCTTGGGCGATTTCTACGAATTATTTTTCGACGATGCCGTCCTGGCCTCGAAGGAACTGCAAATCACGCTGACTTCGCGAAACAAAGAGAAAGGAATTGCTGTGCCTATGTGCGGCGTGCCTTATCACGCCGCCGAAGGCTACATTTCCAAGCTGATTCGCAAAGGATTCAAGGTTGCCATCTGCGATCAAATGGAGAGCCCCAAGCTCGCGAAAAAGCTAGTGCGCCGCGAGGTGACGCGGGTGGTTACACCGGGCACCGCGGCCGATTCATCGCTCAGCTCTGAGGAAAATAATTTTCTGGCAGCTTTGGCGCGCGTGGAAGATCGTGTCGGGTTTGCTGCTTTGGATCTTTCCACGGGCGAGTTTCGCGCGACCGAGTTTTCAGGCGAGGATGCCGCCCGCAGAATTCAGGAAGAGCTTGCGCAGCTTCGGCCAAGAGAAGTGCTGTACGGCTCCTCAGCGCCGCTATTCGACCAACAGAGACGCGGCAACAGCCGCCCTCAGCCCAACGATGGGCTTGCGGGCTGCGCCGAGACCCCGCTTGATGACTGGATTTTCGCTCCCGATCACGCGATTCCTCTGCTGGAAAATCAGTTTGGTGTGCTCTCGCTTGAGGGATTCGGCCTAGCGGGAAAGCCGGCTGCAGCTTCGGCGGCCGGCGCCATTCTCTATTACGTCCGCTCCACGCAGCGCGGAAGTCTCCATCATGTGGATCGAGTCGGCTTCTACGAACGCCAGAACTGCCTGGTGCTGGATGCCGTGACGGTGCGTAACCTCGAACTGATCGAGCCTTTGTTCGCAGGCTCGGACGCCGGCATCACTCTGTTCCGCTCCATCGATCTGACCGTTACCCCGATGGGCAAGCGTTTGCTGCGCTCCTGGCTGCTGCGCCCTTCAATTGAGGCTGCCGAAATTAACTTCCGGCTGGATGCGGTGGAAACCTTGGTGAAGGACACGGTCGCACGGGAGGAACTCCGGCGAGCGCTCGATGGAATCCTCGATCTGGAGCGGCTGCTCAGCCGCGTGACGCTGGAGACTGCGAATGCTCGGGATGTCCTGGCGTTGGCGGCATCACTGGCGAAGATTCCTGCGGTTCGCAATCTGCTTGCTCGCCTTTCGGTGGAACGCTGGTGCAGGCTGCACCAATCCGTGGATGACCTTGGCGATGTGCGCGAGCGGATCGAGAAAGCGATTGTCCCTGAGCCTCCAATTTCGCTGAGTGACGGCGGAGTAATTCAAAGCGGAGTTGATCGAGAACTCGACGAGCTTCGCGATCTTAGCCGCAATAGCAAGCAGTATCTTGCGCTGATCGAGCAGCGCGAACGGCAGCGTACCGGCATCGGTTCATTGAAGGTAAAGTTCAATTCCATTTTTGGGTATTACCTGGAGGTCTCCAAGCCCAATCTGCACTTGGTCCCGCCCGATTACGAACGCAAGCAGACTCTGGTCAACGCCGAGCGCTTTACCACGCCCGAGCTGAAGGAATACGAAGCGAAGATTCTCGACGCTCAGGAAAAGATCGTCGAAATCGAGCGCCGCTTGTTTGCCGAGCTGCGGACAGCCATTGCCGCCGAAGCAAAGCGCATCCGACGGACCGCGCTGGCGCTGGCGGAAGTGGATGTGCTCGCGGCTTTCGCTCACATCGCCGCGCTGCGGAATTATTGCCGTCCGAAATTCGATGATTCGTCAGACATCGAAATTCTCGAAGGCCGCCATCCCGTTATCGAGCAGCAGGAAGTGGGCGGAGGCGACCGTTTCGTTCCCAATGACTTGTATCTGAATTCCACAACCCACACGGTTCTCGTGCTGACCGGGCCGAACATGGGTGGCAAATCAACCTATTTGCGTCAGGCGGCTTTGATCGTGATCCTCGCTCAGATGGGGTCGTTTGTTCCGGCGCGCTCAGCGCGGCTGGGGATTGTCGATCGCGTGTTTACTCGTATCGGCGCCAGCGACAATCTGGCCCGAGGCCGTTCGACCTTCATGGTCGAGATGACCGAAACCGCGGCCATTCTGCACACCGCCACGCCGCGATCTCTGATCCTGCTCGACGAAATCGGACGTGGCACCGCAACCTACGATGGCCTGGCCATAGCCTGGGCGGCGGTCGAATACATACATGCGCGAACGCGAGCGAAGACGCTCTTTGCCACGCATTATTTCGAGCTGACCGAATTGGCCGAGCGGCTCTCCGGAGTAAAGAATTATCACGTCTCAGTAAAAGAGACAGGCGGCGGAATCGTCTTTCTGCGCAAAGTCGAACCAGGCGCGGCAGACCGCAGCTACGGAATTGAAGTCGCGAAATTAGCTGGGCTGCCGCATGAGGTCATTGCGCGCGCGCGCGAGGTTCTGGCTGAGCATGAGAGCGCCGAACAGCAAGTCACGGGACATTTGTCGCCGGGCGCTGAGCCTGCGCCGCCGCAATTAACTATTTTCACGCCTCTTTCGCAACCTGTGCTGGAAAAACTGCGTGAAGTGGACTTGAACCGGTTGACTCCGCTCGAGGCGCTGAATTTGCTGGCAGAACTAAAGAAGCAGGTGGAGTGAGGTGCGCGAGTAGCCGCCAGTTCTCGTTCGGTTGGTTGGTGTCAATAGCCGCGAAGCGGCACAAGAATACAGCCCACGGCGCAAGCCGTGGGTAACTGGAAAACCAGAGAACTCCCCCGCGGAGCGAGGTATTTCTTCAAGAATCGTGCTCGATCGCGAATGGCGACTAAGATCACTTCTGATCTCCATAAACAAATCGGCCAGCT